>Ga0136643_10017331_pt1 | contig 10837 bp, 5 predicted proteins | sample TergutLab28metaG_FD_96883 | JGI IMG/M metagenome (GOLD analysis project Ga0136643, IMG submission 96883) | Labiotermes labralis P1 segment gut microbial communities from Petit-Saut dam, French Guiana - Lab288 P1 (version 3) (version 3) | ecosystem: Host-associated > Arthropoda: Insects >... | reverse complement strand
TGTACATACAGCGGAACAGCTGGGCTGAGTGTGAAGTTCTGTAATGTTAAGGTGGCTGTACATACAGCGGAACAGCTGGGCTGAGTGTGAAGTTCTGTAATTTTAAGGCGGCTGTACATACAGCGTAAAAGCTGGACTGAGCGTGAAGTTCTGTAATGTTAAGTTGGCTGTACATACAGCTAACAGCTGGGCTGAATGTGAAGTTCTGTAATGTTAATTTGGCTGTACATTCAGCGGAACAGCTGGGCTGAATGTGAAGTTCTGTAATGTTAAGTTGGCTGTACGTACATTTACCGCTGTGTTTTATAAGCAGGTATAGAGACAGAAATTGACTCGTGTTATCCGGTATGGACAGCCTGAGTGTCCGTTGTGCATGGGAGTCAAAGAAGGCGTCAAGAGGCCTCAAAAAGCCGGCGGCAGGACTTCAAGCCCCGCTTCAACACGCAGGCACTTCCCCCTCTCCGCATTTCCACTTACATATCTTTTAGAGTTCATTTCCATTTTTCTCCGTCGCTTCAAGTGCAAGACGTCGCGAATTACGGCTTCCGAAGTGGAAAGAGAGGCGCTATTGAGCGATCGGGCGCCCAAAGTAGAGTTGGATTGAAGGCAGTACAGGAAGTGCCAAAAAGGCGGCGCAATTCTTTAGCACACAGAGTCTACACGTAAAACAGGGCCGTTCTTCAGAAACTGATAGTTGTTTTGCTGGCCACTAAATAGTCATTCCTGACGCAGTGCAAGTGTACTGTACGGAGTTCGCAACAGCCCGCCACTGAGCCCTACTCTGAGTCACTCACATATTATCAAGTTTGAGATCTTTTTAATATTATCGTCCTATTTATACCTACTTCTCCCAAACAGTATCTTCCCTCAGGTTTTACTGTCTAAAACTTCATACTAATTTCTCATCTCCTCCCACGCGTTCTACATTCCCACATTCTTATCGTCCTCGATTTGATCACACAGATACCTAGGCAGTTCAGTCGGTGTGGTGGGCAGGTTAGCAACCGGCAGAACAACTCATTTGTTTCTTCTCGAAATTCTCGGACACGCTGTGTACGGAAGGCATACTGGTGCCTCTTTCCTCGGGGCAAAGCGCGCAGGGCTTTAAGCTAACCACTCACTGTTACATAATATCGAGGTTCAAAGTGAGTGATGCTGTACCACACACAACGTTCTGTGGACGTCGGGTCATCCGTTAGCTGTCGGTGTGTTCGTCAGTCAGTCAGTCAACCTTCCGTATTAATACGGCCCGCTGTCATGTCCCGATCACGATGCCAGTCAGGCACACGGTGGTGGGGTGGCGCCCGATTGCTACCCCCAATTGTTCCGCGGTCCTCACTGTGGATAAAGAGAAATCCTGAAGGAGCGAGTCTAGAGTCTATACTGTAGGTCAGGAGCGGTCTACAGGCCGATCCACAAGGGAGGTGACATTAGCTCTGTTGTCAGCCATTGTGTTTCGTGACGGCATGATGCAACGAAGCACAATTACATGGTTAGGAAAGTAGCACGCATTGTAGGGAGAAATGTGCAGGGGAGACCACATGGCTTTTACACCGTCTGCACAACCAACACCCTGTGCCATGTGCCGGCTGTCTGGTGAATAAATCGAAGAGGTCGAGATTGGCGGGTATTATTGCACGATTGTGGTTGAAGAGGTTTTTGATTGAGAAATCTGAAGGCAAAAAATATGTCGGAAACCTAAATAGAGATGGGAGAATAATATTAAAATGGAGATGGGAGAATAATATTAAAATGGAGATGGTAGAATAATATTAAATTGGATATGGGAGAATAATATTAAAATGGATATGGGAGAATAATATTAAAATGGATATGGGAGAATAATATTAAAATGGAGATGGGAGAATAATATTAAATTGGAGATGGGAGAATAATATTAAATTGGAGATGGGAGAATAATATTAATATGGAGATGGGAGAATAATATTAAATTAGAGATGGGAGAATAATATGAAATTGGAGATGGGAGAATAATATTAAAATGGAGACGGGAGAATAATATTAAATTGGAGATGGGAGAATAATATTAAAACGGAGATGGGAGAATAATATTAAAATGGAGATGGGAGAATAATATTAAATTGGAGATGGGAGAATAATATGAAATTGGAGGTGGGAGAATAATATTAAAATGGAGATGGAAGAATAATATTAAAATGGAGATGGGAGAATAATATGAAATTGGAGATGGGAGAATAATATTAAAATGGAGATGGGAGAATAATATTAAAATGGAGATGAGAGAATAATATTAAATTGGAGACGGGAGAATAATATTAAATTGGAGATGGGAGAATAATATTAAAATGGAGATGGGAAAATAATATTAAAATGGATTTAAAACACGTAGGATGGGAGAGCGTGGGCTGGATTAATTTGGTACACCGTATGAACAAACGTCGGACTAATATTGTCATTCAGTACGAAGTAAACTCACTTCAAATACCAGTGACATTACAGTCACTGCATTCCGACAGTATTGGCGTGACAATGCCTTCTGCAGGGATACACACCAAGCTTAACACCGTCTATATTAAAATTAATTGCATCTATGGAATTCATAGTTCTTGACTGTAAAAATTAAAAATGTCGGACTGTAGTGAAGATGGCTATGGACCCTGCAGACGAAACTTGCGACCAGCTGACGAACTGTTAACTTATGAGGAAGAAATCTTCTACGTGCAGACCGTTAGTTGCAGTTTTCTTTCTCAGACCTTTCAAAGTAATTAGCCCTCTACAGCCCAGTGGTCACTATATTTACCACCAGGTTAAATATTCAGCAATTCTACGTTCTGCCCACAGTGTATTTTTTTGTGTTTTATGTGTATCTGAGAACAAACAGCGATTATTTCCCTATACGGCATTCACTGCCTGGTTTGTATAACCGAGACGGAGTGTGTTTACTGCGCGGTACGGACTGGGTCTTTATATATAATTCAGGTTATGTGTTTTGTGTGGATCTGAGAACAAACAACGATTATTTCCCTATACAACTTTAACTGACTGGTTTGTATAACCGAGACGGAGTGTGTTTACTGTGCGGTACGGACTGGGTCTTTATATATAATTCAGGTTATGTGTTTTGTGTGGATCTGAGAACAAACCGATTATTTTCCTATACAGCATTAACTGACTGGTTTGTATAACTGAGACGGAGTGTGTTTACTGTGCGGTACGGACTGGGTCTTTATATATAATTCAGGTTATATGTTTTGTGTGGATCTGAGAACAAATAGCGATTATTTCCCTACACAGCGTTAACTGACTGGAGAGTATATACTGAGCGGTACGAGCTACGTGTTTATGCATAACTGAGGTTAATATTGGTATTTAGAAGTTTCAACAAGGTGGAGGGAATGCATCAGAACTGTCGGCTGCGCCTGTTGCTGTTCGCTGACTGTTGCACTTTATCACATCACTTTACTGTCCGTTATCACGCCATGCTAATGGAAGTGAAATGACGGCTTGCTAACGTAAATCAGTGGAGCGTGTCCGGTGATCCGCAAGGCCAGTTATTAACTGGACGGCTCCCCAGTCCGCTCTGCAGTTGAATGCTAGTCTGGCGTCAGTCGTGTCAATTGGTTGCACCGTGCCAGTGCTTGTGTGAGAATCGGACTGTGTCAAATTTAGACTACGTTAAGGGATGAAATTCATGGGGGTGTGTTCACATTTCTGTGTAACCAACTGTATGAAGGAGAATCGTTTATGAGAAGCTGACAGTTCCTAGTCAAGGAATTGCCTGCATGAATGGAATCAAAAAGGCTTTTACCTTGTTCACAAGAGACCCCCTCTTTTCCTTGTCCTCAGAAAAATTAACCTTTTGACGCCTAACGTCAACTATAGTTGACGTACCGCACCGCTAACCTCCAAGGTTGCATTTTATATAATTATTCAAAAAATATAGATACTGAATATTTTAAACATTGTATATATTCTCCGTTTTTATCTCTTCAAAATGCAGTTTGTTTCATAATTCTAACATATTTGGTTCCTGTATTATTCACATTTTATATACAGGGTGTGCTGAAATTTTAAAAAAAATAATTCAGGCGCCAAAAGGTTAATTCGGTCAATTCTTTCCCATCCCGTTTCTTGAAGACTCACTGAATATTATTCTCACATCTACTCCTCCGAAACCCACACATGTAAGCCTTACTATCGTCTAGGATGTGCAGTCGTGTATTCTCTGAACTTTTCACCAATGTTTCGGAGGATTCTCCTTCTTCCATCTTCAGGATAACTCTCAGGACATCTGCGGTGTTTATAAATATCTACCAGACACTACGGAATCGCAAACAGAAGATACATGTGTATTCAGTGCCGTAATTAGTTCAAATATCGCTGAAGGGATGTAGTTGTTTGATATGTGGCCTGCTACGAGTGGCTTATTGCTTGTTATATGACGGGCCAATGCTCACAAACGGATGTAACGCGCATTGATGTTAAGGGACATCCATCAGTGCAGCCGGCATAACCGATGAATCGGCGAAAATGAGTTTGCGTCTGGAGAAGTTATTGCCGACACTGGAAGGCGCGCTGCACAAGCAGTTTAAGGCCGAACCGCAAGCGTTTTGTTCTGATGGGACCAAAACCGTGCGCAAGGCGTCCTTCTTCAGGAAATGACTGACGCCGCTTCATGGAACCTGACGTTTCAGTAGCGCATTGCCAGCGTGTATCTTGAGGAACTGTGCACAGTGTATGAAGTGCACTGACTGTGTGCAGACACGTGGAATGAAACGGCTCTTAGCGCTGACATTTGTTTTGTTGCAAATAGAGGAAATGGGTTAAGAGGCAATGGACAGCCACAGTAACAGACAGTCTGGATTGGAGTAAGGAGTTCGGATAGGCAGCGAGACATGGAACAGAATTTACAGGCTTGTATTTTGGCCAGGTAGTGACAAGACGTAGACAGGGTGACTTGGCTCTGCACCGTCCAGTCAGATGCGTCACAGTCCAATTAGGGCTGCGCCGTCCAGTCTGCCGTCACAGTCCAATTAGCGCTACACCGTCCAGTCAGATGCGTCACAGTCCAGTTAGGGTTGCGCCGTACAGTCTGCCGCCACAGTCCAATTAGCGCTACACCGTCCAGTCAGATGTCGTCACAGTCCAATTAGGGCTGCGCCTTCCAGTCTGCCGTCACAGTCCAATTAGCGTTACACCGTCCAGTCAGATGCCGTCACAGTCCAATTAGGGCTGCGCCGTCCGGTCTGCCGTCACAGTCCAATTAGCGTTACACCGTCCAGTCAGATGCCGTCACAGTCCAATTAGGGCTGCGCCGTCCAGTCTGCCGTCACAGTCCAATTAGCGTTGCGCCGTCCAGTCAGATGCCGTCACAGTCCAATTAGGGCTGCGCCGTCCAGTCTGCCGTCACAGTCCTACTGGCTCTGCGCCGTCCAGTCAGATGCGTCACAGTCCGGTTAGCGCTACACCGTCCAGTCTGCCGTCACGGTCCAATTAGCGCTGCGCCGTCAAGTCAGATGCCGTCACAGTCCAATTAGGGCTGCGCCGTCCAGTCTGCCGTCACAGTCCTACTGACTCTGCGCTGTCCAGTCAGATGCCGTCACATACCACACCCGATACAAAATGCCGTCACATAACACACCCGATACATAATAATGCCGTCACATAACACACCCGATACATAATGCCGTCACATAACACACCCTATACATAATGCCGTCATATAACACACCCGATACATAATGCCGTCACATAACACACCCGATACATAATGCCGTCACATAACACACCCTGGTTACACAAACTGCATGTCATGAGGAGGTACTGGGGCGTAAAGTTTCAGCTCCACTCATACTTTACCTCAGCATTAGATGTGGGTGAGGTGTCAGATTCACGATCCTGCTGCTTTACCCCGGGGAGGGAGACCCTTTCACATACTCCTATCCCTTCAAATCGACCTACGATACGTCGGTTTTCCACCCTTAGCCTAGTCATTGCACTGACTGAGCTATCCGGTCGTGAACTCAAGTCCCACTACACGTAAGGCCAGCTGCCACGCACATGCCATGTGACGAACCCCCCACTCCCTTTCCAATCACATTCCTCGCGCGAAATGGAAAGAATCAGCTGTTACCGATAGTACGTCTGTCAGTCTCCGTCTCACCGTGCCAGCACACAACTCGCACACCCAGTCACACCAATGACGCAACACCGGCTCGCCAAATCGCTTGCTGAATGTTTAATTTGTCTCTCAATTTATGCTACCGTTTATTTACGACAATCGCAATAAATCTCTCAGCAGATAAGCAAGCCGTTTTCTCGCCACCGTGACAGTAACAGGGCCGGTGCACCTGAAGTTCATCATCTTCTCTCTGCTGGCGGTGGGTTGTTTGTTTAACGATGCTGTCAGCAGCTCAGTGAATAGCGCATATCGGTAGGATGAGTAATGAATACTGCACTGAAAAGGCTGTGGAAGGAAGCGGTCATGTCTTGATATTTGTTTGGAGGTACTGAGGAAAACTACTGTGCACCTCGGTTATGACAGCAGATGTAAGGGACGGGCATTGGAACCCGGAGTCTCGTGATCAAAGCGACGCTCGTCCGGTGTATGTAGCAGGAGCGAAATTACTTTTACTAGGACTGTTTGAACCACAGTGGTAACTATGCGTACCATTTTAACTGCAGTGGTAACTGTGCGTACCATTTGAACTGCAGTGGTAACTGTGCGTACCATTTGAACTGCAGTGGTAATTGTGCGTACCATTTGAACTGCAGCGGTAACTGTGCGTACCATTTCAACTGCAGTGGTAATTGTGCGTACCATTTGAACTGCAGTGGTAACTGTGCGTACCATTTGAACTGCAGTGGTAACTGCGTACCATTTGAACTGCAGTTGTAACTGTGCGTACCATTTGAACTGCAGTGGTAACTGCGTACCATTTGAACTGCAGTTGTAATTGTGCGTACCATTTGAACTGCAGTGGTAACTGTGCGTACCATTTGAACTGCAGTGGTAACTGTGCGTACCATTTCAACTGCAGTGGTAATTGTACGTACCACGTGTTGTAACATTAGAAATATCTACGTTCTGTGAGCAGCATTAACAGTTCATCTTTCCAATGAAGAATGAGTGTGTTTTCTGAGAGTTATTAAATGCTACTCTAAATACTGTAGATGAACTTCAGACTTCACGATATTATGTTCACACATTAGACGCGTGATGATTGGCTGGACACTGGGCACGATGAATGAATTCCTTTAATCAAACTACAAACGGAGGGGTACAGCTGAAGTGCGATCTATCCTCAATTCATGCTGTATCTTGTGAAGCTTGTAGTGTCTCAGTTAGTTGAGAATATCCTTTCTTCCTTATGGACCCCAAGATTCATTACCTTAATCACAAAATTTTCCCACTAGGTCTCGTGGTCGGCTAATGCACGGCTGCCCATTTAAATATTGTGTTTCAGTGTACACCGTTATTTCCCTACTAAAATTCTGTGTGCAGTTTTCACTCGTCCTGACATGTCCCGCCCATCACAGCTGCTCTGATAGTCTCTGCATTTTGCAGTATGCAAATCATAACGCTACTCATTGTATACAATTCCCTCCCTTCTCCTGACATTCCCCTCTCTCAGTTCCAAATCCCCCCCCTCCCAGCACCCTCATGTATTGTTCTTATTTTAAGATGAGAATCCCACTTTTACTCTCCCTCTCCAAAAAAAACTATGTAAAATTTTGGATTTTGTTTTGTGTGTTTTGATTTTTTACTTTCTTAGCAGAGAGGAGCGCAAAATAGTAACAAGTGTTGCGTGGAACAAATTAGCTTTTAATTTCTTCTCGACCCAAAATCCTGGTTTATTAGTTCCGCGCAATTTGTGAACTTGGCCACACTTTTTGCCCTTTGCCACTGTCATTTGTAACGACGGCACCGTAGCAGCCACCACCGACTGTTTGATAGGTCGGTCCAACGACACTGATGTCATGACGCTGTCTTCCTGCTCCCTTTGGAACTCGCAGCCTGGCACCAGGAGTGACGTGCCTCTGTGGACACAGACTGTGACGTGTGACGTCACGATTACGAGAGACGTCCGAAGAGAACAGGGAAGAGCGTCATTCATTGGCTCGTTAATTATGCACAGGTGTCACGCGTTCTTCACACAGTGGTTAAGAGTGCGTGATGTGTAGACCATGCCCGTCGGTGTATGACGCCGTATCATCCATTTAGCTGTTTTTTCGGAGTGCCATAATTTTCGGTATAGTAGTGCTTTGTAGACAGCCGTGTGGGCCAGCTGCCGATACGTGAGTCACACAGTAGGTGCGGGTGCAACTGACTGTCTGCATTTATTGACGGGTTTTGGTGAAATTCGGTATAGCAGACTGCCGCTGATTGATTGTGCGTTTCGCGAAAATTCGGGCGGTGCCAGCCATTTTTATTCAAGGGCGTAAATGAAAATGTCCCCTATTTTCTGCATCTTTTGTCCGATTTGGATAATATTTGGTACAGGACATATTTGAAAAATGTCGAAAGAACGCGGTTTGTTAATGGACTGGGACCAGTGAAAGTGACACTTCACACTGGCGAGTAAATGGAGTTATATCCGTATTTACCCCATTTCTTGTCCGAATTGGGTGAAATTTGGCATAAGAGCTCTGCACATAATGTTGTTTAGCGTTTTGAAGTTTCGTGAAAATAGGCGTCCGTAGGACTGCGTCTTTCCTACCGGCGCCAATCAACTTACATTCACGTCTGTACCGTGAACTGTTTGACACTGCTACAGAACCCCCGCCCCCCACCAAGCCTTCTGCCTAACGGGTACCCGAGATCTTACGGCGGTAAAGTGGCCGGGACCGAAGTTGACCACTCGTCTCCATATAGATAGTTTCAGAATGAATGGAGCTATACCTCTGTTCCCACTGTAGGCCTTCATGTCGTGGACAGGGACACGTAATATCTGTGTACGCCTTAATGGAGTACATGATGTAGTACAGTCTCGTTCAACTGAAAAATGTGTGTAGTGCGAAATGAGTTGGCATGGGACCCCAGATGACAGAATATTATATGATTATGAACAGTCAGCACGTGGTCGCCGTGTGTAACAAGCTGCAATACCACCGAGTGTCGCTGACCTAGTGCTTGCTAGTTATGCTGACTGTGTTGAAGGTTCCAGGTTCAAATCCCGAAACTGCCTAATCCTGACTCTACTGGCCATATATATATATATACACGCACGCACGCACGCACACACACGCACACATGCAAGGTGAAGTGAAAGCGCCCCTTTTGCTATGAACTTGCTTCTAAACACAACAGAACCCCTTCAGAACTTCAGAACTCTTGCTCCACGTAATTTTTAGTTCTAAAAATTTTAATCTCGATTGAACAGAAGCGCAATTTGGTGGCCCTCCTTCCGCGGACAGCTTGTTAGAACAGCTCAGCCTCGCGTTGAACCGTTCAAGAACAGCTGAGCGGATGTTCATGAAACGTTATAGAGAGCAGCTTCGCTGCACTGCACGATAAGCCGTTCAGCAGCTTCACACCTGTGTACACGCCAACCTTCGTGCATTTGACCAGGCATGGCCTGCCTAGTAAGAGCACAGTACTGTTCAATGCACTGAGTTTCGTGGAGAAGAGATTTGTATTTTGGGTTTAAGGCAAAGTTGTGTTTAATGACGACTTCTGCCCGCGCCAGTCATCAGTGTAACTACACGCAGTATACCATCACTGCGTATTACAACACTTCAGAGCCCAGTGGTCAATATATGTAACGCTCGGTTTAACATTCAGCAATTCCATATCTTGCACACACAGTGTATTTATGTATTTTGTGTGGATCTGACAACAAACGGCGATTATTTCCCTATACAGCATTAACTGACTGGTTTGTATAACCGAGACGGAGTGTGTTTACTGCGCGGTACGGACTGGGTGTTTATATATAATTCAGGTTATGTGTTTTGTGTGGATCTGAGAACAAACAGCGATTATTTCCTTATACAGCATTAACTGACTGGTTTGTATAACTGAGACGGAGTGTGTTTACTGCGCGGTACGGACTGGGTCTTTATATATAATTCTGGTTATGTGTTTTGTGTGGGCCTGAGAACAAACAGCGATTATTTCCCTAAACAGAATTAACTGACTGGTTTGTATAACCGAGACGGAGTGTGTTTACTGCGCGGTACGGACTGGGTCTTTATATATAATTCAGGTTATGTGTTTTGTGTGGAATTGAGAACAAACAGCGATTATTTCCCTATTCAGCATTAACTGACTGGTTTGTATAACAGAGATGGAGAGTGTTTACTGCGCGGTACGGACTGGATATAAATACAATTAGAGTTAATCTGAATATTTAAAACTGTGTGCCATGGCTGAGGCGGTTTGGCGCCCGCCTTTCACCTTTTAGGCTCGGGTTCGATCCCAGACCAGTCTGTGTGCAATATGTGGTGGACAAAGTGGCACTGTGACAGGTTTTCTGTCACTGCTTCTCTTTCCCTTACCAGTATAATTCCACAGATGCTCTACACTTATCTTCACATACACACTGCTCTTACCAGAAGGAAAACAGGCGAAATCGGTGAGCGTTTGACAGAAAAGGAATTTCGCCTGATATTTAAATTATGAGTCGTATAAAAATAGAAACGTAATTTAAAATAGTGGCATTTTGCTGTGTTTTGTTTCACGAAGTTTCGAACAAAGCAAGACAGTCGCTGTGAAGAATTCGGAATCTGTGGACAGTGATAGTCACTACACCAGTGCTGCTAACAGTGACAGTCACTGCACCAGTGCTGCTAACAGCGACAGTCACCTACCAATCCTACTATCAGTGACAGTCACTGCACCAGTGCTGCTAAC
>Ga0136643_10017330_pt1 | contig 10838 bp, 5 predicted proteins | sample TergutLab28metaG_FD_96883 | JGI IMG/M metagenome (GOLD analysis project Ga0136643, IMG submission 96883) | Labiotermes labralis P1 segment gut microbial communities from Petit-Saut dam, French Guiana - Lab288 P1 (version 3) (version 3) | ecosystem: Host-associated > Arthropoda: Insects >... | reverse complement strand
CAAGAAAGAGTAGAGCTATACCTCTACTCCCCCTATGGGCCGTACGGCCTGTACAGAGCCTCAGTGCCTGTACAAGGTTGCACTTTACCTTACTCCTAAAAATGGCTATATTGAGCCGAATTCGAAGGTGTAATCCTTAACGCACCTAAGGAAAACCACAAGACCCTCGCTTAAGGCCACCAGTTCAAGGTCGATGTTAGTACTAACAGCTCAAACACAAACTGCCGTAATTGAGTCGCGTGTACGTGGAGTTGAACATTCTCCGGTTTTCACGTAGGTGGTTCTCACCTATGTATGATACACTGATTGCTGGTATGCTGGTGCGTCATTCGCTGTGAAGCTTTATATCTGGATCATGTCTTTAAATTGCCGGCATTAAATGGCAAGCGCTGTGCAGAAAAGAGCTGCTCGGTGCCATAAAGTAAAATTAATTTAATAGTATGAAATATATATGTGTTTTAAATGTGCCGTGTATGTAAAAGGGAAGGAGAAACTTTTCAAAAAATGTTTTCCCTCTACGATTTAAAAAAAATACTTTGATCGTACGAGATACGGGATTTAGTAGAAAGGGATGAGTGCGGTACATGAAGGTCAGAAATTTTTATGAGCTGCATTCCCAATAACATTTTTGCTCTTGGTAAAATTATTGGTACATTCGGGCCAAAAGTGATGGTAGAAGTAGGTACGCTGACGTTACCTTTGATGTGCGTTCAAGCGAGATATTATGAAAGGCTGTCGGCCTTCAAGGATACGGAAGAATGGGAGGAGGTAAAATGGAAGGAAAAGTAGTAACATCATGTGAGGAAGGGTGCACTACCCTTATGTCTAGAGGGTGTTTGCTGCTTCCGCCTGTTGTTGCTACAATCCGATCAGGAATCAGCGAACCGCGAAAAGTTTGTATTTCGTCACGGGCACCATCTTGCGAAAGGAGCAGTAAAGAAGAAGGCAGCGAAATAAAGGAAACAGAAGAAAGAGACGGTGGTGGGTTTCCGCGATGTTGTTGGAAATACCGAAAGGTAACTCAAGCTTGTAACAGTTTAAACAATTTATAGTATGTTTTGTTTTCGGAGAACATCACTTATCATCTCTTGTAACGTAAGAGCTTCCCTTTATTCTTTGTAATCAGTTTAAAGACAAATTTAACACGACTTATAAAGAGTCTCCAGATTTTTTGTTTTGCTGACCGTGCATCCTGGTACAGCTCTGGGTAAATGACCAACTTGAAGTACAGTTACGTTATATAATACGTTTATTATTGTAATCCTCTACATGTTTCGAACTTGACTTAGCCTCTAACAGAAATGAGTACCAGGAGTATTTCCTGGGGGTAAAGGCGGCTGGTGCCTAAGGCTGCCAACCTACCACCATCCTGTGCCGTTGTCACGAATTCTGGAAAAATTAACTTCCTGGAACCCTCTGGGCCCCTCCGGGCCTATAACGGGACTGCTTTACCTTTTACATGTTTCGAGCAACTCTGTGCTCATCATCAGGAGGTCAAATTGTTAATACAGCATCTGGTATAGTATTCTGGTTGGGTAGGAGTGTTGCCTCTTGGCAACACTCCTACCCAACCAGTTCCTTCTCAACCTGCACACCGTACTGTCCCTTATAGAGAATACTATACCAGATGCTGTATTAACAATTTGACCTCCTGATGATGAGCACAGAGTTGCTCGAAACATGTAGAGGATTATAATAATAAACGTATTACAAAGCGTAATTGTGCATCAAGTTGGTCATTTACCCAGAGTCTCCAGATGTTAAATTACAGTGTTTATTATGTACGGTTTGTCCAAATCATTTGATTTAAATAATTTATCCTTGCTTGAGTCCAGTTGAATCCATTCAGACGAATTTAAAATTGCTCTTGTAATAGGCGTAACATTTGTTCAGCATCAGTTTTAGGTACAATGGCATAATCATGTGGACTATCTTTTGAATCTCTCTGCCCTTTAAACCGTCTGTCCGTCCCGAGCACTGTTAAATACAGGGTTATTCTAAATGATTGTCGGGGTTTTAACAACTTGTCATACACAATACACTTGAGACAGGAGTATATGTATTTTTTTTTATTTAATAGAACAACTCTCCAATTTGTTGTTACATAGCTTACAGGTGCTCTATATGTGCACCCTTTGTGATTCCAAACTGTATGTAGCATGCCAGCGATGATGGTTTCATTGGCGGTTCTGATTTGTTCCATCAGTTCCGGGATACTCGCAGGAAGAGGAGGAACACAAACCTGACCCTTGACGTAACCCCATAGGAAGAAATCACATGGGGTTGCATTTGGAGAACGAGGTGGCAAGTTGTTAAAACCCCAACAACCATTTTGAATAACCCTGTATTTCATCATCAAATTTATTATTAAAACATTATACAAAAAAAAGGCACTGATTTGACGACTGGATGCGCTTCAGGGACCATCTAGGACGTTACACCTGAAATATTTGCACATTGAGTATTTCGAACGAACGTTTTGGTCGATAACGAAGGTCGCATTTTATCGTCAACATAATTTCTCGCATCTCATGCGATATTTGATAGTATTAATCAAAGTCAACGCTGTGTTTTCTACAGTTCCGAACTTGTAGGATATTCAGTGATGTTAATGGAACATAAATACGTTTAATGTAACGTGAGGAACAAGAAAATGTGTTGAGGATGAGCTGATATCAGATTTTGTGTCATCTTTTAATGTGCTCTGTTCCGGTAGGACTTTGAAGCGGTTATAAGAAAACGTATATATACGTACGTTACATTTAGTTTGATTTCAGTATGTACAGGATGAGCGGAAAGTGTAGGTCATACCTAAAGAAGGTGAATGCACACGACAATACGTGCTTCAGAAGTCGTATTTTCATAAAACGTTTTTTGATATTGTTATGTAGGTTCACCTTCTGTTGGTTTGACCGTACATTTTTCTTTCACTCTGGGTGTAATCTCAACGGTGAACATGTTTCCTGTCAGTTTCTTTTATTAATAGCCTCAGTGAAAGAAACACTAATTGTCTGTATTGATCGTCGGTATAACTTACAAGAAATAGCTGGTGTAATTTACAGGAATTCGCTGGTTTACTCTTACACGAATTGCTTCTTGAGGGAAACAAACGCACGTTGATATCCTTCGTCGCCTTAGGGATACGGGTAGAAGGAAACTCCCCGAAAAATGGAGAACCAACAGTTGGTTTCTCCTTCACGACAATACTTCAGCAAAGCGGTAGGTTTTTGGTCAAGGATTTCTTAGCAAAAACAATGTGACAACACTGGAGCATCCCCCATACCTTCATTACTTTGCTCCAGCTGATTATTACCTGTTCGCTCGATTTAATTCGACGTTGACGGAACGGGGTCTTTTGTGATGCTACTGATATAATTAAGAATTCGACGCAAGAGCTGAAAAGGCTTTCACAAGATGGTTTCCAGGCATGTTTCTAACACCTCTACAGTCACTGGCAGAAGAGTATATTTGCAAAAGGGGACTATTTTGAAGGCAGTGTAGCTTAGTGATAGTACTGCTCTGAATTTCTCAGAAATAAAGTGGATCAGGGTACTTCATGAAGCTACCGCTTAGAATAAACATATCGAATTTACTTACAACAATTGGAATTTAATGTCGTATGCACAATGGCAGACCACCGTAATTAATTCGGTAGTGAAAAGGGGACTGTGCAGGGAAAACATTTGGGAGACGATTATTTGCGTTTACAAATTGTTATGTGTGATATTAAAATTATACACATTTTGTATGAATTATTGTTTATTTGTAGAATATTTGGCGTGTAATGTTGCTTTTAATGCTTTGTGCGAATGTGCAAACCTACGGATCGTGACAACTGTAATTTTGTGGGCGCTAGTTACACTAATTCCCACGTATGCGCTGTGAAAATCCTGTTGAATTGTGCAGAAAATTGTCTTTGTCCATTTTACTATAATTACACCCTCAGTGTCACTTAACCCTTACCCTGCTAACGTGGAGAATATGGTGAGCTCCTAATAATGCCAGCAGATGGCAGATGGGATTTAACTCGGCGTTTAAAGGGTTAAAATTAGATCTTATGTAATTCTTTATCAATGTTTGCTGTATCTGTTCGTGTAGACTGTTGCAGGTATTAGTGCTGAATTATATATTTAATACTTTCTTTTACTTTCTATCTTCGGTTCATAAATTGAAGCGTTGTACGGAGAGTAAAGTGAGGTCTTCGGAGAACTGCTTGTTTTACTGACACATACCAACGTGGAGTGCTCATATACGCTCAAATTAAGGAAATGGGAGGTCTGGTGCACTACTGAAGTACTGCCACCGTGTGCAGATGAATGAATTATGAGACTTAATTAACGCATCTAGTGTAGCCGGCCGTTGCCTAGAAACTCAGTGAAATGTCCGAGACTGGCGAAGGCTACCTCCTGCTCCTGTCCTTCTCGAGCGTGAATCTATGGATCTAATCCTCGCCGATTTTCCTTCATTTATTGGCAGATCGAATCGGTTTGGCATAACCCTCCCTCCCTTTTCAGCCCCCTGTAGCTCCACCATTTTCCAATACCGATGTTCCGTTGAGGAATGCTTGATGCCAGCTCACCGAATTACCATGTGATTAAATTCTTGTTAACCTTCCCCTCTGAAACTCTGCACTCCACAACCCACATACATGCTATACTTGTACCTTTTCCTCGTGATGTTGATCAACTGATATTACATTCTCACTACACGTACGTATCTTCAATTACGTCTCATAGTCGTGGAAACGGATTTGAGACCCAACAAAGTATAGATGGTTTCCGAATTAAATAGAATGCTAGACTACAGTAGGACATGGTTCGCAGGAAACCGGATATCCGTAAAATGCAACATTCCCTTTCCTCACTGTATATAAGGTAACTCAAGGTTTGTTAATAAATCAGAATCCGTTTAAATATTTTCCTTACACCGTTAAGTTTTTTGCTGTTGTAATATTTCAACTGTCTTCCTGCCGAATTCTTGCAGATAGAAATCCGTAGTTGCAAAACTAATTACCCTGAAGTTACAACAAAAAAACTAAACACTCTACAGTAACCAGAAACTAACCAAATTGCAGTTACGAAAAAAATAACCACACTTAATGTAAACTAACCACACTGCAGTTACAAAATTAGTCCAACTGTGGTTGTCGCCTTGCAGTTACAAAAACTAATCAAACTTCGGTTAAAGTACACTTAATCCACTGCAGTTGCAAAAACACTAGTTACACGGCAGTTATAAAAATTAGTCACACTGCAGTTACAAATAACTAATCATACTGCAGTTACAAAAAACTAATCACACTGCAGTTACAAAAAACTAATCACACTGCAGTTACAACTGTTTGCATTAGTCACAGACACGTAAGTAGGAAAAAATACTTCACATATCTAACGAATTTTAATTAATCGGTAACGTACCTGTCCGATTTTTCGCTGTATACAGTGGTGATATACACTTAGACCGCTTGCAGCCCAGTCCGTATCAACTTCGCCGATCACGATCTTCTTGACGTTCATCTCAGCCCAAAATAATATTACCGTAACCAGACGATAATTTGACCCACCTAATGACAGTACATGACTGGCGCTTAAACCAAACGGTCGTTATGGCACGAATTGTGTTGCCGTAGGATGCCTCAAACAGTGTTATGCTGCATAACGCACGTTTTATGCCTGCAGAAACTCGAAAGCGAAAGGAGAAATATTCGCTTTGGAGTGAAGTATGGCGACAGTACAGTAGTGTTCCTTCAAACACCACAGGAACCACCGATATAAAACAGGAAGGCAAAAGAAAATTCTGTGCACCCAGTAGAACACGTTTGAAGACTTCTGCACAGACCATTACTCAGACCTGGGCGAAGTGGCAGAGGGGTAGACGGTAATTGAAATCGTCTTCCTCCACTTTTACAGCACACCGGAACACAATAACCATGTAGAATTTGCAGAGCAAAATGCCTGAGAATGGCGAGACAGTTACAAAATTCAAGTGTATGTCCGTCTGTGGTTGTATTGTTATATGGCCTACTATTTCTTGTCCGCAGGTTATATTTATGTATGACGTTGCATGGCACATGCTACCCTCTATGGGCATTCTGTGGAACTAGTGAAACTGTGTCCATATAGGTACTTAAAATTCCGTGGCATGTGAATTAAAATCGGATGAATTTTCTTCCCTTAAATTTATCATTTGTGAAGTTAAGGAGTTAATGTATGTAGTTTACGCTGTTTGTAGCAGATACCTGCTAGCGAGGCAGAGTATGGATGTCGTGTACCAAGATGCGAATAATTTTGGCTTTGGGTGGTCTACATGGCTTTAACCAGTTTTGTCTAATACAAATCTATTGGCTCCAGAAAACCGCTGTTCTTGCAACCCTAATAGTAAATCACTTATTAAATTTCCATTCTTTACTCTCTCTCCCTTTCTGTCTCTCTCTCCCTCCCTCCCCCCTATAACTACTTGTTTTCCGCCCTTTCCTCATTTTACCCTTTCCTTTCCTTCTTTTTATTCTCTCTTTCTTTCGTACGTTGTTCTTTTCTGCTTTCATTTCCCTCCTCTATTTCCTCTTGTTTCTGTTTGCTGTTTCTTCCTATGTTACTCCTTTTTTGTCCTCTTCCATCTTTCCGATCTGTTTTCCCCATTTTATTTTCTTCTTCGGATTATTGCTCATACGACGCATTCTAACAGTTACCTACTTCCGAACCATAGCGTAGTCGTTCCTGTGCTGTTGCATGTTGTGGACAAAACACTGGTGCAGGATTTGTTGACCGTAGGGAGTATTGTGACCGCACTGTCAATGTGTGATAGCGAAGATTCAAAGCGTTTCCTTCTGTACAGCTTACAATATCCATAATTTGTTACGTCTTATAGCAAATTACAGCCGAAGTAAACAGCTATTCAGGGGTGTGCAGACTCTGGATATTTATTGTACTTAAGGCGCAACTGCCAACTAAATAGACATGCAATCCGCTTGGAAGACGAGGTAGGGCGATCTGCTAAGAGTGCTGTTACTAATTGCGTTATTGATATACGTACTTTAGATTGCTTTAGGCTAACTATTATGTAAAGTAATCTCTGTGCACGCCATGATGTCGTGGGGTGGTGGTGGTGGTATAGCTGTACTCATTTTTAACACCGGCTATGGATGAAGGCGAATGGTCAATTCCACACGTGCCTGCTTCACTCCCCGGAGAACGACTCGCGTTCCCCTATTGCATTGGAGGCTGGGTGCGCCCTGTTGCCTGATTTGAGGCTGAGATGAAGAGAAAAATCTCGTACCCTGCCGGGAATTGAACGAAGATTTCTCGGTTGTATAGCCCCTCAGCTTAATATAACGAATACGCTCTCTCGGTTTACATTTTGTGTTTGCTTATATGATTGTTCTGTTCCCTGCGTTTTACTTCTGTATCATTATATTGTTTGCTTAGAAAGAGAAGAACAACAAAATGAAGAAGAAGAAAAAAGGAAATTGGGAAAGGAAGGAAGAATATGGAAAAATGTGATAAGGAGGAGAAAGGGGTGGAATTAAAGTAGGGAGCAGGAAACAAAAACTAAATGATAGGGTTGAATAAGATACGTAAGGCGGTGCTAATATCAATTCATTTTGACCAATCAGTGGATGCTGGATGCCAGATAATTTAAGGAACTTCATATTGGGTTTTATAAATGGCGTCCGGCGTCTGTGCCACTCGATAATTCCACACCAGCGCCCCTTGTCATGCGAAGCAACCGTCTTTACATTGCAGTCACTCGCCTGGAAATAGGGGGGGAGGGTGAAATAATCGAATGAGGGAGTAATTTGATGCTTATTGTGTGCCTACTCAAGTATACTTACGCATTCGAATGCAGCGTAATCTGCTAATACAGTAAGCAAATTCTGCTACTGTACGAGCAAGTATAATTCGTCACGTAAGTGTGGTCCTTTTTGAGATACGGAGCTATTTAACGGAAGATTAACACATTAACTACCACTGCTGCTGCTGCTGCTACTCCTACTAATACTACTACTACTACTACTACTAATACTAATACTACTACTTATTTACAAAGTACTGGAAGTTAGTATTTAACAGAAGTAAAGCACAGAAACTTGAGTATCAAGCCTTCGAGTCCTGCTCTCTGCTCTTATATTGTAATTGTTATCTTGTAATTTTTACAGAAATTCCTGTGACTTGACATTCGACGTAACAAACGATAACATGACGTACGAACTAAAGAAAAAACACATCCTCGAGTCATGCTTAAAGATCACTATTCGTTCATGCAGCACGCATTCCGTAGTTAGTATCGTGCCATGTCCATTGCCTCTTCCAAAGCGAGTTCCCCACGGAATACAATCTATTTCTTTCTCTTCCAAATGCCAGTGTCTTCTCTTTTCCTTGAGGTCGTCCAGTAGCTGATTACGTCTTCTTCTTCATCTTCTCCTCCCTTGTATCTTTCTTTCAATAACTTGTTATGTAAGGTTGTACATGCACAAGTTGAAGTGCTGTATGTGTGATAATAATAAACTGAGAATCACAAATGAAGTTGCGGACTTCTGTGCCTGTCGAAAGGCTTCTGGGATTCGTTCTTCGAACAGGAGACGATTATTCGTGGGTTTTTTCGACCTGGGATATTGGCTTAATGTTGACAACAAACTATCCCTTCCTTATGTTTCTCCTGAATTTATATCATACTGTTATTTAATTAGCACACCAATTAATGCACAGACATAAAATTTGTTACACTAAAACATTTAAAATCGCTCCAACATGTTTCGATCCTGCGATCATCTTCATGGAGCTACACTGTTCCTTGCTAAAGTGTGTGTCGTGTGTTATGTTGCTCACGCAAAATAACACACGACACACACTCATAGTCAGGCGCACTCTCCGCAGCATGCGACTTACACAATACGACATGCTGCCACAGCACCAAGTTAATACAAGGAAATTAATCAGTGAGTGTTTTTAAAAATGTGACTTTAGCAAGGAACAGTGTAGCTCTCTGAAGATGATCTCAGAATCGAAACATGTTGCAGCGATTTTAAATGTTTTAATGTAAAAAAATGTTATGTTTGTGCATTAGTTGATGTGCTAATTAAATGACTGTACGAAATGCGCGGTGCAACAATAAAAATTATATCATAGTAGTCTAAGTACAGTAAGAGACAAGCGTCGGAATACAATATAATGGAAAACCCATTAACGTGTTAAGTATATTCCATTGTAGGATATTATCCTGAACTGAGTCCGTATCGCACATACTTTGATATCGATCGTAATATTGCCACATATCACCAGTTCACAGAAACAGCGTTTTTTCTGTCATGTTCCGGAACTGATGTTTTATAGTGTAACCACTGGATTTTTATCTTTGCCGTAAATAACATCTGTTTCCCCTTCATTTTATCATCTTTCATTAAAGTGTTGTAACTAAAATAATACGTTTTGTATCGAGATTTGTTTAGGTCGGCACACAGCTAGGGTGAGAGTAAATAATTTGCCACACTTGTTAATCGTGTCACCTTTTGAATATTGTCTGTTTATTGTCATGATCATTGTTTTAACTCTGACTCCCATAGCTTCTTGATTTCCAAACGCGCTACGTACGAAACATGTTATGTCAGCTTATGCACACACACAAACTATTTCGGTATATGGTGGACCTACACATACATAACTGTAGGTACATCATTTTTCCATTATTCGTGCAACACCGTTATACATTCAGTGTCCATTAACGCAATTTCAGTGTAAATTACTTTATTTACACGCACGTTGTACGCGTTATCGTGCCGAGAACCATTTCTCGCGCTGACCGCTCTTTGCCAGTGTCAGAGTAGCTAACAAGGTCGAAATATTTTTGTTATCAACATTACTGTCATAATTTATTAAACGGCCTACTTTTTCGCGTTAATTCTCCCACGCACAGAATTAGACCCTACGCTCTTTTCTTAAAAGTCCTGTGAGATCACCATAATGTGTGTGTGTGTGTGTGTGTGTGTGTGTGTGTGTGTGCGCCAAGTTTTGAACTACTTGATCTATTGTCACAAAATTCGGAACGAACTGTATGGCCAATTTTACAGGACTTTGTGACCGTGTATGAAATCACGTGACAAGCAATACCAACATTGTACAATATTAAGGCGATTTTACATTAATCATAAATACTGTTTAAGATTACATGTTCACATAAATTTTTTTAAAAAAGTACATTCTCTGCTGGCATATAAATTTGCAACATTTCACCACCTAGTGTGAAAATCTTCAAGAATGACAACAAAATTTAAAGCATCCTTAAGAAAATTCTCACATAGACACCCATTTTACTCTGTGGATGAATTCTTTATGTGTAAAGACGATTTATAATACTATTTTTTGTAAAATGTTTTGTAGCATTTTACACTGAAAATTTGTGTGTGTGTGTGTGTGTGTGTATGTAATGTAGGTAATGTAGGTATATATGTATGTATGTATGTATGTATGTATGTATGTATGTATGTATGTATGTATGTACAAACTCAGCATGGTCTGTAGTTTTATTACTCTTCCGTAAGACGTCAGATAATAAAGATTTGAGGCACCTCTTAAAAAACCTGTTAGCTTAATCTATTTTATCTGAATGTAAATTAATGTGGTCCATAAACGTGTCTATGTATATATATATATATATATATATATGTATGTGTGTATATATATATATATACACACACACACACACACATATATATATATATATATATACAGGGTGTTTCACGACTTTAGGGCATAACTGCAAGAGGTGATTTCCTAGGTCTTTGTGATCAAAAAAGTTCATATAAACATGTGTCCGATTTTGGACGGTTACGGAGTTATGACCGT
>Ga0136643_10017327_pt1 | contig 10838 bp, 6 predicted proteins | sample TergutLab28metaG_FD_96883 | JGI IMG/M metagenome (GOLD analysis project Ga0136643, IMG submission 96883) | Labiotermes labralis P1 segment gut microbial communities from Petit-Saut dam, French Guiana - Lab288 P1 (version 3) (version 3) | ecosystem: Host-associated > Arthropoda: Insects >... | reverse complement strand
TACACAACACGGCATGCTGCCACAATACCCAACTGGTACAGCGAAATTAATGTGACTTTTTATAGTGTGACTTTAGCAAGGACGATATAGCTCCCTGATGATGGTCCTAGGACCGAAACATGTAGGAGCGTTTTAATGTTTTAATGTACAAATTTTATAAATTTTATATACTGGGTGTCCCAGGAGGAAATAGCGCAGGAATGCAGCCAAATGAGAGGGGGTCCATCCCGTTGTGTGTATGATGCTACTGCAGAATTTCGTTATAGTTTGACCTAAGGAACACTCTCCCGAAGTTAGGTCCTTTCCTCCTGGGACACCCTGTATATGCAGTGGTTGGTACAATAATTGAGTAGTTTGTTCTGATATTCCCTACAAATTTTTTTACGAAACAAGTTTCATTCTAAGAATTCAGCGAGATATTGCTACGAATTGGTACTGGTCTTCATGTAAAGTACCAGGTATGTCAAACTTGAATTTTCACGACAGATTTTCGCAGAATCTTCAAATATCGAATTTCGTGAAAATCTATCGAGTGTGAGCTGAGTTGTTCCACGCGGACAGTCGGACAGACAGCGATACATGACGAAGATAAAAGTCGCTTGTCGCAGTTTTTCGAACATGCCTACAAAGGTCCGCCATGCTTGCTAAAATTACTTTACAAGAATACACAAAATCCCCCAGACAGAGGCATATCTGTCCAGAAATTTCGGACTTATTCACTTATCTGAAGATGAAATTGGTTAGAACCAATTGTAACTCCGTGAAACCCATAAAGTTACCAGTACCGGATACCAATGAATACATTATTACAAAGTAATACCAATTTAAAGCCTAAGTATAATTTGCATGCTCCATGAATTTACTTCATACGCCGACACTATGACATTCGGCCCACGCTGGGATCCCAAAATTTACATTTGTCGCTTTGTTTACAGCGCTTAACGCACCTTGCCGTCATGTCTTAAAAGCAGATACAGTTTCGAAAAAGGAGGGAATTAATCGAAAACGAATTTCGTACTTTTTTTTACTTCAAAAGAAACATGCTATCGTAGAAACTCCACTAAGCTAACGAAACTCTGTACAAGCAAGGCAGTAAGTCTTCGAAAGTGTATTTTAACGATCCTAAGCGAAATAATGTCTTGGACGACAAAATTGTGGCCTCACACACAGTGGTACCTTATCTATTACCAAGGCAGCACAGGAAAACAAAGATTAGTAACTTCGTCTCTGGCAACCAGATAGACAGATGCGCCTAGAGAGTGGCGCAGTCGAACTGTGAGAACCGCGAGTTGAGGTTCCAGACATGAGGTTTCGGAGCATCACCTTTCGTGAGGCTCCTCAGGGTTATGTTAAACATAAGTGGCCTCACGTAAGATGACGCAGTTTCTGCAATTCGGTGTGTAGGATAAAATTATTTGAAGGTAAAGGTAATAAATTCCCTCACTTGAAGTGTTACGACTCTACAGTAACTGCACACACCGAGAGGCTACACTGTCTTGCGTCCCGTGTAATATGATTCCGGCCATCAAGATAAACAGTAAACGTCTCGAATATAAAAATAAGTCTCGTGTCTTACATTTTTAGCATCTTTCTGTAACGTAAATTCAGTTAAGCTTCAAAATACATTGCCTACGATTAAATCAGCATGTCTTCCTTTACACACACCTCGTCACAATACAAACTACGAATGAGAAACTTAAGCACATATTCGTACTACAAGTTTCGGCCTAGGCTGAGGGTGTTTGAGAATGGGGTGCTGAGGAAAATATTTGGGCCTAAGACAGACGAAGAAACAAGGGAGTGGAGAACTACATAATGAAGAGCTTAGTGGTCTGTACGCCTCACCCAATACTGTTCGGGTGATAAAACCGAGAAGAATGAGATGGGCGGGGCATGTAGCACTCTGGGGGAGAGGAGTGGCGTATACAGGGTTTTTGTGGGGAAACCTGAGGGAAAGAGATCTCTTGGGAGACCCAGGCGTGGATGGGAGGATAATATTAAGATGGATCTTCAGGAAGTGGGATGTGGGGGCATGGACTGGATCGAGCTGGATCAGGATAGGGACAGGTGGCGGGCATTTGTGAATGCGGTAATGAACTTTCAGGTTCCATAAAACGTGACGAATTTCTTGACTAGCTGACAACCGATTAGCTTCTCAAGAATCACTGTGCTCCATGGAGTGAATAAGTACTACATGTTTCGGATCGTATACAAGCCACAATCGGGAAACAGTAAAAACGTAGGCGAGAATTTTCCTCTTGCGAATGGTTCTACTGGTGCCATGCGATGACTTTTGTTCGAACCGAAATATGTAGCACGAACGACAATAATACGCTTTCGAAATCTTATTTGTAATTTACGGTCCCCCTTTTTATTCATGTAAATATCTACCCTTCTTCACGAGAACGTCTTCCCCCAGAGTAAGCTCATTCCTTCTTATTGCCGCAAAAAGTTTCAATCCGTCACAGATCTCTACAAAAATATACGAAAGACAAACACTTTATTTCACTCTATTCTCACTTCTAAGCTGACCGAAAATGACGTCAGAGCAAAGACAGTGTTATAAAAATAACGTTCAGCCCTTAAATGGTCATGAATTGATCTGTCGTTACACGTAAAAGTTCGTTCGACGGAGAATACAGGTTTCCGCTTTGCGATTCGTAATAACTGCAGCTTAGCTCCACCGTCTCACAAATGGTTAACCAAGTACAAGGCTTTCATTAGCAGTAACATGACGGCGAGATAACAAACACTTCGGTAACGTAAAAATACAAACCATCATCTTCAAATATTTAATCTATGCAAAATAGGGCCTACCAACTGCGTTTACACCCAACACGCTTTACTGCATAAACGAATTTAGAACAAGTTTGACTCCGTCTTGCTAACTACTCAGACATCACTATGAGCAACATTTCATCTATTACTAGATTTCTGAAGTAGGTTACCTATTTTTAACACACTGGAAATAACTTGGAGTATGCAGTTTGTGCACCCGGAGGTAGCCGAGTGCGTTAACGCGTGATGGCAATAGTCTTCGGAAACAAACTACATTGGTTCGAGTCCCAGTGAGAGCATATAATTTGTGGGCCGGGTAGCGTAGCCGGTTGTGTTGTTCTCCAAATTGTTGTGTTGTTCTATGTATTGTTTGTTTTGTGTCGTTCTGTTTATTGTTTGTGTGTAAATGTGTACTGTACTACTGCCAGCGTGTGGCTACCCAACTGCAGTTAACAAATATATCATAGCGACTGGCTACGGGCTGGACGGTCCGGAGATCGAATCCCGGTGGGAGGCGAAATTTTCCGTACCTGTCCAGACCGGCCCTGGGGCCCACCCAGTCTCCTGTGCAATGGGTACCGGGCCGTTCCCGGGCGTAAAGAGCGGTCGAGGCGTGACACTGACCCCTCACCCCTTCTAGCGCAGTGGTCAAGAAAGAGTAGAGCTATACCTCTACTCCCCCTATGGGCCGTACGGCCTGTACAGAGCCTCAGTGCCTGTACAAGGATGCACGTTTACTCTAACTTATGCAGTTTGTGTTGTATTGTATTGTTATCATATCTCAATAAAATGAGTGTTCAATGATCCAGACATTCAGCTCAGGTACGGCAATTTAAAAAATACACAAAGAATTTTTCTGAAGAAGCTCCCACGAAACAAGCGGTTGTTTGGAGGCTCCAAGAGAAAACGGAGCGATAGATTTTGTGGAGCTGACTGTGCAGTATTGATGGAACTTGCACACGGTTTTGAAATGAACCGTGCTGAAATTCCAAGTTGTACTGCTAACTTCTTCATTCTTTATTGCATTACTCCGGTTTGTTTGTTATGGTTTTAGTCCCAGTGACGTAGTTATGGAACAGTCTGTCGGACTGCTTACATTAGGCACGGAGTTACTGACAATGAGCGAAGGCATCCACCAATTACTGAAGTATCAATATACAGGCCTAACATATTCAAAACACAAATTTACTGGAACAGTGATTACGAATTTGTTGGAAGTCTTGATCATATTTCACACATGCGTAGTTCTTGAACGAAACTCTATCAGATGCAGGGGTTATTTATCACTGCTAAGATGGACAGTCCACAGCAGTATCTTGGCTCTGAACAAGACATTGCCAAATGGCTGGCAGCTCTTGAATGAAAGGATTTAAGAAGGATGTTTGGGAAGATTTAAAGTAAATGAAAATTTGACAAAGCGAAACAATAAGGAACTAATGCAGCTATTTGGAGATTTAGATATGCTTTCATTTGTCAGAATAAATGTTAATAGAATGCACAGTAAAAGAAAAGTAGGTCAAGTATTTAGTAATATTTCCAAGGAAGAAAACTAACATGACGAACAAAAAACATATGGTGAAACTGTGTACAAACTGATATTAAAAGATGAAAAATTAAAAACTGTGAAAATAGAGGTCAAAAAACTGAGTTGACTGGGAGAAATGCATTAAGGAGGTGAAAGTCCGCATTGGAAAGAAGAAGAAGAAGAAGAAGAAAGAGGAGGAGAAGAGAAGAGAAGAGAAGAGGGAAGAGAAAGGAGAAGAGAGTAGAGAAGAGAGAGAAGACAGAAGAGAAGAGAAGAGAAGAGATGTGAGTATGGTGGTGGTGGTGATGATGTTTTTGAACAGTCGACTATATGCAAGGGACTGGAGAAGACCACGTACAGGCGGCTACATTCGATTCGATCTGGAGAACGAATAGAACTAAGAAAACTGGAAAAGTCAGGGAATAAACCCGTGGAACTGCCGAGTTCAAATAAGACGCGTTAGCCTTGAGTAAACGTGATCGGTCGCTTGACTAAAATTATGGCTTTATTTTGCATTGCTCATTCCTCAATCTATTCAACTCACAGTATGTAATCATTGTCTCATGTTACTTCAGTATCAAATCAAATTTATTAGCTGAGCTTCGTGTATACCTATGGATGTAACTGGTAATATCGGGTTTTTGCCAGTACAAATCCATTAACTTTATCTCTAACAGTTAAAGTTTGTCTACATTATTTACTAAGATCTGGTAAGTTCTAATATCACTTAAGATTTTACATCATAGAGTATTTCCATTTAAAATCTATTTCGATTTATAATTTTTCTTTTCTTACATCCTCTAAACCTTGCACCATTTTCAACTCGTTTTCCCAACTGCATTTTAATTTGTGTAAAAATTTACCTAAGCTTTTTTTTTATTATGTGATTCTGTAACAATTGTTTGTATTCTTGTGTGCCATTTCTTTGATTATGAATAGCCATCTATCATTCAAAAATTATTCTCTCCAGCTTCGTGTCTCTTGACATTTCAGAAATATATCATATTCTCTTATTCGTTACATAGGTGACATCTTTCTCTTTCTGCACTTCTTCTTATGCCCCTTAGTTTCCAAATTCCCAATCGAAACAACGCTAATCAAAATCTCTCATTCAAACTACAATGTTCTACATACATTTCTCTCCCCTACTCTTGTTTCATATTCCATCCTGGGACTAGAGACTTCACTTCTTTCATTCGTTCTCTGCATAATTATCTCTTTATATTTTTACATCTGGTTCTTATTATTTAACATATATTCTTCATAATCCTCACCCTCTCTGTCTAACCAAATGTATCGTAACCCAATTTTGTACAATTCATGTCTTAGGCTTACTGCCCAACGTTCACATTTCAAGTTTCCTACCTGCCACTCTAACAACATTTGAACAATTCTCCTTGTTCCATTTACAAAATCTTTTACCAACATTTAACTATACTACAGAGCATCTTGCTTCTACTACTTTCTCTAACAAGTTACCATTCTGCTGCTCAAATTGCTCTGTTCTTTAGGCTTCTTATGACTTCATGTTGTTTGACACTAATAAACCTCTTTCTTTAACACAGCGGGGATAAATTATCAAAGAAATGAAAAAGAAATATTTATTTGGTAATGATAAGCTATACGAGACTACAGACCTACAGTTAAGAGAAGGTTAAGCTTTCCCTGTGAACAGGATAACACAGAAATTACCTAGAAGTTGCCAGCCGTAAAGTGCTCTAATGTCCTTTCATATGGAATCACTAATTAACAGCTCAAAAACCTCAATAAACAATTCTGTACTAAGTGGCCAAAATGTCTGTCAGTATAAAAATTATACACCAAAATAATTTACTGATAATGACACTCTGATGGTCATGATAGACATACATTAAAAAAAAAAAGCCATCATAAGAAAGCTGAAAATGTGCAGTGGTCATTATTAATGCCACTGCTGTGTGACTTTCAATACAAATACCCAGCTCATATAATAGATGTACTTAGCCCATTTTAAAACAATTTTATGTGAACTGCAAACATGCATGGGATGGAAAAGTAACAGTTTTTTTTGGAATCCCAACAAGGATATAAATAATTTTTACTTTTATTATACAAATCTATTGCTGTAGATGGACGCTATCTAACCTGAGCCAATGATGTGGGTGTTTGAGAGCCAATAAACACATAAAAATGCTACTATGCTAACATTTTGCCACTGTTCTCTAACGGTAACAGTTCAAACCGTGGGCCACTTTCCAGCCATATGAATACTGTCTGTGGATGCACAGAAAGTCCACTAACAGCTGACAATAAGGTTGTGTAGCAACTGTGAAGCTGTAAGGGAACAGTTAAATCCAGAACGTGTGTAGGGCACTTTTCTTAAGAACTTCCGGTCCTCTTTTCATGCAAAAATGTCCAGGCCTCTTTATTTTCTAAGGCAACTTGTGAATTAATAATATTATAGACCTAATTAACATGTTTTACACCCGAATAACACATAAAATATCTATACATAGCAGTAAGTTACATGTAACTCTTTTTGCCTTCCATAAGTTCCTATGCATGTATAGGGATACAAATATTAGGTATTAGTGAGTTAAAATTTTCCAGCGTATCATCAGTTTTATACAACATATATTGTAATTAAACAAGCGTTCCTATTATATACAAGACATGCAGTGTTAACGAACAGCCTTTCATGGCCCTGACCTTGAACGGTGTAGAGCCATGGGAATCGGAAGTTCCAGGAATTGCGCACTTTGACACACTCATTATTAGGTGAAAAGTAAGGTTCTCACTAGTCATTCGATAACATGATAGTGATGATGATGATGATAATAATAATAATAATAATGTTTGTAACATCTGACGTAACATACCTGCTAGAGACATTTCTGTTGTCGACACACATTTTTTTTAAGTTTCTGCAGACTCGCTACGCTGAACATGCAGCATCGCGTTTTCAAACACACAGGCACGTCATTAAACAATTCACTTCGTCATACACTTGCAACGACACAAATTACTACACTCAATTTTGTGATAAAAGTTTCTTGATATTCACTCTAATTACAGAATGCCCATAGTGGTCAACTCTAACCTACACTTACAAGCTTGTCTTAAATTAATAAATTAGGCTTCAGTAACTTCAGATACATTACAACAGTCTTCCACACCACTGAATAATATCAAACATATATCCCGTTCTTATCTTAGAACAACGAAATTTCAAAAGCAATTCGGTTAAACAAGGGCATGATATAGCCACATTTTACCGCGCAGAAACATAACACACAGAACAGATATTGTGCAATCCCTTCCCCCACCGTTTAATACGGGTTGGCTGACGTCTCATCTGTGATCAACACACGATCGTACGGGCCGTGACGCAGCACACCAACCACTGAAAAAAAATCACAGGATGCAGTGTGCACTTATGGTTATAGCCAAATGCACATGATGATCTCAGACTATTCATTTTTGTGCAACGTGAGCGGAATATTCGAACGTGATAAACAACAGCTTAGAACAGCATTAGGACTCCGTAGTCAGTATAGCGACCAGACTGCGGGCTGGATAGCCTAGGAATCGTTGTTCGATTCCAGACAGGGACACGAATTTTGTCCAGCACCCAGACTGGCTCAGGACTCCAACCAGCTACCTGCCAATTAATACCGCGAGCACTTAGCCCGGACGAGAATTGGCTAGGGCATGAAACTGGCTGCTCAACTGCATCTTATGCCAAAACCAAGAATGAGAGGAGCTGAAACTCTATTCCCCATACGCCTTCATGGCGTGCACCAGGTAACTTTATATTATTTCTGTCAGTACTCTCTACCGTGTGTTCTTGTATCGATGGTTGACATATGGATAATACCAAAAATTATTTTTAACAGGAGGGTAAAATATAAATTTTCTTATAATTTTTTTTTCTTAATATACTTGTTTAACAAACTCACAAAATGTTCCATCATATTATCAGGTCACCCATCAGATTTGTGAAGTCCGATGATAACTCTCTGTACAAACTGTCGTAAGCATAACGAAATATGTGTTTCCCCAAACAGCAAATTTCTGCTTTTCTTGTGATTCTCACAAAGAAACGCTTTAATATAAGGCGTAGAAAAATCGAAACAATTGAACAATTTAAATATTTCTGCACGCATTTACCACCAAAATAATAAACGATTAGAAGCGCCAAGGGGAATTTTAGCAGCCAGAAAAAATTTATTTCTCGCTGTAAAATGATATGAAGTCAAAATTCATTCATAGGAACACTAAAATAAGAAAGTAAATAGTCATTGTCAGAAGCATCCTGTTTTAGGCAAACGAAACTTGGACGGTGTTCGGAAATTGGAAATGGCCTTTGGAGCCTTTGAAGGGAAAACAGAAGAACACAAGCTGCAACACAGAGAAAGGCTCAGTGCATAATGGGATATAATAATAAAATATGTGGCTTATACGAATAAGGTCACTGATTTTGTAACACACAGCTTTATTAAACTCTGAGCATTGAAGTGGGATGGTCATTTCTTTAGGTGGATGGATCAAGAATTACAGAGGACAAACTTAGCAGGAAAAACAGATGGTAATCGACCAGCATGAAAGCCAAAGGACGGGTGGATATTCATGGTGACCGCATACAGGGGGCTACCGGAAAACTGCTGCAAACCACAGGATGAAAATTGGACATGATAACCGAAAATTTGGAGAAAAATGTTCAGGAATTTAGAGCACGAAATTGAGCTGTCATTCCATAGTAGTAATAGTAGTAGTAGTGGTAGTAGTGGTAGTGATAGTAGTAATAGTAGTAGTACTAGTAGTGGTAGTAGCAGTGGTAGTAGTGATAGTAGTAGTAGTAGTAGTAGTAGTGATAGTAGTAATAGTAGTAGTACTAGTAGTGGTAGTAGTAGTAATAGTAGTGATAGTAGTAGTAGTAGTAGTAGTAGTAGTAGTATCAGCAGCAGTAGTAGTAGTAGTAGTAGTAGTAGTAGTGGTAGTAGTGATAGTAGTAATAGTAGTAGTACTAGTAGTGGTAGTAGTGATAGTAGTAGTAGTAGTAGTAGTAGCAGTAGTAGTAGTAGTGATAGTAGTAGTAGTAGTGGTAGTAGTGATAGTAGTAATAGTAGTAGTACTAGTAGTGGTAGTAATAGTGGTAGTAGTGATAGTAGTAGTAGTAGTAGTAGTAGTAGTGGTAGTAGTGATAGTAGTAGTAGTAGTAGTAGTAGTAGCAGTAGTAGTAGTAGTAGTAAAAGTGTCGTTCCACAGTATTTGTACTTTGCTATATTTTCAAAGAATTTATTACACTGCTTTATGTTATAATTTTCTCATGCATTCTGGTCACGTGACATGCATATGTATTTATTTTCCTTGACATATAATTCTGTACCAATTTATTTAAAAGAGACTGAGAAATCGTCGGTGACTTTCTTTATTTTAAGTATTTTTTAGTCAGTGTCAAACACAAACAACCTAAACCAGCCGATTATCCCATTTAATCTCAATCTCTCCTGGTTTACGTTGACTTTCCTGACGGAATATTCCAGGGGGAAGATGGAAGGAAATAACAAAAAAACTCTAATTGTTTCAGACCGTTCTGATCAGTATATGCATCAGACAACTGCCGCCGCTTGCTTGCTGGGATTGCGGCTTCGAATCCTGCCGCGGCCATGAATGTCTGTCTGTTGTGATTGTTGTGTGCTGTCAGGTAAAATTTTCTGCGTCGGGCAGATCACTCGTCCAGAGGAGTCCTACCGACTGTGGTGTGTCTGAGTGTGATCGTGAAACCTTGATATTGAGGAGTCCCTGGTCCATTAGGGGCTGTCGTGCCGTGAGCGAAGGGGAGGAGAATATATCAGACAATTATTTGTCTATCCAGAACTTATTGTAGCTTTCATTGCAAAACTTTTTAATTAACGTAACCACTCTTATATGTATAGAACCATCTTTGAGCATATTAAACCCAACCAACTTTCTAAGTGAAACTTAGGCCTTTCGGAAGTACACAGGATGATTCAAGAGGAAAGGTCAGGGAGGTAAAGGTATTGGTTTCCGGTCCCAATGACCGCGCGTTCTAAGGAGTGGATCTACAGCCGATTGCTTGTTGGGAATACGGGTTAAAATCCCGCAGGAGCAAGGATGTCTGTCTCTTGAAACTATTGTGTGTTGTTAGGTAGAGGTCTCTGTGACGAGCCGATCACTCGTCTGAAGGAGTCCTACCGAGTGTGATGTGTCGTTGTGTGTGATCTAGAAACCTAAAAAATTAGGAGACCACTGGGATGTCGAGGTATAAAAGAACCAAATGGACTCACCCACAACAAACACGATAGGAGAAATATAGTCTGTTATCACTCCGACATGTTGCTGCAATACTGTCTCATTCTGACAGAGTTGTGACACCAGGCTTTAAACTGCCTAAAATAAAATAAATTACTTTTTTATCTCAGTATTTAACCAACTTGATGCACAAAATTTGTTTCACAATAAGTTTTATTTCATGCCTCTACATGTTTCGAGCACATGTGCTCATCATCAGGAGGTCAAAATTGCATTACAC
>Ga0136643_10017325_pt1 | contig 10839 bp, 5 predicted proteins | sample TergutLab28metaG_FD_96883 | JGI IMG/M metagenome (GOLD analysis project Ga0136643, IMG submission 96883) | Labiotermes labralis P1 segment gut microbial communities from Petit-Saut dam, French Guiana - Lab288 P1 (version 3) (version 3) | ecosystem: Host-associated > Arthropoda: Insects >... | reverse complement strand
TGGACAGGCCCAGAGGGTTCCAGGAAGTTAAGGCTCCCAGATTTCGTAACAACGGCACAGGATGGTGGTAGGTTGTCAGCCTTACGCACCGGCCGCCTTTACCCCCAGGAAATACTCCTGGTACTCATTTCAGTTAGAGGCTGAGTCGACCTCAGGGCCATAGTGCGATCGGAAGGATTTTTATGTCAATGAAAAATCCACTGACACTAGCTGGGATCGAACCAGCGACCTTCCGATTTGTAGCACAGAACCTTAACCACTGTGCTACCGCGGTCCCCGATATAACTGATTAAAAACATATTTATCGCCGTCTTTACGCAGTTCAGTTAACGCATGAATCTAAGAAACGTTTTTAAATTAAACGTGTTTAAAAAGGGTAGTAAAACAGCAAAGGTTATGTATATATATATATATATGTCACAGTTTTACTAAAATAACTGGCTCGCTGCTGGTAAAACTAACGATGTACGTATTTGCATAAGACAATACAAGAAAACATGCGCCAAGAATCAAGAACAAATCACAAACTTCAAAACCAAAAGATAAACATTATACAGAATAGCTTTAGTGTATGACAAGCGACGTGTTTCTAGTAAAACACAGAAGACGAAAATCGAAGGTCTCCGCAGACTGCGTGTCGCGTGACATTTTACAGTTTCTGAGTGTCTTTAACACATAATAAGCTGCATTTTGTTATTTATTTTCTTCATCAGGTGCACAAAATCTGGTATAAAGCAAATCAGTTGCCCCTCCGGATTGGCTTTCGACGTTGATAAGCAAACATGTGATTGGAAGGGTAAAGTGAACAACTGTGACAGACTGGAGAGTAAGTCATAACAATTCATGATGGAGGTGGCGGTCCATTCGACAAGAAATTAAATGGGAAACGGACAAAAATTTGCTTCTTATTCACCACAGTATTATTTACTTGCAATAATCTTCAACACGTATATTGATTAGAATATCTGGCACTTCCAGTTTGGACTCAGGTATATAGATCAGAAAGGAATTATTTGTGCATGGTACTGCTGCCGTGTAAAATGGTTTCGTGAAAGTAGTGGCTTTTTACTCTTAAACGTAGAACTTTTGCCTATTTCAGTTGTCCAGTTTCGACTTTTGCAGTGTACAAATACTCGTAGAAACTTGAAATCTCTAGCATGTCTTATGCCCGCATGTTACACTGATCTAGGAAACCTTGCTTAATGTGATATGTCGGTATTCTGTGACACTTACTGTTCGTAATAACTAACTCTCCTGAGCTTCTATTAATTACAGTGGTGGGTATAACGTCTGTGCTTTTACTGTTGTACTAACACTTAATTCTATGCACTTTTCTTTGAAGAAATCTAACATATCTCTCCGTATTTTCATGCAATGAAGCATCAAATAATAGGCTCCTTGTGTGGCCAAAAATTAAATAAGAGATATAGGGTCTACTGTTTGATGTTACTAATGACAGTGCCATTAAAATATCGCAACAAATACAAAGTAACAAACTTAAAAGTAAAATTCGTCTCAACAGAACGCAAAAATACATAATTATTAATACATGATACATAATTATTACACTATTAAATAAATAAAAATGATGATGTGCAACATATATCATTTCTCAGTATCTGGTGTTATATTTTAATGGCGATAGTCTACCTTATATGTGTTAATACTTTTCTTGTGTTCTAATTAATTGCTAAGAAGAATGTAATTTCTTCACAGTAATCTTCCTCGTTATATAATTAATATTTGAATGAAATAAAACACAGATGCTAAGCTTCAGAAGTTCTAATTCCACCTTATAATTTACTGCTTCGTCATAAAATGCAACACAACTCAACCGCCTCAGTGCACTTCTGACATCCTACTTTAACTACATAAATCTTTCCAAGGCTAACAAAAATTTCTACGTGCTCTCCTCCTTATACACTCTTTGTATCGTAAACTTTCACAGCAGAAATAAAAGAACTTTACTAGATGTATCTTTCACTATTCATCCTGCGTGTTACTTACGTTTATGTTTTCTATCTTAACGTTGAGAATGGACCTTTTGCTACATTCTTTACAACCTTTCTATATCTGACCTAAAATATCGTGGAAAGTAGTGGGGATTCTCTAATTTAGGGCACCGCGACGCCGTTTGAAAAAGTATGTCGCCGAACGTCGAGGTTGAGTAGGTAACCTATTTCGCATATGTGCGACTTTTGGTTTTCAAATCGCAGCTAAATATCAGGCTAATCCACACGAATTTTCGTGACTTTCCTCAGCCCCTCCTGCCAAAATTCGGAAAAGCAGCGCGTGTTAAGCCGCCGGCAGTTTCCTACCACATTCTTTCACATTCATTACTCATTCACACTACTGTCAGTCGACGCTGCATAATCAGAGCTACTGAAAGCGTCGTTAGATAAACCATAGATCAATAAGATGTATCGTGGCTACTGAGACGTCACCCAGCAGATAACTGCAGCACAGTGTTGATCCACAGAGCCCAGGAAGGTGCTGCCAATCCTTAAGACGGACGAGCCTGTGTGCCCCGAAGGAAAATTGTCATGCGGGAACGGCGAATGTATCGACAAGGAACTCTTCTGCAATGACAAGTTCGACTGTAAGGACCAGTCCGATGAAAATGCCTGTAGTGAGTATCTTGTGCCTTTAGAAACTCGTTCTAAGTCTTGATCTATGACAAAGCGCGGGGCAAAGCGTACAGAAATACGTACCCACAGAACGAAATGACTTAGTGATTTACTCGTAGAACTAACAGAATTAAATTACAGTTGAAGGGTGGGTAAAGTACTTTTATTTGAAACAATCTTGCAGTCATTACCGCTATATATGTAGTGACCGGTAAGAAGAGCATACAATAAGCTGTGGCAATTTCAATTAAATCCAGCAAAATGTAGGCCTTCATATTGTGTTCTCCCAACGACACGTAAGGCCCAAGTTCAGCCCTTATGTAATTAAGTTACAATCACAATGCCTACATCTGAAGTTACAAATAGCCTTGTATCAATGGTATTTTAGTCTTATAGAGATAAGCCCAGCAGCCAGCTGCAGCCTGTTTATAAACTCTTTCCCTCCCACAGCCGTGGAGACAGATCCTAACAGGGCGCCCGACTGTGACCCGAACCAATGTACACTCCCTGATTGCTTTTGTTCTGCGGACGGCACTAGAATCCCCGGAGCCATCGAACCAAACCAGGTGAGTGAAAATAATGATTTCAAGACTCGTTCGGTGCAATAAACAAGTCACTGATTACTTTATGCGTGAGAACATACTAACCTCTTTTAATTTATTGACATCAGAATTTGCAAGTAGGGGCAAGAAATTTTCCTCTTCCCCAACGCGTCCAGACCGGCTCTGAGGCCCACCTGACCTTCAATTCAATTTCCACAAGAAGCATTGTTGCCTGGCGTACAGCAGACGGTGTATGAAGTTAACCACAATCCTCCAACTACGTACTGACGTCACGAGTTAGTGGGCGTATAGCTTCTCTGTTCCATACGCCTTCAATGTGTGCATTGGGACGATTTTACCTGTTCACGCTTTACACTCACTGCAGGCTTTCTAGTAGAGGCCAGTTGAAATGTCACGGCACACGCGCAGAAACCAGGTTTCGTCTTTCGGCAAAATGGACGAGTCCATTTAAATCGGCGGGGGCGTCAGTTCATTCGACTACTGGAAGCCGAGGTGTGCGCATCAGCGGTAGTAATGCTGGATGCACCATATTCCAAGGTAGTGTGAAGGGTACTGGCTACCCACTCCATTCGCCAGTTTCCCCTTCACTTCCCCTCCCGTGAGTCACCGTGTGCCATCAGGTTTCAACTGGAGTCTACAATTTCTCGATGGGTGCTGGCTACGTACAAGACAGGCCGAGCTTTCGTTTCCTTGGTTATTAATTACGAGCGTCAAATATCCAATTTATAATCACAATAATACTAACGCTAAAAACAGTAAATATTCAACAGAAATTTGAGCTTTTACCACCATGACCTCTTCATGTTTTCGAGGTTCGTTTCTCAGTTTCATCCATTACGTATCAAGAAATCCAGAGTACAAAGAAGAGTGAGTCCTGCATCAACAATGATTTAAAATCGTGTCTACTGCAGTATTCTTCTGATTGGCACTGCAGCACATTCACGAACTTAACTCTATCGTTCTACCTGCATTACTGCAAGAACATCACACAATCGACAGCAATAGCTCGGTCATATAAGGGTCCGTCAAAAATGCAATTTCGTAACTAAAGAGCCTACACTGATTGAGATTATACAAGAGAAATTCGTCGCCTAGCGATTATCATTAATTTCTCGTGCTGAAGCAAATCTCATTGACAGCGAATTAAAGAAGATCGCAAAGTTTCAGCAGTTGTGACACAATGGCAGATAACACGGGATACCGACTTCTACCAACAAGGAACAGTAAAGCATGCCCCCCCACATGATACAGCAAGTGCCGCAGTTGTGTCGGAGATTGTGTGGAGCGGTGGGACAGCAGCATATCTATAACCTGAACTGTTCTTATTAAGAGTTATAACTAAAAAAACTAAAGTATATGCATTGTAAACACATTTTCTGACCGCTCTCTACGTTCCCACTTTTCTGAATTACATCGTGTTCTTCAACTCGTGCATCTTGTTACAACTTCTTACTTTCTTGTCACTATTAAAGCTGTCCCTGTACAGGCCTGGACAGGACCGCAGGGCTCCAGGAAGTCGAGACTCCCAGAATTTCCAGACAGTCGTCACATGAAATTGGTAAGGTTGTCGGCCCTAGGCACCGGCTACCTTTACATCCCAGGAGATACCCCTGGTACTCATTTCTGTTAGAGGCTCAGTCGACCCCAGAGTCATAGTGAGGACGAAAGGATTAGATCAATGAAAATACCAATAACCCCATCGGGAATTGAACCCGCGACCTTCCGGCAGTAGCGCAGTGCCTCAACCAACTGCGACACCACGTATCCCCGTCATTATTAAGAGTCTGACAAAATTTATTAAAATATTGACAATGTTAAAGGCCATGTACAATTAAAGCTAATTAAAACACAATTTCATGTTGTAGGTTCCACAGATGATCACAATAACCTTCAATGGAGCTGTTAACGTTGACAACATTGATCTATATGATGAAGTTTTCAATGGGTTGAGACAAAATCCAAATGGATGTCAGATTCGAGGCACATTTTTCGTGTCTCACAAGTACACGAACTACTCGGCAGTACAGGACTTGCACAGGCGCGGACATGAAATTGGCGTGTTCTCTCTGACGCACAAGGATGACCCCAACTACTGGACTGGCGGCACCTACGACGACTGGTTGGCCGAGATGGCAGGAGCCAGGCTCATCATCGAGCGCTTTGCCAACATCACTGACGGCTCTATCATCGGCATGAGAGCGCCATACTTGCGAGTGGGCGGTAATAAGCAGTTCGAAATGATGGCTGATCAGTTTTTCGTCTATGATGCATCCATCACAGCACCTCTTGGCCGTGTACCCATCTGGCCATACACTCTGTATTTCCGCATGCCTCACAAATGTAATGGTAACGCTCACAACTGCCCAAGTAGAAGCCATCCCGTGTGGGAAATGGTGATGAACGAACTGGATCGTCGTGATGATCCCACCTTTGACGAATCCCTGCCTGGCTGCCACATGGTGGACTCCTGTTCCAACATTCAGACTGGAGAACAGTTCGCACGGCTTCTTCGTCACAACTTCAACCGGCATTTCAGTTCAAACCGTGCACCACTTGGCCTTCACTTCCATGCCTCCTGGCTCAAGAGTAAAAAGGAGTTCAAAGAAGAACTCATCCGTTTCATCGAGGAGATGCTGGACCGTAACGACGTCTACTTCGTAACTATGCTTCAGGTAGGAATCCTCCTCGATTTACGTTCTAAATAATACCATAGAGAAGTCATGATCCAGATTCGGGCTGTTGTAAACACTGTAATGATCCTTCTAGTTCCATAAGATCTCAGGATCGCTTGACAATTTCGGAGACTATAAGCTTCTCTAGAAGAGCTGTGCCTCGTGGATCTCTTTCTTTGTGGGTTCGTCTGTTGGGAAGAGCACATTTGGGACACCCGATCGGTAACCAGCCCTTTAAATCTTAGTGGCGTCTATAAGAGTCACAGCGTTTGAAAGTCACAGACTACATTTTTTTCAACGGAGTACATTGATTCCTCACGACTCTCAAAACAAGAGTGATTATTTCGCAAATTAGCTGAGTTTAATGTATAATTCAGATTAACGTCAATATTCAAATGGCTAGTATTAAAACTGAACTTTAAGAAAGGGCGTGTGCGAATGTGGACTGGATAAATTGGCTCTTGTGAAAACGACAATTAATCTACGAGGTGCACAACAGGCAGGCGATTATCACGTTTAAAGACTACTCTTGTCTACGAGTTAACGAAGAACGTAGGCAGCCTTCAATCGTATAATCTTGTATGCAACATTCACACAAGTGGTGTTCAATTATTAACAACTTATATTAAAAAATATGTAATCAATGCTAACACCATCGGACAGCGTTTCTCGACTGCTTAATCTCGCGAATTAATGTATATTATTATTATTATTATTATTATTATCATCATCATTATTATTATTATCATCATCATCAAACACAACTCTATAGCCAATACATTTTTTTCCGTAAGTCTTGTGGCTTTAGAAATAGTAAAACAAAAAGAAGCAAACGCAACAAAATTGTTAAGGTGACAGTATAAGTATTTCTTAATTTTTCCTTAATATTAAAAACAGCGCAGTTTTCCACGATCAGCAACATATTTCCGTTCTTAAGAACCACACAGCCAATGTGAATTTTCTTTGTTAACCTGCTTGGACATATTAACTGAAATCCACCCAACGAAACTGGAGTGAATGCTGGGTACAATAGTATTATTAAAGGCTGATTTAAAATATCGTGTCTTTTACAGGTCATCCAGTGGATGCAGAATCCGACTGAACTAACATCACTTCGAGATTTTCAGGAATGGAAAGAAAAATGCGACGTTAAGGGTCAACCTTACTGCTCTCTGCCCAACGCTTGCCCTCTGACCACTCGCGAGCTGCCTGGCGAAACCCTGCGTCTTTTCACCTGCATGGAATGCCCCAACAACTATCCCTGGATTCTTGATCCTACCGGCGATGGCTTCTCCACCAAATAATAATAAATAATGGAAAATCATTGTGCTCATTTGAAAGCAACTAAAACATGTGCAGTAGTTATGAAAAAGCTTGACTCCTGAAAAACACGAGGAAAAGGGTAGAAATCCCTCGAGTATGGAAAGAACGAATAATTTTCCCACCATTCAGTTACAACGCAGGATTCATGCAACCTAAACACTTCTGTAGAAGAGGTTCAACTCTTCTATTTTTATTTACTGTACAATTTTACATTTCAGTGTTTCTGTAAGTGTAATTCTAAATTAACGCGTTCTGTTACTTAAAAATGTAAAAATCGAAGGACAAACATTCTGTAATAGAATGGCCTGACCTACAAAAACATGTCACGGGTAAACCCGTTTGCGGAAATGAACTGTTCGTACAATCGCCGGGATCATAGCCATGTGAAAGTGAGGAATGTCTACAATTTGGACTAAACAAGGCGTTATGTGAAATACAAGGTCATCAACTAGAGGCAAACCCTGCTCATTTGATGCACAGCACAACCTGTCAGCCCAGACCATCCACCATGTTCTGTTAATTATTCCTATTCTTATGTTGTGCATAACTGGGCAGCGCTAGAGGATCCGGACGGGCTGTACCGGCAATACAAACTGTCAGTGGTGCTGCCAGCCATGAAATAACTTTCTCCTTACTTTGTAAGTGGGCGCGCATACAACGTTTCGATACAAAGCTTTTATATATTTAAAGAGAAAGTCAAGAACACAGAAAGAATGGCTAAAGAAATGTTTTCGTTTTCGTCATATACGATATTAAATTGTGCAGCTGCATTCAAACGTGAAACAATAAATACTGAACATAAATTATGGTAATTGTTTTTTAAAAAATAAAATTTTATTTCTGTACATATTGTGAGGTATATGCCGTAAATTGTTTGTAATATCAAACAATATTATAATTTGGGCGCTGTGTGAACATACTTGATTATTTATCAAACTCTTGTCACTAACACAATAAGCATTTTACGTCATATGTCAGACGCATATACACATAAACACGCACTTCCATCCAGCTTTAAACCACGTTTTTACAAATTTACAACAGCCTATACATATGTAACACGCAATACATTGCATGCTGAAAATATACGATATCCTTGAGAAGCTGACACTTGCTCAGCTGGTAAAGATATTTCCCGCCTATTGTGAAGCTCGAAGGTTCATTACTACGATATTCTCCACTGCGTTATGTTACATTCACACCATCCTGCCAACGAACCCATACTCCGAAACAGCTAAATCCACTTCCCTCTCGCGTATCCTCCACAGCGTCGTTATATTACCACTATGCTGTCACTGAACCCTTACTCTGAAGTAACTGAATCCACTTCCATCCCACGCATCCTCCACAGCGTCGTTATATTACCACTATCTTTTCACAGAACCCCTACTCTGAAGTAAATGAATCCATTTCCCTCCCTCATGTCCTCCAAAACGTTATGTCCGGAACCGCACGGTCAGCAGTCAGCTGTTTCATCAGCAAAACAGTGGTGCCACGTTCATACATACTACATACGCGACATGCCAATCTGTTGTGGTTCCGTTTCCAGTTTCATTCTCATGAGCAAACTCCTACAGGTTGTTTCGTTTTACAAACTGTCCAAATGTTGTAACAATTCTCTAAACGATAAACTTCTCGTAGTGGAGGATAAACACCAAATCAAATGGCTTTATCTCATTTTTTAAAAGTAATCCATGACCATGCATTAAGCTGATTCGACATGGAGACGAAACCGAAAAAATGCATATAAACATTTAAGGGTATCTTATATTATAAATTAGTAAACCTCCTACACATGTACATGTTTTGGCCACGTTTGTTTATCCTCAGGGAGGTGTCTTAAAAAGGATGTATTACAAACACTTCAGGAACCAATTAAAAAATGTAAAATATTTTACATCTGTGGAATGGTTCTTGAAGTTTTTGCAGTACTTCCTTTATAAGACACCTACATGAGGATGGCCACACTTTGTGGCCAAAATGTGTACATGTTGGAAGCTTAGTATGTTTGAAATAATAGATACTCTTAAATGTAATTAGTACTCTTAAATGTAATATAATGTAATATGAATTTGTTGGCTTTACCATATTCTTTGAAAGACTTGAAAATGTTAATAAATGCACTGATAAATTGTATGGAGCTTTGATCACATGCAGAGGCATCAAATTGAACATATCTTCCTTACTGGCATGTGGTTATACCTCTGAATGCAGGTTACGAACAACTCTTTTAACATGAGATTCACACAGATATTCAAAACTAAGGTAAAGGCCAGTATGGGTGGGCTTGCAGTAAACCTTGCTCAGTGCAACTCCCTTTCTGATGACAAGTACATCCACAAAAGGCATCATAATGTCTGATTTTACTTCTATGGTAAACAGGATGAAAGGTCTGTTGGTGTGTGACCAGAATCAAGAATGTTAATGCTGAGAAGAATATAACACTCTGTAAGAATATGTCATCAACTAAGAACTATAAATTAATTAATGAGAGAAGCATGACAGGCCAACTGATCTCTTTCTTGTCAATGTACATGAGCTGTTCAATCTGACAGAGAACTTATCAACAGGTCTGAAGCCTACCAAACTTTGTAGGCCACATATACACCCTACATCCAACAGTTCTAGCACTAAATTAGTTTATTAAGTGATACAGTGACAGTGGACAGAAGTCAAGAATAATGTAAACATGTGCAACCTGTCTTCCAGCCTGTCACTCTTAAAATTGTAATAAATATATTAGTTTAGGAAGGAATCAAATCCAGTGTCAGGTTTGTGTTAGGACTGTCAACAGTGAGAACACATTTGGTGCTTACCTCTGTGTGTTGTGATAGATCCAGTTAGCTTCCTGATATTGTGGATCACTTCATTGTGAGAACTATCATGGTGTACAGCTACACCATAAAACCACTGCAGCTCTTTACACTTCTAGTAGCATTGCTCAGAGAGTATCTCTATTTAATGTTTCAGAAAATGACACAGAACTCACAACACTACTTTAGAACTGCACTTCAAGTAGCACTGTCAATGGAGGATACGTATTTAATGTTTGGGTACATGACAAAGGCAACACTCACAAACTACTTTAGAATCCAATTCTTCTCATCTGATGAACCAACTTTATCAATAAACATGGAAGATCCTACTGCCTCACCTTCAGAGCAGTTAGCTTTATCCTGAAGATGAAGGCAGCAATCCTCCAAAAACTTGGTACTCATACACCATTTTACATGGTATTATACCCCAGAAACTGGATGTATTATCAACACCAATGTGAGAACTTTATACCTTGGAATTTCAATACATAAACGCCCTTCCAAATATGGCCCTGACAAACAATGTCAGAGAAAGCAGAATTTGGTTACAACACCTAATATAGTACCTAGCCCATCTACAAATCTGGATCAGTTGTAGAAATCACGCAGGTTAAAATAACACACACATTTGGAGAACAGTAGAGTAAATGTAAATGTGCCCCTGTGAACGCCTTGTTGGCATATTGGGAAGCTAAGGTACAACTTCACATATTCTTAAACTCAGCACTAGATGGAACTGAGTGATCGGCGTCACGCTTCGGCCCTTACCCCCCCCCCCTACCCTCCCCAAAAAAAAAATCCGACCTTGGCCCTGGGGGGCAAAGTTGGTCTGGACGCT
>Ga0136643_10017323_pt1 | contig 10839 bp, 3 predicted proteins | sample TergutLab28metaG_FD_96883 | JGI IMG/M metagenome (GOLD analysis project Ga0136643, IMG submission 96883) | Labiotermes labralis P1 segment gut microbial communities from Petit-Saut dam, French Guiana - Lab288 P1 (version 3) (version 3) | ecosystem: Host-associated > Arthropoda: Insects >... | reverse complement strand
ATCAGGCCACGTTGGAGGGAAGTAGCTGTACCGATATTATGACCTGTACCGGAGGCTGCGGTTACAGTTTTTAGTACTCCTGATGATGGGTGCTGTGACACCCGAAAAATGTAGAATGACTTTGCAGTAAATAAATATCTGCATACTGTTGCATCTGGTTGGATTTTTATTAATATTGAAAGTTCAAATTATTTGAAAAACAAATAAAAGTACTGTCCATCATTCTTCTCGTTTACAGAATTCCGACATTTTTCTGACAGTTCCATGAACTCTACATAACCTCTGTACTTGATACAAAATCGTACATACCTACCATAGATTACAAAACAACTGCCAGTGTTATCGAGTGAGATGGCGACCAGCAGCGTTTTTGTCAGTTTTATTTTCTTAATGATTTTAACAACAATCATAATAATTAACGCACCGAACAACTGTCATTTAATGCTCCTGCGCAGTAATGGTTTACGAGTCAAATTTCCAGGAGATGAAAGGAAGTAGATGTTTTCAATAAAGTGCACATAATGGACTAGCCACTGGTACTGACTATAATACAGTGAAATTTCATAAAACATTACATTTCGAAATGCGTATTTAATCAGAATTTCATTGGGAAGTCTATTCGACTTCAATTATTACTTCCCTAATTTCATAATGTGCGCACGCGCAAGACTAATAAATGGTTATCGAATTCATTGTTTCGAACCTGATTATAAAAAGAGGGTCATCAAAACGACTGAATGACGGCGACCGGCATTCATTCATTTTGACATCTCGCGAGCGATAAGTGAAAAAAAAGAGAATTTGATGCCTGTCGAATGCAGTTTGTGATTACGAGTTCAAATTTATTAATCTCCCTCAGTGTAGGCAGTAAATCACAACTCTCTAATTTTAACCATGATTGGGTAATACGAAAAGAATCCCACGCTATGAGTATATAGGCTTATGAACATGTAAATCATTATCACTGTTTGTGAAATACATAGATGCAGAAAAATGTTACAGTGTGTAATCAAGTGACACAATTCAGCGGTTCAGGTACATGAATAATTTAAAAACAGAACCAAATTGTACAAATGTACGTACGTTATATGAAGAAGATGACAACGAAAGACAGTTCATGTAATCTTCCTTGTAAATAACCAAATTTACGCATAATTTTTTTCTAGTATGTTTATTTCTATTCTGTACGTGTTTCGGGCAGCCATGTGACCATCATCAGGAGAAATATTATATCAATGCGACACCTGGTTTATGTAGATGATCGTCTGGTATGCAGGGATGAAGCTGGTTCGGATGGGTTGAGACCTCAATCCAGCCGAACCAGCTTCATCCTAACCTGCATACCAGACGATCATCTACATAAACCAGGTGTCGCATTAATATAACAATTCACCTGATGATGGTCACATGGCTGCCCGAAACACGTAGAGAATAGAATAAACATACAAAAAAATTGTGCTTCAATTTGGTTATTTACAAGGATCATACCAGGATGCACGGTCAACAAAACATAAAAAAAGTTCAAGTAATGCTTGTAGTACAAACTGCACCATATCTGACAGAAGAGAAATTTTGTCAATTTACGCAGCAAGGAACAAGTTTGCAAGACATACAAAATCCCCAGGAACTGTGTTTAATAACCTCTCAACTGTCCCACTGCATTTACATAATCATTTAGCATTACCCTTTATTAAAACACAAGTCGCTGTATTTATGAACCTCAATCACAGCAATTTTTAGTTTAGCCCGCTATAAGCCATCACTCTGCGTTCTGCAAGTCGCACTCACACAAAAAACAAACAAACACACACACACACACATACACGGACACATAAAAAGTCGAAATGTTACTATCAAATATATTTCACAATATTAAGTGACGCGAAGAGCAATACAAAACAGACTGAATGTCAGACATAATGTTACCTAACATTGTCTTTATGTTAATTAAATTAGGCACAATTACAGAGAGCAACGGGTCTTTAACAATCGGAGATTTGGAGGCACACGAACAAATGCACGAACGTATTTCGAATGCACAATGTAAGACAGACAGTGTCAACGTTAGTAATTGTCTTGCGCTCATTGTTTGAGTAATTGGATACGCTACTTCCATGTAGAGGAAATGAAATATTAAGGTCAATTAGTCGTAGCATACTATTCTTCGTACATAATACGTCAAAACTACAATAAAACACTTTTACTATTATGAACAATAGGTTCGTTGCTGGGTTTAATAGAATACTCTGAAGTTACAGTTAAAACATTTGACAGGTTTCACTTTAAATATCGTTTACGGCTGTCTTATTAACTGCAGGCTGTAACAGGCAATTAAAAGATAATGTTGCCTGGATTGTCCTTAAATATGAACTTAGCTTAATGGCTTTATAAGAAAAGACAGTAATGTTCCTGCTTCCGGATTCAGACGACTCTTTATTTTATGCTCTATAAACATACAATTCAATGTCATTTTCTGAGCTGACGGACGGTTGTCTCTCGAAAAGGGTCACACGTATGGACTAGCGGCTAGTGTCAAGCTCTTCACCAATATAAATCAAGTTTTAGTTCAAAGAGGAAGAATTGCGGTGCACGAAACCCAACTAGGTGAGAGTTTTCGCAATGCCCTCTTCCTCCTACAGATCAGTAACACTCAGGAGACCTTAGCAATGTTGACGCGTTATAAGTCTTCCTACTTTTCCTCTGTAACGACTTGTTACGATTCATATTATCCTTCTGCAACTGTTCGAAGACTGGCTTTTTTTTTCGTTTAGCAGCACAAACGTGTTACTTCGGGACCCTGAATTTTGTATGTAACTCTTTGTCTCAAACTGTTATAGTTAACTTCAAAATTTCCGGCAACGGAGACAAATTTTTCCCTGATATTAATGCCCCGGGCAAGTATACCACAAAAATGCAGTCCTCAGCAAACTCTTCTCGAAACTTCTCATTGAAAGAATTATTAAAATATTATGTATTACGGCAAACGCAAAAAGCTCTTTTATGATTTGTGTATTTATGTTGGAATTTAGAATGTTTTCGGTCATAAAATAAGCTAGAAAGAAATATAAAATCTTACCTGTTACACCTTTGACGATTTTAAACCTTATTTTACATGGTATAAACACATTCACTTTGGGTAGTGCAAAAGACAATGACATCCTTGTGGTTAAGCACCACATCATGATCACATACGTAGGAATGAAGTTAGGAACTCACATATTCTTCATCCACGACGCTGGACGAGGTCAGTGGTAAGGTTCACGCTCTCATAAATCCACCTAAAATTAAGCATCATTAGGCACCCACTGGATGGGAAGGAGTATTTGCCCCATACAGTTATGATGTGGCAGGGAAAAGGAGTGTGAGTGTGCCTGTTTGGATTCAAGAACTTACGGGTTGCTATGCTGTCATATTTCGGCACAGCTGTATTTCACCTATAAGGACTTACGTGTAGCACAGTGACATATGTAGACGAATATAGTAACAAGTCTGTGGACAACAGGCCCAGACGTGTAGATGTTCACACAAAGGATTAATTGGCTCTCATAATGGAAGGTACACTCTCTTTGCATTCACACGCTTTGCTTCAATTTGTAAATCCATTGCTTTTGTTTTTCTACACAGAGAAATGCTCTAAATATATATATATATATATATATATATATATCAGTGTTTCACTCTCTCACTCTCTCTCTCTCTCTCTCTCTCTCTTCATTTCCATTCTGTTCGACAGCGTCTATCACCAGTACTTCGTCAACGAACTGAAGTAATACCAAAGCACAGAAATACGTTGCTCTCTGACACTCGACAATTGCTAATATTGTCCCTCAAGTGGGGATATCCTAGATTTTCGTAGGTCTTATTAATTCCTCCAGCACAATAACACAACTAAAATCTGAAGAATAAAAAACCAACTAGATGCCACTTATTATTTTATTGTACTTCTTATAGGCCCAACATGTTTCGGGCACTACTATGCCCATCATCAGGAGCTCGCGACTATGATGTTGATTACCACATTGGTCGTGCTATAGCCTGCAGCCCGGACACTACTCCAGCCTAACCGCACCTAACCTCCAACCTACAGCAAACCAAGAACGAAAAGACCAATATGGTAATCAATATTATGGTCGCGAGCTCCTGATGTTGGGCCTATAAGAAGTACAATAAAATAATAAGTGGCATCTAGTTGGTTTTTTATTCTTCAGTTATCACAATGATGCATGGTCCAATAAACATCAGATTCACAACTAAAATTAGCTAAACCAAGTGCTTATCCTTTCCGTTCTCTCATAAATCATCAAATAAAAATGTACCTAGATGTGAAACATGAGATATAATGTTCTAATGACATTACTATGGCCTGTAATTAACTTCATGTGATGTTTATTGTCGATCTGACACTTCCGTAGCTTGTCAAGAAGCGTCCCGCATCTTACGAATAGTGAAGTTCACTGACCGTCCACAACGGCTCACCGCAAATCCATACTCTGGGACACACACAACTTAACTAAGCCAACTGATGTTAATAAGCAGAAAGTAATTGATTTAGAGGTAAAAAATATTTCACAGTTAAAAATTATCTTTATTACACACATTATCAGCTAAAATAATAGAACTGAAATACAAACACGAACGGATAGCCAATAATTAAAAATCCCTGTTCAAGTTAGTGGAGTGATACAAGCATTTAAAATCTAGTGTCAGAAATCAATTAATTGTAAGTACAGAGAAACTACGAAAATTAACAAGAGTATTGTCAATTATGTAGAACAATATTTTACGCACACGATTCATTCAATCAACACTTTTGAGAAAGGATGTGTGTGTAAATATATAACAGATTATAATGTTTTATATTATTACATATGTACTTTGTCTGTGGGCCGGGTAGCTCAGTCGGTATAGCGACTGAACTACGGGCTGGACGGTCCGGGATCAAATCCCAGTGGGGACGAGATTTTCCGTCCATCCAGACCGGCCCTGGGCCGCACCCAGCCTCCTGTAAAATGGGTACCGGGTCTTCCTGCTGACCACTCATCCCCTTCTAGTGCCGCGTTCATGGAAGAGTAGAGCTATAGCTCTACCCACCCTCTGGGCCACACCGGACCTGTAATGGGATCACTTTATCTTTATGTATTTTGTCTAAGTAAACGAGGTGTCTCCGACATGTTGGGTTTTACATTATAATCCACGTTGCGTACACAATTTAAATCCTTGCAATACATCAGAGAGATTCAGCAACATAACAAAATGAGTGACGGAATTTAAAGTAGGTCTCTCAACGTAAAGAAATACACGAAATGAATACGACGCTACTCCAATCAAATGGTATATTTTCACCAGCTATAAAAACAGCGAGTCTCATAATTTACAGATTCCTTACAATAGGCATTATTTTCATACATCATGCGATACCAATAAAATTATGTTACTTCACAGAGCGCAGTGTGTGTGGAGACCTTGAAAAGGAAATTTTATCTAGTCAATAAAGTCCCCTCTTTCATGATATGCAGGTGTTATTTACGGCTTGCACAAGAACTAGTCACTGGTATCTCTTCTGAATGGTATAAAACTGATCTACAAATTCACAGTCTAATTATTTATTATATATTTCAACATCACCCTCCCATCTGTAGCTATGCCAACCGGACGGTTTGTTTCCTCAGGTTTCTCCACTCAAATTTTATACACAATTATATCTTCTCCCATTTCTAGCTCTTCTTGCCCTCCTCAACCAAATCCATTTTGCCATCCTAATATGAATTTGAGAGAATGTAAATTTTATACGCCTAATGTATAAAATTCCTCCCATACGATTTACGTGACAAGGAACGTAAATTTCCCAGATCTGTACAGTTCTTAATACGTATTATTATGGTCCGGTTAACAGTTCTTTGCAGGATTTAACTGGCTTTCAAACGTACCTTTTCCACCATACAGTCTGTACTTTGTTGGTGTAAAGAGGAGAGAAACGAACCGTACACTTACTCCTATGCGTGTTTCATACCAATTTATTGGATAGCATGTTATCATGGAAATTGTAGGCATATACCGCAATATATTTCGAATTTTATTTATTCCAGGTGGCATGGCTTCGAGTCGATACTCAGACCATCCTCACCATTGCGAGTCACGTGATCACCAAGAATCATCGCATTGGTGTAACGCACAGCGATCACAGAACATGGTACCTGCATATAAGAGATATGCGGGAGTCAGACCGTGGCTGGTACATGTGCCAGATCAACACAGACCCCATGAAGAGTCAAGTCGGCTACCTGGAGGTGGTGGGTGAGTGTCTGCGAGCATGTGTTCTGACATCTTGGCGGGGACCACGGAGTGGCAAGTTTCTTAAGAGTAGTGGGAGATGTAGGGAGTAGAAAGAGGAAAGAACTGACTCGATAATACTGCCCTCTTAAATGTAATCCAATGTTGTATGACACCGATCGTTATTTTACGGTTTTGTACCCGTGGCTTAAAATTTATGAAGCACAAGCTTGTGTTTTGGCTACGGTTTCACTTTTTTGAAAGAAAGAAGCAGTGTTCAAGGTTTTATCGTTCACAAACAAGACCCCACACGTACACTCGTTTGTCTAACTGTGCAAATATTCATGATAAATTTAAAAACGACATTAACGACGAGGTTTAAAAGGAGGCTGAAAGCAATATACTTTCTCTGTGATAATTTTATCAAATTTAGATGAATTTTTTTAAGCAACCATAAGCTCTAGAGTCTTGTCATTCAGCACAAATGTAGTAAAATGTGTTCAATATCCGCTTATATATCTACAGCAATTTACACGTGAACATATTGCACTTGTAAATCCTTTGTAGTATAGTTTTCTCAAAATAGTTTTCTTAAAAGAATAACCTTCGTTAATAAATTCAGCATATTAGGTAATGTTTATGGTTCTCTGATGTCACATCATCTAAAATGCGAATGCTAATACTTGCGTGCCCGGACAAATATGCTGCTGTTGTGTCTGGCTTTACCTTCACTGAGATAAGTGTTATGAAACGACTGTTAGTTATTAATATCTTATAGTGTCTGTGATCCATGAATCAGTGTGGGGCATTAGCGGGATAATACAGACAGGGTGAAACCTATCCCACTGTCACTTTACCCACCACACATCACACACGGACTAATCCGGGGTCCAACCCGGTCCTCCAACGTGACACGTCGACAATAACCATTTCAGCCATGGCAGGCCACTCTTATTATTATTTGTATTATTTTAATGACTGTAATTATTATCAATATATAAGTAGTAATACTCGAGTGATCAATACAAAAATTAATTAATACGTTCAGAACGAATGAAAGGATAATGATAATTAATTTTTCCTGGTAGCCTGCTTGGAAGAATTTCTCTGCAGGCAAACTGACATAGTTTAAATGTCCGTCAGTAGCCTGTGGAGCACAATAACGATTCCACTTATGCACTGATACGTTACCATGCAGATGAGAATTACTCCTAGAATCCAAACTCTTAAGGTGTCTAGTGCAAGAGCCTCCAGTTTGTCGTTCGACTTATAGTAACGTATTCGAATTTACGCAGGCTACGTTACGTCCCAACGTATATAATGTTTCAACTTCACTCCACATTCAGCAGCAAAGCTTAGTAGATGAGGAAGCCAGAAAGGCGTAAAATGAGCAAGAAAGAAATAAATAAGGAAAGAAGAATAGGATATATAGGGCGAACACAAACAAGCAGAATTAAGGATTAGACGCAGGGGATGGGCAATGCCACACTTCACATTCATTTCGAGTCTCTGTCGGTGGTGTCAGATTCATTTCTTCTTATCGCCTGCCGCTTACAGTCTACGTATTACTCGAACAAAGCTCAGGAATACCAACTACTCTCCTGCAGAAAGTCGATACGAAGCACTACCACCCTTCATACACCCCGTGCAGTGGAATAAATACCATTCGTTGTAGGATAAAAAAAATTCCAAACCACCTTCTCCATTTTTTACCTTCATAGGGCCGTGCATCGTAATATATTTGTATTGTAAAAACAACCAGATACACCAATGTCTCAAATTTATTTTAGTGGAGTAATACTGCATGTTTCGGACGGTCTTTCCGTCCATCATCAGCAGTTCAAGACTGTACATACTGCACCAGGCATATGTATGTATGTATGTGCAAGTATAAAAGTGTGCAATTTACAAGCATAAGGAACGCCGTGTTAAAGCGGCAAGTTTTCCGGACGTCGACATTAGCGGTGAATAATCAGTTTCACCCTACGGTCCGCAAGTGATGGTGCAATTGATGGAGGCATTGCGCTATAAGCCGGGCGGTCACGGGGTCTATTCCCGATGGTGTCATTGGAATTTTTCATTGACATAATCCTTCCAGCCGCACTATTGCACTGGGGTCGACTCAGCCTCTAGCAGATATAAGTACAAGGAATATACTCTGTTAGGTAAAGGTGGCCGGTATGTAAGGCTGAAAATCTTTCCATCTTCGTGTGCCGATTTTCAGGAAATCTGGGCGCCTCAGCTTCCTGGAAACCTCAGGGCCTGTCCAGGTCTGTACAGGGAAAGCTTTAACTTTACGCTACGGACCACTGTACAATCTAGAGAAGTTATTTCTGTTACTTAGGTAAAGGAATTGTTGGCTAGCACACAGCCATTCCCTGAATGACGAGTGATTCGAAACGGTTCAACAGAGAATCGAACTGTGATCTTCCGCAACGGGTAACTCCTTATCGCATCTTATCAGTAGACTTTCTGTAATGCAAGACGTTAAATACTCCGTCATGACAACGCGATAATCTGCTTGATAAGATTCCAGGTTTCAAGTAACTGAATGATCTAAGGATTATATTTGAGTTACATAGTTATACATGAAGGAAGAATTCAGACTCAGTATAAAGGAAAAATTTCTCAGACATAAGCTTAATTTCCCCATAGTAACAACACATGCTGTATGGTATGTTTACTTCGGACTACTTCTATAGCAACACTGAAGCCCATTTCTATGCCTGTGGATGTAAACACTCAATAGCCACGTTACTCCGTGTTAATAATTGCTTTTTCGATGATAAATTTTTCAACGAGGCTCACAGAGGAGACTTGATTAATGCCTGGACGTTATAAATGTCTACTTCCCCCGTATGCGTCACAAATTTCAGAGCTGTCATTTCGTACAATAACAGATTGGAGGTTCTCGCAGCGGCAACGGTAAAGACTAATATCTTCAGGGACGTGACGCCGTAGAGTCTGATGTTTACCAACGTTCGATCAACATGCTGCCGCCATTACAGACTATGAAAATGAAGAAACGTTTTGGACAATGAAGAATCAATCTTGACATGGAGATGGAGAGGACATTGGTAAATGTACCGGATTACAAGACTTCCCATTCCAGGACAGAGGGGTCTTCACTTCCTGCCAAGTTTCTGCGAAATCTACATTATGATCAACTATCTACATTCCTCCTTTCCAACCTTATCTGTGTTCCCTCAGTTTCTGTCTCCAACAGAACATTAACAATGGAAATTAGATCAGTTAGAAGAGGGAGTTCAAAGGATCATCATCTGTCAGTTAAGCTCTCACCAGCCCATCAGTTAATTCAAGACAGCAGCGGTTCTTGTCAGACGAGAATAATTTAATTAAGCTATTTAATTAAGAATATACAGTGTTAAATCGACGTCATGACTGAGGAAAGTCTAAGTACATCTTAAATATCTGGGTAAAGAAATCAAAGTGACAATATGACTAGTTAGAAGGCCCGCACTATGTTGTAATTTTTTGTGTCATATTCGGCCATATACCGTAAGGAACGTTTTTCACGTGCAGAATATAAAGTAGCGACTGTAGTTTCAGTAATCTTATCACTATGTGAAACTTTGTAATTTAAACGTTAAATTTCATTAAAAATATCGACAGAATTTCGTGCATAAAATCCAACTAATATCACAAAACAAACTGCACCCGAGATTCATGAAAGTTTAGATGCTTGCTGAGTGCTCAGACCTAATACAGGATTACTTTGAATTATTTGTAAAAAAACAAAGGAAAATAAACATTCAGACACAACTATATTTAGTATCATTCTACTATCCATTGGGATATGTTTCGATTGTTATCAGAAGCCACAATCAGGCATACATAAAATACGCGCAAAGAACGCCTACACACAAAATAATAGTTTTTCTTACGTGACTGAGATGTCAATCTACCGCACCGTCGTGCTGTGAGAGTCCAAACTAGAATTAAAATAATAAACTAGGGCATAAAACGATAAGCTAAAAATATTGTCCAGTACTTCAGTGGGGATGGGAAGAATCTCTTGTAATATACGGGCTTCAAGGGGTGGATATTTCTTGCTTATTTTGGAAACATGATTGTACCCTAGACAGAAGTAGTTTTCGTGTATCTAGTTCTCTCTTTTATCTCGTCTAGCCAGCTAGTAACTACAGTGTGTAAGTCGAGATAAATAAGTTGAACATAACCCTCGTTAAGTATGGGAAGGTCACCTTCCACTTTCCTAGTCAGAGTATGGTATTATTTATTCTAAAAATGTAAAGAGTATCAGCGATTGCGAAGTATGACGAGTATTTATCATGAAATTTTAATTAATTAAAAAGTTTTGATTTTTTTTCCACACTGGACATCTAAATTCTAATAGATCGATTACCATGTTTTCTTCTGTAATTTCTTACCGTTCTTTACAAGTGTGTATATATATATATATATATATATATATATATATATATATGTATAATATAGTATATATCACTTTTTTTTTTTTGTTTATGTATATGTTATATTATACGAGTTTCTATTTTTTTTTTTTTATCTTACTCACTTATTCTCCACCGT
>Ga0136643_10017322_pt1 | contig 10840 bp, 3 predicted proteins | sample TergutLab28metaG_FD_96883 | JGI IMG/M metagenome (GOLD analysis project Ga0136643, IMG submission 96883) | Labiotermes labralis P1 segment gut microbial communities from Petit-Saut dam, French Guiana - Lab288 P1 (version 3) (version 3) | ecosystem: Host-associated > Arthropoda: Insects >... | reverse complement strand
GGCCGAAACATGTAGTTGTTTCCATCACAGTCATTAAATACACCTCAGTGATTAAGTTGTGTTTGACTACATACCTTCTCCTAGTTTCACACACACAACGGGGATGACACACTTCCTAGATTTCATAGAAAATTTTGGTTCGAGAATCTGAAGGGAAGAATCCGCTTGGAGGAGCTAGAAGTAAATAGGAAGATAATATTTCAATGGATCTTGAAGAGAGGAGGTCTGACAAATTGGACTGGATTTAACTGGCTCAGGACAGGATTCAGTGGCAGGATCTTGTGAATGCGATTATGAAATTTACGGTTGTACAGAAGGCGAGGAATTTCTTGAGCAACTGAGGGTTTTAGTTCGCAATGAAAGCATCTGCTCCATGGAATAATTACTTAATCAGTTATGCTTGCTGTAGAAGACAAGTACACTTACAGAAGAGCCTTCATGTTAATCTGTTCATATGTCAGCTTATAACTCCGGCACTACTGACTCGTTTCGGGTCCAACATAAGCCTAACCACGTCACCTACTCCCAATTTGAAATTCACCATTTTCTGAAACGGTTTGCACATGGTACAGCTATTCATGCAGTGTGAATAAGTTTCATTGTCAGACTTTTATGATCAAGGTAATACTCTTCGGATATTTTTTAGTCTGTGCAATACACACACGCACCACGGGTAAACATGCTGCCATAACACCGACTACATCCATATCAACGGACACGATAGAACCATTACTGTAATTTTAACCAAGCACTGTATAAAGCTCCCTGATGATGGATCTCTTGTGATCCGAAACATGTTGGAGCAATTTTAAATATTTTAAAAATATTTTATAATAATTCTAATTGTATCTACGAATTATATATTTGTGCATCTGTTGGATAATAAAGTGTTTTAAACTCTTCGGATTCATAGAAGACGAGAAATTTCTGTATCTTGTGGGACGTAGCAATTTTTCGAGGACTCTCGCACCATGTAATTAGTTACCAAACGAATTTTTAAGTCACCTTCGAAAGTCGTGGGATGCATATTTTCGGTAGCGTTTGGTTTTATGATTATTGTTGCAAGCGAGGGCTATCAGTACCTCAAAGTTCACACCTAACAAGTCGATATACCAGCGATGGACGGGCACGTGTACAAATATGTCAGTTTCCCCTGACAGGTGACCGCTAATAGTCTGCTGAAGTCTTAACAACAAAAACTGTATCACCTAGAGCGAAATACTTATTCGTAATAGTTTTTGCGTGTCTATAAATAAACTTGGTCTTGTTAAGAAGGAGAACGGAAGTCTCTTGTGAAGTTTAATGGACTGCAAACAGGTTTCCAACGCTTGCTGCAATGCCTATTAGCCAGTAACTTGCATGCCTCATGTGCATTATGCAGCTCTGTGGAATCTGCGTTGGTGGATCCCGAACTTTTGTGGACATACATGACTTCAGAGGTACTCTGTTAGAAATTACTGTAGTAAATAAATAAACAAACATGATTTTTTCATTACAACCAACAAGATGCAACTATTTTTGATTATTTACAGAGTGCCTATAAATTATCGAAGGATTTTGCAAAACCATATTTTAACAAATACAGAACAGAAATACATGATTCTACTACAGTTTGAAAGAGGAATGTTTACAGTTTCATAGTGACCTTAAACGCATTTGATGTGCGCCTCTCGTGTGACACGGCAGATGTCCATGCGATACTCCCATTCCCGCCAAACCCTCTCGAGCATGTCTTGTGTGACGTTCCCGATTGCGGTGTTGATGCGCTCTCGCAATTCCGGTTGTGTCTTTGGAAGTGGTGGGACGTGAACATTGTCCTTGACGAAACCCCACAGGAAGAGATCACACACTGTCAGGTCTGAAGTTATGGCGTAACGAAATCCTCCGATAATTTATACGCATCCTGTATTTCTAAAAGGATCTACATGATGATATGGAACTAATTACGTAGTCAGTTCCATCTCATCCACGATATCTGCCTGCAGCAGTACTGTCTGACAATACCTGAAGCTGAATGTACAGTTATGTGTTCCTGATGATGGGCGGAGGAACCGCCCGAAACATGCAGAGCCTTTTAGAAATAAATAATCAAAAAATTGTTGCAGCTTGTTGGTTGTAATAAAAAAAATCATACTAACGATGCACGGACACGCGAATATCAAATAAATAAACAGTCGAATTACCTTTGCTTTTTGTGTGTTGTTAGCCAATTTTTTTTTCTACAAATGAAAAATATAGGCTTTTTAATTACTCTGCTGGCTGTGTGTACATTTGTCCGCCCATTTCAACTTTTTAAACTCTCTTACCGGGTGTGTTACAAAACACGGTATTAATTTTATCCCACTGAACGTCACACGGAGGCCGTGATTCTTAACAGGGACATAGTCGACGCGCCAACTTGTGAGGCAGCAGCGACAAACACGCCACTAATGTTTGGGTCCTCAGAGGATGGGTGATTATAGAATTTACAAAAACACACTACATTCTTTAAGCTAGCATTTGTGTGGATTTGCAAAACAACAATCTGGCTGACTTGGGAAACTGTTTGTCAGCTTTCGGTTTGGTGTCTTTAGATAAGAGCTGCTGCAGTTGACTTGGGAAGTGGATCGCTGTTCATTAGCTAGCAATTACACTGACGAAGCCGACTTTCAGATCATCGGTGTGTGAATATTTCGTAATACGATACGTTTTTACGGTGAGGAGCTGTTAGCACCTCGCCCAATACCCTAGTTGGAGGACCACCCCTTGTCGGCTGTCCACGACTGTTCATTCTATATATTCGCAGCTACCCTCAATATTGGAGGCCGTTCCTCTAATCACAACCCGAGGACGCGCCATGCCGTGGTGACAGGAACACACTTATCACGGTTGGATCTTCAGGAAGTGGGATGTGCGGGCATGGACTGGATTAATCTGGTGGCGGGCACTTGTGAATGCGGTAATGAACCTTCGGGTTCCATAAAATGAGGGGAATTTCTTGATTAGATGAAAACCAGTTAGCTTCTCCAGAAGGACTCTTACCCATGGCGTAAGTAAGGAGTATCAAGTTGTTCATTAAAAAAATAATAATATAGAACTATATGCAGAAGGGAAGTTGGCGTCTGCACGGAATTGTTTGTGTTTATCTTGCCATAACAATTGGAGTTTACGAAAATTTCCTTTCATTCAACTGCGTCGAAAATTATTTGTATCAATATCTGTATCCCCTCATAAACCTTTTAGATAAAGTAATTATGTGTTTATCTCTGTGTTTAGAAGCACTACACAACGAAGGAGTACACGTGAGTGGCAGCAATGCGCCACCTGTTATCTTGGTAATAAATGACGAGGAATAACAGACCTCAAGCTCCCGCCATTTACCTTCAGTAACTTACTTACTTACTTACTTACTTACCTACTTACTTACTTACTAACTCCATGCAGCAGAGTCCTTCTTGAGAAGCTAACCGGTTCTCAGCTAGTCAAGGAATTCCCCGCATATTATGGAACCCGAAAATTCATAACCGCCTCTTAAAAGTGCCCGCCACCTGTCCATATCCTGAGCCAGATCAATCCAATCAATGCCCTCACATCTCACTTCTTGAAGTTCCATCGAAATATTATGCTCCCATCCTTGCCTGGGTCTTCCAAGTGGTCTCTTTCCCTCATGTTTCCCCACCAAAATCCTATATACACCTCTCATACCCCATACGTGCTACATGACCCGCCCATCTCATTCTTCTCGATTTGATCGCCCGAATTATATTTGGTATGGAGTACAATTCATTAAGCTCCTCATTATGTAGTCTTCTCCACTCTTCTGTTACCTTGTTCCTCTTAGGCCCAAATATTCCCCTCAGCACCCTATTCTTAAACACCCTCAGTCTACGTTCCTCCCTCAATGTGAGCGACCAATTTGCACACCCATACAAAACAACAGGCAAAATTATAGTTCTCTTATTTTAATCTTGAAATTTTTGGATAGCAAACTGGAAAACAAAAGATTCTGCATCGAATGAATTCATTCCCTGACTTCAGTCTGCTCTAAATATCTTGCTGAATAGAATTTTGATTCGTTATGATTGTGCCCAAATATCTGTACTCTTCCACATGTTCAAAGGTACTATTATCAGTCTTTATATTGTGACTTCGCCCTGCATTCTGATCTCGACACATGACTATGCACTTAGTTTTTCAGCAGTTACCTCTAGTCGAGTCTCCTTACTAGCAACTAATAAACCTTCTGTGTTTTTCTTCACAGTATGCAAGCTTCCGCCCAATATATTAACTTTGTCAGCATAAATTAAAAGCTGATACATGACATTTACTTCAAACTATTCTGATTTACCTGAACCTTCCTAATGGCATAATCTACAGCAAACCTGAAAAGCAATGGCGATAAAGCACCTCGTTGTTTCAAAACATTCTTACTAGGCAACATGTCGGACAAATGTTTGCCTACCCTTACTCTCCTATGCATTTAATTCGGACACGTTTTTATTAACCTTACCAGTTTCATGGGACACCAAACTCAATGAGAATATTATACAAGACCTCCTTCCCTCTTTCTTGACGTCTACACATACCTGCTGTACTGCTTCATTTTATATCCATTTTTTCTCAAGTATTTGACCAATTCGGAGTACATAAACAGTAGTTGACCTGGTACGTCGAAACCCACACTGATGATCCCCAATAATTTCCGCTGCACGTGGAGTTAACCTTGACAGCAGGATGTTGCATAACATTTCGTACGCGTGATATGCCCCTATAATTACTACAATCTGTTTTACCACCCTTCTCATAGATAGGTACAATGGTCGACTCCTTCCACTCCTCAGGCAATTCCTCCTTATTCCAAACAGAATTAATAAGTTAATGGATTTCAGAGCGAACTGTTCTACCCCCTGCTGTAATCAGTTCTGCTGGGATTTGATCAGTACCTGGTGATTTGTTTCTATTTAACTTTTCAACGTCCATCTCAAACTCAAAGGCACTCGGCTCAGGCACTAGTGCTGTACGTACTGCTGTCTGCCTAACATCACTAGCCCCATGTACTGAACAGTCAGTAGCTGAAAGTTTCCTCCATCTTCCCAAAATATTGTCACAGACTATGACCCAATCACCCTTCTTATCCTTTACTATATTAGTTCTAGACTTTCCTTCTAGTGAGTCATCCCCGTTGTGTTCATTAGCATGAGTTTTCAAGAAATAAGTATTAAAATAAGTCGAAACGCAACTAGTATCATAGGTACTTTACTTTTACTTTATCATATTTAAGGTCGCCTGAAATATGATAAAGCAAAATACCTATGATACTAGTTGTGTTTCGACTTATTTTAATACTTATTCCTTGAAAACTTATAGTTCTAGGCTGATAAAGTAAAAGTTAAAGTGATCCCGTTACAGGCTTGGTGTGGCCCAGAGGGTGGGTAGAGGTATACCTCTACCCACCCTCTGGGCCACACCAAGCCTGTAACGGGATCACTTTAACTTTTACTTTATCAGCCTAGAACTATAAGTTTTCAAGGAATAAGTATTAAAATAAGTCGAAACACAACTAGTATCATAGGTATTTTGCTTTATCATATTTCAGGCGACCTTAAATATGATAAAGTAAAAGTAAAGTACCTATGATACTAGTTGCGTTTCGACTTATTTTAATACTTATTTCTTGAAAACTCATGCTAATGAACACAACGGGGATGACTCACTAGAAGGAAAGTCTAGAACTAATATAGTAAAGGATAAGAAGGGTGATTGGGTCATAGTCTGTGACAATATTTTGGGAAGATGGAGGAAACTTTCAGCTACTGACTGTTCAGTACATGGGGCTAGTGATGTTAGGCAGACAGCAGTACGTACAGCACTAGTGCCTGAGCCGAGTGCCTTTGAGTTTGAGATGGACGTTGAAAAGTTAAATAGAAACAAATCACCAGGTACTGATCAAATCCCAGCAGAACTGATTACAGCAGGGGGTAGAACAGTTCGCTCTGAAATCCATTAACTTATTAATTCTGTTTGGAATAAGGAGGAATTGCCTGAGGAGTGGAAGGAGTCGACCATTGTACCTATCTATGAGAAGGGTGGTAAAACAGATTGTAGTAATTATAGGGGCATATCACGCGTACGAAATGTTATGCAACATCCTGCTGTCAAGGTTAACTCCACGTGCAGCGGAAATTATTGGGGATCATCAGTGTGGGTTTCGACGTACCAGGTCAACTACTGTTTATGTACTCCGAATTGGTCAAATACTTGAGAAAAAATGGATATAAAATGAAGCAGTACAGCAGGTATGTGTAGACGTCAAGAAAGAGGGAAGGAGGTCTTGTATAATATTCTCATTGAGTTTGGTGTCCCATGAAACTGGTAAGGTTAATAAAAACGTGTCCGAATTAAATGCATAGGAGAGTAAGGGTAGGCAAACATTTGTCCGACATGTTGCCTAGTAAGAATGTTTTGAAACAACGAGGTGCTTTATCGCCATTGCTTTTCAGGTTTGCTGTAGATTATGCCATTAGGAAGGTTCAGGTAAATCAGAATAGTTTGAAGTAAATGTCATGTATCAGCTTTTAATTTATGCTGACAAAGTTAATATATTGGGCGGAAGCTTGCATACTGTGAAGAAAAACACAGAAGGTTTATTAGTTGCTAGTAAGGAGACTCGACTAGAGGTAACTGCTGAAAAACTAAGTGCATAGTCATGTGTCGAGATCAGAATGCAGGGCGAAGTCACAATATAAAGACTGATAATAGTACCTTTGAACATGTGGAAGAGTACAGATATTTGGGCACAATCATAACGAATCAAAATTCTATTCAGCAAGATATTTAGAGCAGACTGAAGTCAGGGAATGAATTCATTCGATGCAGAATCTTTTGTTTTCCAGTTTGCTATCCAAAAATTTCAAGATTAAAATAAGAGAACTATAATTTTGCCTGTTGTTTTGTATGGGTGTGCAAATTGGTCGCTCACATTGAGGGAGGAACGTAGACTGAGGGTGTTTAAGAATAGGGTGCTGAGGGGAATATTTGGGCCTAAGAGGAACAAGGTAACAGAAGAGTGGAGAAGACTACATAATGAGGAGCTTAATGAATTGTACTCCATACCAAATATAATTCGGGCGATCAAATCGAGAAGAATGAGATGGGCGGGTCATGTAGCACGTATGGGGTATGAGAGGTGTATATAGGATTTTGGTGGGGAAACATGAGGGAAAGAGACCACTTGGAAGACCCAGGCAAGGATGGGAGCATAATATTTCGATGGAACTTCAAGAAGTGAGATGTGAGGGCATTGATTGGATTGATCTGGCTCAGGATATGGACAGGTGGCGGGCACTTTTAAGAGGCGGTTATGAATTTTCGGGTTCCATAATATGCGGGGAATTCCTTGACTAGCTGAGAACCGGTTAGCTTCTCAAGAAGGACTCTGCTGCATGGAGTTAGTAAGTAAGTAAGTAGGTAAGTAAGTAAGTAAGTAAGTAAGTTACTGAAGGTAAATGGCGGGAGCTTGAGGTCTGTTATTCCTCGTCATTTATTACCAAGATAACAGGTGGCGCATTGCTGCCACTCACGTGTACTCCTTCGTTGTGTAGTGCTTCTAAACACAGAGATAAACACATAATTACTTTATCTAAAAGGTTTATGAGGGGATACAGATATTGATACAAATAATTTTCGACGCAGTTGAATGAAAGGAAATTTTCGTAAACTCCAATTGTTATGGCAAGATAAACACAAACAATTCCGTGCAGACGCCAACTTCCCTTCTGCATATAGTTCTATATTATTATTTTTTTAATGAACAACTTGATACTCCTTACTTACGCCATGGGTAAGAGTCCTTCTGGAGAAGCTAACTGGTTTTCATCTAATCAAGAAATTCCCCTCATTTTATGGAACCCGAAGGTTCATTACCGCATTCACAAGTGCCCGCCACCAGATTAATCCAGTCCATGCCCGCACATCCCACTTCCTGAAGATCCAACCGTGATAAGTGTGTTCCTGTCACCACGGCATGGCGCGTCCTCGGGTTGTGATTAGAGGAACGGCCTCCAATATTGAGGGTAGCTGCGAATATATAGAATGAACAGTCGTGGACAGCCGACAAGGGGTGGTCCTCCAACTAGGGTATTGGGCGAGGTGCTAACAGCTCCTCACCGTAAAAACGTATCGTATTACGAAATATTCACACACCGATGATCTGAAAGTCGGCTTCGTCAGTGTAATTGCTAGCTAATGAACAGCGATCCACTTCCCAAGTCAACTGCAGCAGCTCTTATCTAAAGACACCAAACCGAAAGCTGACAAACAGTTTCCCAAGTCAGCCAGATTGTTGTTTTGCAAATCCACACAAATGCTAGCTTAAAGAATGTAGTGTGTTTTTGTAAATTCTATAATCACCCATCCTCTGAGGACCCAAACATTAGTGGCGTGTTTGTCGCTGCTGCCTCACAAGTTGGCGCGTCGACTATGTCCCTGTTAAGAATCACGGCCTCCGTGTGACGTTCAGTGGGATAAAATTAATACCGTGTTTTGTAACACACCCGGTAAGAGAGTTTAAAAAGTTGAAATGGGCGGACAAATGTACACACAGCCAGCAGAGTAATTAAAAAGCCTATATTTTTCATTTGTAGAAAAAAAAATTGGCTAACAACACACAAAAAGCAAAGGTAATTCGACTGTTTATTTATTTGATATTCGCGTGTCCGTGCATCGTTAGTATGATTTTTTTTATTACAACCAACAAGCTGCAACAATTTTTTGATTATTTATTTCTAAAAGGCTCTGCATGTTTCGGGCGGTTCCTCCGCCCATCATCAGGAACACATAACTGTACATTCAGCTTCAGGTATTGTCAGACAGTACTGCTGCAGGCAGATATCGTGGATGAGATGGAACTGACTACGTAATTAGTTCCATATCATCATGTAGATCCTTTTAGAAATACAGGATGCGTATAAATTATCGGAGGATTTCGTTACGCCATAACTTCAGACCTGACAGTGTGTGATCTCTTCCTGTGGGGTTTCGTCAAGGACAATGTTCACGTCCCACCACTTCCAAAGACACAACCGGAATTGCGAGAGCGCATCAACACCGCAATCGGGAACGTCACACAAGACATGCTCGAGAGGGTTTGGCGGGAATGGGAGTATCGCATGGACATCTGCCGTGTCACACGAGAGGCGCACATCAAATGCGTTTAAGGTCACTATGAAACTGTAAACATTCCTCTTTCAAACTGTAGTAGAATCATGTATTTCTGTTCTGTATTTGTTAAAATATGGTTTTGCAAAATCCTTCGATAATTTATAGGCACTCTGTAAATAATCAAAAATAGTTGCATCTTGTTGGTTGTAATGAAAAAATCATGTTTGTTTATTTATTTACTACAGTAATTTCTAACAGAGTACCTCTGAAGTCATGTATGTCCACAAAAGTTCGGGATCCACCAACGCAGATTCCACAGAGCTGCATAATGCACATGAGGCATGCAAGTTACTGGCTAATAGGCATTGCAGCAAGCGTTGGAAACCTGTTTGCAGTCCATTAAACTTCACAAGAGACTTCCGTTCTCCTTCTTAACAAGACCAAGTTTATTTATAGACACGCAAAAACTATTACGAATAAGTATTTCGCTCTAGGTGATACAGTTTTTGTTGTTAAGACTTCAGCAGACTATTAGCGGTCACCTGTCAGGGGAAACTGACATATTTGTACACGTGCCCGTCCATCGCTGGTATATCGACTTGTTAGGTGTGAACTTTGAGGTACTGATAGCCCTCGCTTGCAACAATAATCATAAAACCAAACGCTACCGAAAATATGCATCCCACGACTTTCGAAGGTGACTTAAAAATTCGTTTGGTAACTAATTACATGGTGCGAGAGTCCTCGAAAAATTGCTACGTCCCACAAGATACAGAAATTTCTCGTCTTCTATGAATCCGAAGAGTTTAAAACACTTTATTATCCAACAGATGCACAAATATATAATTCGTAGATACAATTAGAATTATTATAAAATATTTTTAAAATATTTAAAATTGCTCCAACATGTTTCGGATCACAAGAGATCCATCATCAGGGAGCTTTATACAGTGCTTGGTTAAAATTACAGTAATGGTTCTATCGTGTCCGTTGATATGGATGTAGTCGGTGTTATGGCAGCATGTTTACCCGTGGTGCGTGTGTGTATTGCACAGACTAAAAAATATCCGAAGAGTATTACCTTGATCATAAAAGTCTGACAATGAAACTTATTCACACTGCATGAATAGCTGTACCATGTGCAAACCGTTTCAGAAAATGGTGAATTTCAAATTGGGAGTAGGTGACGTGGTTAGGCTTATGTTGGACCCGAAACGAGTCAGTAGTGCCGGAGTTATAAGCTGACATATGAACAGATTAACATGAAGGCTCTTCTGTAAGTGTACTTGTCTTCTACAGCAAGCATAACTGATTAAGTAATTATTCCATGGAGCAGATGCTTTCATTGCGAACTAAAACCCTCAGTTGCTCAAGAAATTCCTCGCCTTCTGTACAACCGTAAATTTCATAATCGCATTCACAAGATCCTGCCACTGAATCCTGTCCTGAGCCAGTTAAATCCAGTCCAATTTGTCAGACCTCCTCTCTTCAAGATCCATTGAAATATTATCTTCCTATTTACTTCTAGCTCCTCCAAGCGGATTCTTCCCTTCAGATTCTCGAACCAAAATTTTCTATGAAATCTAGGAAGTGTGTCATCCCCGTTGTGTGTGTGAAACTAGGAGAAGGTATGTAGTCAAACACAACTTAATCACTGAGGTGTATTTAATGACTGTGATGGAAACAACTACATGTTTCGGCC
>Ga0136643_10017321_pt1 | contig 10841 bp, 4 predicted proteins | sample TergutLab28metaG_FD_96883 | JGI IMG/M metagenome (GOLD analysis project Ga0136643, IMG submission 96883) | Labiotermes labralis P1 segment gut microbial communities from Petit-Saut dam, French Guiana - Lab288 P1 (version 3) (version 3) | ecosystem: Host-associated > Arthropoda: Insects >... | reverse complement strand
TATAACTTACTTCTCCCATAAACTGCAGTATGTGTCACGTGCTTTAATATAAACACTTTACGTTCTGTCAGCACAATATGTTCACATGCTGAATGTGACTGTCATAAACAGGACAGGGAATGTACTTATAAGGTAAGCTAGAGGCTCTTTCGTACAACCATTGTTGCAGTGGTAAAGGCATAATTACAACATTTTCTGACTCTGTGCCTTTAACCTTAGGTATCCAGCAAGCAATATTGTCATCTGCGACCTTCCTCACTCTGCAATATTTTTCCACATTATTACTTTAAGGTTACGAATTTTTAAAATGGCTTTCAATAAAAAATTTTTTTCTTTCGATTTTCTCTACAACGTCTGTCAGAAACATGTTTCATTCTAGGCAGAATTGAGAGAGGTACGATCAAAATCCCTATTGGTCTTCATGGAAACAACAGTCATATTTGTAGGATTTTAAAGGAATTGATTGTATAGACATATTTTCGAAAAATATTTATATATCAAATATCATAAAAATCCGGCCAGTGAGATCCGAGTTGTTCCTTGCGGAAAGACGAACAGACAGACAAGACGCAGCTAAAGTGGTTTTTCGCAAGTTTGCGAATGTGTCTATATCAGGCACTATACCGCTGTAGATCATTAACTATCTGGTCTTTATGAAGGAGACTGTGATTGTGAATAATGAACCAGCAATTATTCTAATAAATATTTGGCATATAAAGGATCCCTCTTGTGGAAACTTAATAGGATTTCCCATTTCTTTCTGGATTCTTTGCTATAAGTCAGTATGTGCAATAATATCCCGCTAAATTTGACAAAAGATTTCATGCTTCTCCTTAGTCTTCAAAGGAATAATTTAAGTTTTCGCTTGACCCATATTGCTAATGCGAGCTTCAAATGCAGGCATCTAATTTGTGACAAGGACTATCAATTTGTCTTTATAAATTTTTCATTCTACCACTCGTCAGAAAATTCCACGTCCATTCTCTCAAACCAATATCTCTGAAATTGCATACTGCTTTTACGAGATGGAAGTGCAGGCGAAGCCTGGGTATCTTCTAAAGAAACCTAAGATTTTTCTTCATTTACGTAAAATAACTCGCACTCTTCCCCGAACTTCCGATTTTCGTCTATTCTACTACTATTTTTCTTACAACTTTCTACTTTACGCTCCAAAACAACTAACCACAATTAATTGGTTTATAGCTTCTTTAATAGAAAGAACTGCATAGATCAGCTTCGTTTTTGCGAGCTAAAGTAGCAGAGTCTCTCAAATGGCTGTTATCCCCTCTGAAACCCACAAGTTCATCACTTTCAAACAAAGTCCTCCTTTATCCCTAACCTAAACTACATGCATGTAGTTTGCTGTTTCTGTATATTCGTTATAATATCAGTCCTATTTTTCAAGGTCTCCATCTAAAATTCTCTAAGCATTTCTCATCTCTCTCCTGCCTATTTTTCTCAACCTGCATAATATTTTAATTCTGTGTTTTATTAATATTCCACCTGTTTTAAAGTGATCATTCTCTCTCAAATATTTTAAAGAAAACCCCACATTTTTCTTCCTTAAAAAGTGTTATAAAAACAGGCTTAAATTGAAATTCATACTTTGTTCTATTATACGCAGTTTCTTAATACAAGAAAATAGTGTTTTTCAACTTTAAAGTAAGTTTCAACAAGTGTGTTGAAATAATGCACAGTTAGCACAGAGACAAAAATTTTATGCTAAGAATTACCGACATATTTCCTTTTTACATTTTCATGACAGCAGTCTGACGCGCTATACAGACGTGTTGAAAGACACATTTGAAAAGAATATTAAACAATATTCACTGTTCTGGATGTGGCCTTAGGGATTGTGTAACTGAGTAACGGGAAGTTATTTGAAGTTTTCAACAAAACCTATATTAGAAACTGTTCAGTAATATTTTAATTACCTACCGTAAATATATCAAATGAAGAGGAAAATCAATATTCCTTTTTAAGTAATCTATACCAAATTAACGTACATCCGTTCAGAACTATATAAGCTAATATATTCTTAATGAGCATGATAGAACGCAGTACTTTATTTTGTATAAAAATGAGAGAGTGACAGTTATATATCCTGTTTTAGCAAAGTCTGTTTAAAAACCACAAAACCCTGCTAATTATTGCATCTAAACTTTCAGATCGTGAAAGCCAAAATCTGACATTCCGCTATAAAGTAAAATAAACGTATTTTGAAAAAGATTATATATATATATATATATACACAAGAATATATATACATGTGTGTATGTGTGTGGTGTGGTGTGTGCGCGCGCGCTTGTACTAACCTGACTTAGAAAAATAAACAGGGAAACATCCAAGCAATCGCAGAAAAATTAATAGTGGTTTCAACTGTTTGCGCAACGATTCTGCATTGTCTTTCTCCAACAATTTATCATACGACGTTTTTCCTGCAAAGCCAGCAAGAAATATATTTTCATTTATTTGTGCAACTGTTTTAATTTTTCTGTTATATTTGGATTCTACATCACGGTAAACTTTGACTTTGGATTTAATATTTCTCCTCACAAATAACTTTTTGTGTGTGGAATTCATATTCTACTTTCCAGTCCTGTAGCTTGCACAGAGACACTTACTGTATACTGATACTACTGAAGGTAAATTTCGTCACAATTACGTGCCTCGATAAACTACGTACACCTGCTGCAGACATATGAAATTTATATCAATTTCAAACCAATTAATATATTAGACACGTAAATGCATTGCGATATGCATCGAGCACGGCAATATCATTGTTTGATATCTGATTAAGTTTGTTTTTGCATTCACTTAGCTGGATTAGTAGTTTATCAACATAATTAATTTCATTTTATGATGTAAAACCATCACTTTCTTTCCTTTCTTTCAATTCTGTCTTTATTATTTGCATTCTCTCTTCTTCTTCTCTTTCTTATTTTCGATCATCTAAATGGCTGTGATGCAGACAATACGATATACTTTATCACTATATCAGCTTCACTGCGTTATTTTCATAGCTCTGTCACGTGTCCGCAGCGGTTTGAGCGTTAAAAATTGAAAGCGAAGTATTAGCTATATGCATTATGGAATTTAACATTTAATATTCCAGATCTCCACATTTTGTCCGCAGATTGCCTTTGTGTTTTTCATATGATTTCTCGCAGTAGAAAGGTCACTAATTTGGTTCTTGAAACGTGATCTTTGTTTTTGTGTCGTAACTTAGTTGTAAATAAGTATCCGTTAAGTGGAATTAACATAATTATACTAAGTACCGTAATGTCAAGTATATCGAAAACACGAATATTATATTTCTGTAGAAGAGTACAGTGACACTCTCTTGTAATATTCAGACAATTAGTTGATTGTTAAACACGTCTGTGAAGTGAGAGGCTTGGCCAGGATAGTAGCATGCCTCGCAGTTCACAGTTGGGTAAAGCATATAATGTGCGACAGTGTGAAGAGCCAAGCAAGGCGGACTTAAACTCTGCATAACTCTGCACCATATGCAATTGGGTTATTCAAAGCATAGTATGGGATATAGGCCTTCACTTTAAGGCAGTTGAAGAAGATTCACCCAGACTTACTCTACGGACAGTAATGTGCGGATCAAGAGCAAAAAAAAATAATAAAAAAGCTCCAGCTTTTGAATAAGAGTGATAAAACAAGCAATTCGTTATAAGCAATTACAGTAACTAAGAATGTCCTTCAATGCCAGGATATATTCCCTTACCTTGAGCGGACCCTTAGTGGACCATGAAACTACAGATTGTGGACAACGGGCCTATTGAAATCCAGTGTTGCCAAGTGCTCAACAAACACGCACATATACCTCGTAACGACACTGACACCACGCAGAAGTTTCGAGAATCAACAGCCGTGAATAGCAAACGTGATGAATGCAACAAAATTTTGACGAAACCTGCAGAAATATGAAGACAATGGCCAGTCCGTCACGACGCTTGAAGTTGTGATAGGACCAGATGTCAGCAGGTCTGAAGGAGTGCTGCAGTAGCAGGACCTCCTGCGTAATGCTGCGAGCAGTTTGAATGGTAACTGAAACTGTAGGAATGAACTGTGCGCAAGGCTAAATATCAGCTTTCGTAACTAAGGCAAAGTTAATCATTTGAAACAAAAGGCCTCACCCGTTCACCGGTATCTGAGCATTACAGCACTTAATGACAGCGGCACTGTATAACAGGACTGGAAAACAGGAGCGTTAGTGAAAACAGAGACGTGTCTTTTTTCGCCATCATATAAATCTTCTGCGATATTCTGCATTCAATAAAATCGCTGATATCGAATTAATCAGCAGGACGGAGAAAGAAGTAGGATTTATATTGCAATTAGAGATGGAATACTTCGGAATTATGGAGACCCACAAACTGCTGTGCCAGTGGACGGAACAGGGATCTGTAAAGTTATTGGAAAGTGTGACATGTTTCATGTAGCTATGTTCGTTCCAAAATTTAGTGCTTGTAGAAACGCTGATGTTGTGTAGCTGTTATGATTTAGAAGTAAGTCTACTCTGGAATGGAACTAAAAATAGAACCCCATGTTCGGAACTATGATTTTCAGAGTATAAAATATTTTTTCGTATATTTGAGTCTTATATTCCCTCCACACTGACAAAATATTTACCCACCACACTGTGGTCCAGGGAATTTTCCGGTGCCAGATATCGTTGGAATTCTGGAAATGATCGCCTGCCATTTATGTGTGCTAATTGCTTTTTGTTAATTTCTGAGAACATTTTTCATCTTGAAGAAAAATTATCAGTTTGGACCGGTTCGAAAACTTGCCGCCAGATTGCTCTAGTACCGCAGGCCCCAACATTTAGCGGAGCGGAGCGTAAAAAACTGTCAAGAGCTGCAAATGGAAGAGGGTAGAGGAAGAGGAAAATAATAATTTACGGATCGCATCTGATCAAAATTCAAAAAATTATCTCAAGAAAACTGACCCAACTGAAAAATGTCAGTACAAAATGAATAAAATGTGAAAGGTAAAATTAAAGTGTGACAGCACACCGCATCCTACAGACTCGGTCTTAAATTTTGTGGCTTTGTATTTTGATTATTGATTTCCGGCAGTTCGAAAGATCTTCGTGCCTTCGAAGATTCTGGAATGAATCAGGCAACGACACAGCATCACACCTCAGGAAGTATGCATTCGCAATATTACCGCTGTGAGAAACTGTGGGTCCATTTTTGCATCAATTCATTGCAATCGCATAACACAATTGAAACCCGTAATTACAGGTACTATCAATTTTGTAGCTTCTCCGTGTTTTACACCTGCCAGCATTATGATCCGAAGTGTTGTCCTTCCTAACTTGCTGCATAATATTGACTAAATATAGTAAAGATTAATATCAGATGTCAAGTTACTGTACATACTGGACACACACAGACACCTTCAAAATCTAAAAGACACAGTTGGTGATTTCGAAAAAATATATTTAAAATTAAATTTATTTTTATTTATGGAACTTCTGGAAATTATCCAAGTATTATATTATAGTCGTCTGGTATTTCATCTGCTGTGTAAATTCGCTTCTTATTCGTTTCTGACTTACGTCATGAATATAATAATTAACCGAAGAACCCAAAGGAGCTGGGTTTGTGGTTAGGCTACTGGCTGAACGATCCGGAATTCGAATTCTGATATAGTCATGATATGTTTGTCTCTCTCCATGGTTTCGGGAGACCCTGCGCCCAACGCAGCTTATCCAGTGCATATTCGCATGACATGTATAATGCCTGCGTATTTATATTTCTAGTTAACTAATAACTCCACGAAAGGACCATTACTCAACATACTCTGACATACAATACGCAGGAGCGGCACAACAACAGGTTGAGTCCTGTGATAATGCATATTCACATGCTAGTTATATATACAAATTGAATTCGATTGATATAACATATCTATATAGGCTTATAGAGAGGCTCTTCTCATGATAATGTAACAGGCCTTTCATTTATTTTCCCCTCCTTCACTTATTGTAAACCATAATTACAAAATATACTCAAACGTTTAAAGTACAATGGAAACGAATATGTATCACTGTCTGCAAAATTCAAAGTTCTCTGCATTTTATCCACGAGGTTCATTCATATGCTTCATCATCATCATCAAATCCTTTTACTCCTTGTGGACCATAGGGCATCCATGAAAAGCTTCCAGAGATTGCGGTCTTCAACTATCACCGTGACCTCTTTCCATGATATTCTTGTGCTTCTTATCTCATCCTCTATTGTCCTTCGCCACGTTCTCTTTGGCCTACCTCTCCTACGTATATCCCTGAGGATTCCAAACTAATGCAATTTTCTCTATTGCTCCTGTTTCTTTACGTAATGTGTGTCCAATCTAATTCCATTTTCTTCTTTTTGTCTTATTATCTATTGACTTCTGATAGGTGATTCTCTGTAATTCTTCGTTCGTAATCTTATCGGTCCATTTTATATCTATTATTCGTCTTAAGCATTTATTTACAAATATCTATATTCTTCTTGTTATCTGGTTGGTAGTTTCCCAAGTTTCACAAGTATATAATAATACTGATTTTACATTTTATTGAATATTCGTAATGTAACTTCTTTTGATATATTGAGATTTCTCTACACGGGATGCGGCTGAACAAATACACCCTTTGCTTTCTTGATTCTACTTACTACATCTTTCTCTGTTCCTCCGCTTTCTGACACCACACCTCCAAAGTATACAAAGGATCAAAATTCTTCAATTTCCGTTTCCTCTAACCTAAATGTTTGCATATTAGATGTATTAACTCTCTTTCCCTTCGTCTTATTTATGTTACTATGCAACCCAACCAATTCTGTTTCCTCTTTTAGTCTCTTTAGCTTTTCTTCCATATCGCAAATCTCTGTGCTAACAGACAAATATCATCCGCATAGTCCAGATTTTCAAATCTTTCCTTCATACTCCACTGTATTCCCCTTTTCCTTGAACCCTTCACTTATTTCATGACTCTGTCTAATATTATGCTTCACATAATTCTAATAAAAATCATGAACTACATTTCTAAACTTCATTAACAGACATTTCTGGGTAATATAGTTGGATATTGGGTTCTGGAACTAATGACACGGTTTTTGAAGTATTTGTTACGTGAAAGACCTGCCTTAGAGTTACAGCACAACTCTATTACATCCCTCCAGCACATCTGCAATTGCAAATAAAAATTTCCAAGCAAGAATTCCCTACTTATAATAGAACCTACACACAGCAGCCGGCATTATCTGCTGGTTATTGTTAAACGTCTTATAAATTTTGCCTAAGATTTCTGCAGATTTTTGTACCCATCAAATTCTTCCGTCTCTCCTAATTTGATATCCATGCGCCAAAATAAATTTGCTCCGAAGTAGAAAGAAGCAAATGGTAGAAGAGTAGGCCACGACCACTTCCTTCAGAGTACTTTAATTTAATAATTCACGAATCGCACCGTTTATTTGAATCTACAAAATCTGAGCTCTTAGAAACGTACTGAATGACAGTAATAGTTAGCGGTGCCCTAATTAAGGGTACTGCAGATAACCGAGGCAATAGAGTGGAGGAGGATGAGGAAAGAAATTCGAGTGTGAAGGAATGGTGAGGTGCTGATGATAGGAAACAACAGAAATATTCATTTAATAAATGAGAAAGAACAATGATTAAAAAGCCATATTATTTTCAACACCATAAATCACAAAATAAAATCCGAACACAGGAGCTACTATCAGCAACTTTGTATGTTAACAGGAACCCGCTTTTCCTATTTTTATGGACATTCGAAATTATGTACTGGCACAGGCCACTGACTGGTGTCCTAGATTTCTGGTGCGTGTCCGATGGCGATACCTAAGGTTACGTTTTGCTGGCATTGCAAAATGACGGGGAAGTTTTGCGTAGGCATAAAGAAGAGAAGGCCATTCCATTACCTCTTGCACTCTGTTTCATTTATCTTTACAATGCCGCTCATTGCCCCCTACAATTGGTCAGAATATCCAGATTTTTCGATTTGTCCCAACAGGCCTGTTCTGTCACAAGCATTGACGCTCTCTGAGAAACAACCATGTACCACTTACAGCATACTGATGCTCGCATAGTAATGGCGATCGTGTTGGTTATGATGATGATGATGATAAAAATAATAATAATAATAAATTGTGCAGTTTCGTATGTCACCAATTCCAATCGTCATGTGACTCAGTTCGTCATATTTCTGCTGCAGACATTTTGCGATTTGTCAGACCGATCGAACTGCAGCAGGACTATCATGTATGTCACAATAGTAGACGCACACTGAAACAGAGAAAACAACACCGCATGCAGCATTAGGACGTACGGTTTGTTGAAAGCATAATAACTCTTTCACAGCCATACCCTACGCCACACATCTATGAAGTGACATTAGTTTACCGTGTAATTCAATGCTAGAAATTTCTTCATTTGTTTATGCAATTTGTTTATTTGTTTCATTTTGTGTCATGCGGTTTTGAGTGCGTTCGAAAAATCGCAAAAGCGACCATTAGCTTCATCATGTCTGTCTGTCCATCTGTCCATCCGGCTCTCCGCATAGAACAACTCTGCTCCCACAGGATGGATTTTCATGAAGTTTTACACATGAGTAATTTTGAAAAACCTGTCGCGAAAATTTACTTTTCATTAAAATTGCACAAGATTAAAGGGTACATTACGTTAAGGAATATATACATTTCTGATCATATCTCGCTCACTTCATCTTAGAATGAGAGATTTTTTAGACAGATGTTGGAGAGGAAATAAATACACATTTTGTAACCAAAAATTTTTTTTCGAAAATCTTTCTGTATATGAGACAGTTTGGAAAATCTTGTAAGCGGGGCAGGCCACATGACAATATGGCGCATGTGCATTGCATGCTGCATAATTAAAGCTACACACATACACACAAACACAATCAAATATGTAATTTTTTTTCCACAACAATTTTGCAAGACATCAATCCGGTATTAAGTTATTCGCACGTTGCCTGACTCGTCAAATTTTCTTATATTACACATATTCTGATGTGTATATTCCGTGATAATGGCAGTTGGCGAATGCAACGTGTAGGAGGAAATAAGGAACTGGATCTCTCTGCATGCTGTATGTGCAGATGTTGGTCATGAAAAAAACAAAACAAAGTTCGTTTCAAGAAATGAGTAACCCAAAGTTAAGAACGTGTCAGATTTATGGCATCCATCTGTAATATGTCTGACGCAAAAGGTGTGTCATGTGCGAGACTATTTATCCCCAAAAGCAAAGGCTGTGTTGAATCTATTGCAAGTGCGCAATTCCAACTTACATTTTTCCGAAAGATCGTGAGTCAATATTCTTTGGAATAATACTGATAAATTAACAGGCATGGAAAAAAGCAACTAATTACGGTAAATATTCATAAGGATTTCAGTGCGCAGATATCCTTCCGTACAGCAATGCTGTTATTCAATTGCACAAGTTTTCTTTATCGCTCATTTTAAAGTCGATTGCAGGCTTTCCAAGTTGACAGTTCCAATGTAGTGACAAAATAGCCAATGGATATTGATGAAGAGGTTTTTTGTAGATTTTGTACTGTAAATTGTAAAAGAGCTATTAGTAGTTTTGATTGAATGATTTACAGATGTATGAACAGGTATACAGTGTTGCAGCACTAACAGGTATACAGTGTTGCAGCACTAACAGGTATACAGTGTTGCAGCACTAACAGTATCTTTGTACAGAACGTCTATTATCAGAATTGCTCCTCCTGATAATCGCAGTTACGCCACATTTTTATTGTGAATCATGTACGTACTCTGCTTTTAAATAAAATTTTAGAGAAATCATAAACTTAAAAAGATTCTTTTCCTTAATCTTGCTATTGATGTATATTTTATCCTCAAATATTGTGTTTATTAATGATTTTCTTTGCTGATCCTAATAACCCCGTCCTATTCTGTCATACGAAGCTGTTCAAATTAACGGAGCAATCGTAATGTTTTTGTATTGTCATTGTTAAAAACTTATACTTCTGTACAAAAGGGTAATATATTAATTGCCATTATTATTTTTGTAGTAAAAGTCAGCTCAGTACAGGATATCACGTGGGCATAAATGGACTGCTTCTCTTCGTACGTTGGCACTCTGTGAAGTAAAACTCCTGAAGTCTCCAGTACTTCTACTTTGTGACCGTCCATTAATAAAAACACTCTGACAGAAATGTGAGTGAATGTTCCAGCGATATATAATAATCTGTCGAGTCGAATTGGCACTAATCCACCTTCCCAACCTTGTAAGTTAATCTTAAAGCTGTTATGAAGCAGAACCGAACGAACCTGTTCCTTACAGCACTCCAGTTCCTCTGTAAGATTACTTACCGCTCTGAACATTCCCCTGTCAACATTCGCAAAGCCCGCCACAGACACTACAGGAGGATACATAAACATTGTCTCCAAGAACATTTTTACCTGCAACAAGAATCAGCTGACAATTAATTTATAATTTTATTGTAAACAAATTTTAAACAAGGAGCAATTCCTAAATATTTTAGTGGCAGAGCACGTAGCACGAAGTACGCTAAAAGCAAAACTGAATACATTGACCATTAATTTTATGGAATAACCTATCGTTAAACAATAATCAGTTATCTTATGCGTATTGGACCGTGCATCATCTTGATATTTGAATAAAGGTTGACCAACTAGATGACACTGGCTTTATTATACATTGCTCAACATGTTTCGGACGTTAATACGTCCATCTTCAGGAGCTAGCGAGTACTTGTTGTGATGTGTAGGCTGACTTGAGGCGTGCTGATGTTTTGTAGCGGGATT
>Ga0136643_10017315_pt1 | contig 10844 bp, 4 predicted proteins | sample TergutLab28metaG_FD_96883 | JGI IMG/M metagenome (GOLD analysis project Ga0136643, IMG submission 96883) | Labiotermes labralis P1 segment gut microbial communities from Petit-Saut dam, French Guiana - Lab288 P1 (version 3) (version 3) | ecosystem: Host-associated > Arthropoda: Insects >... | reverse complement strand
TTTGAAATATGATAAGTTATTGTTTTTTATAGGGGGGGGAGGGGGGTGTGCGGGGGTTCGGGGTGGGGGGGGGGGGGGGGGGGGGTGATCCCCCCCCCCAAAATGAAGCTGCCTCTGGCTGAGAGGAGAGACATACTTTAAAGGCAGCCTAGCACTCTGATGAAAGGAAAACTGGAAAAGGGAATGATGGACATAAAGGTTGTGCAGAGCCTGTTAGTACCCAATTAAGCAAGATACATTCATATCACAACCCAGCTTTCCTTTTGCTGCTGATAACGTAACTATAGCTTTTAAGAGAGACATGTCATGTCACTCAGCTTACATATAATGCACTAAATACCGAAAACCAAACCCTGCATCACATTTAACGCTGTACTACAAGGGCAGTGGCTACAGTGGTCAGTTGTTTGGTACAGTGTTGCAACTTTTGTGATCTGTACTTATCTGCAAGGGTAATGTATATTTGAGGTTAACAGTGCAGAATTTACACCTTCTTGAGACATTTTTCACTCTAGCCAGTACTTAACAAAATACAACATGCCTGCAAAATATATTTAGTGGTTGAGAATTTTATATTTTCCTAATTATGATACACTTGGAATTTATTTAGGAAGAATTCAATATGTGCTCCCCTTGTTATGTGGCAGATGTCTGACATCATCTGACCCATACACCTTTATTTATTTATTTTGGGTGCTAGCATAGGGGTACCATTTACCTGGATGTCTGAAAACTGTTTTTCCACAACCTGTAGATCAGGAAGTTGAGTTTTCCACCTTTTGTCTAAATACACTGTCTAACATATGCACTCTGTGATACACCGTTTATGACATGTAACAACTCCTGCATGTTTCGGTGCAGAGGTGCTATCCTCAGGGAGTCGTTATTCAAAGGTATATAATCCAACATGCCAGTTTACGTTTTGTTCCTCCTATATGAATGACAAAAATCTTCAAATGCTAAAATACATAAAAATGATGACCAAAAAATATATTACATTAAAATACAACAAACTAGAAACTATGGTGGCATATGTTACATACTTCAGTATTTAATAGTATAATATTGTAATTGTGGCTTTATTTTCTGGGGTACATAGAAGTGCAGTGTATGGAAGTACTGGATACATAGACTGGGTTGAAACATATAAACATGAGATTGTCACGCCTCTTGAAGCAATAACAATGGAAATGCTTACCTGTGTTTGTTATCAGTAGCATTACAAGAGGTGCACATATCAAACAAATTCCAAGTGTGTTATCATTTTCATTTCATTCATTTATCAACCATGGTTAAAAAAACATAAATACTTGAAACACACAGCACAATATTTAGACATAGTGTACTATGTATGAATATGTAGAAGTTAATATATTCTTTTGACATTCAGAGGACCGTGCATCGTGATATATTCTTATAATAAAAGCCAACGAGATGCACTATTTCTCAAATTTATTTGATCAATTGCTCTACATGTTTCGGACAGGTCCACTGTCCGTCATCAGGAGTATCTCAACACTGCATATACGCAATAGGTATTTGTCATGCTAGTTCTGTTGGTGTCTGCCAGCAGACGCCAAGAGAACTAGCATGACAAATACCTATTGCGTAAATGCAGTGTTGAGATACTCCTGATGACGGACAGTGGACCTGTTCGAAACATGTAGAGTACTTTATCAAATAAATTTGAGAAATAGTGCATATTGTTGGCTTTTATTATGAAAATTAATATTTTCTGTTTGGTTTATGTTTGTATCTGGCCAGTATGGTAAGAAGTCTGTGAATACAAAATTTAATCAGACCCATTCATTATTATTTGTGTGTGTACAACACTAAACATGAGGTAAGGGAGTCATCATAAAACACAATGCATGGCAGGTTGCTTTCAAAGCAGTCATTTGTATTTTTAATCTCTGTTACTAGAAGTACTGTTTCTACTGCCACTTTAATTATGAAAGGTTTGTGAGAATACTCTGAAAAATACTCATGACAGAGGGATGTGTCTTGTTCTGAAAATTTAATATATGAGCTCAATCAAGATTGAGTTTTGCTAGTCTTGTGCAATGGTGGAAAGGGAACACTGATGTAAAGAAACCAAAGGATAACCTTCAATTAATTGACTTTTGAATACACTCACATCACAGAAAATACTATTTTATGCAACAGTTTAAATATTTAAGAGGAAGTACCTATAATAAATATAAGGCATATGCCTATCAGTTATGCTTTGTAACTGAAAAACTAATAATGGCAACAGGTTAGTGTACAAGCAAAGTTGTTTATTTTACAAAGAAAAACTTTAGAAAAATTGTTAATTTTGCTGTTTCTTGCATGGGTGCAAGTCCAAGCCAAGTTCTGTTCCTCAGGAAGTGTCTTAGGACTTTGACAGTAAGTAATGTTAATTGCTAAGCAGCCATTAGGTATCTGCTGACGCTGTGTGTGTGTGAATCCAAGAATGTACGATGTTAAATGTAACTACTGCATACAACAAGACTGCACAAGTTGTATGCCATTACACAGTACACAGGCTTAGAAACGTGTTGTTTACTTTCAAAACATCACATGTGTAAAAACACTCTCATTTACATCCTTTAGAAAAGTATGTATTTCACTGTACCAGTTTTTACAACACTCAAAACAAATGTTTGTGACATTATTTGAAGATCGTGTGTAACAAATTTGGCCCAGATCAGACAAGTTTGGTAAGTATGCATAGGAAGTCATTTACAGTGATATGTAAAGTATGGCTTTCACTTATGCTGTTGATTTTAAGGAAACTAACACCAAATACATTTTTATGGACATCTGCAGTAGTGAATTTTATCCACATTGGGGGGGGTTACCAAATTTGGGCAAAATTTCACTTATGCCCCAAGAGAACGTATTTTTGTTTTAAATTTCCTACAGGCAGTTGTAATGCAGTGGCACAGGCACACACACATACATATATTTTTGAGGCAAGACCAGCCACTTTTAGGTACTGAAAAAACAAACAGTAAAAAGCTTGGGGAAGTACGTAAGTTCTGTGAAGCTACTACATATTTTTGTAGAATGTGAAACAAGGTGGCCATGCAAAATTTTCTTTCACTTTTGGTTTCTGATAGTGATACTGAAACATTCACACAAGGCACAGGAAAGTGGATGCAAGATCAGCACCCTTATGCATTATGTATGAAATACTGTTTGTAATTCAACAACTATAGATGTGGCTACATGTAGAACTTGAACTTTCAGGTTATAACTGACAAATTAGCTGAATACTTTATCTGTACTTAAGTGACAAGTCCTACACAATAATAAAACTCCGATACCACTAATAAATATACCAAACTAGTAATCTCTGCAAGAAAACGGGCTTTCAGTCACGCTTGAAATTCCTTACTATGTATGGCTAATGTTGAATGAGAGCAGAGTCTGTTATTTATGTATGAATCAGGATATGAATTTTGAGAACTAGAAGGCAGAAATAGAACCTTTTATTTGAGGTTACTTAAAATGAATAACAACATAAGTGAATTTATCTTCATATTTAGCAATGACAGAGACATTTTAATCACCGTTGTACAAAGTAAAACATTTTACTTACAAATAACAGTTCAGTGTTAATGTATACCACATTAATAAAGGTATCAGCACACATGAGTGCACATGCTATCTTGGGTCATGTGTCACATCCCACATTACTATTAGACATCTTGTGTAATGTTCCCACAAGATTTTTTACAGACGAAATTACAGTGGTCATACTGTAGTTTGTTGATCATAAGACGCAATGTGATTGAAGAAGGCAAATGTAGTGGGAAAAACATTCTATTCACATTTGAAACATGTTTCAACCAGAAGATGCAGGACAATTTTATACATTTTTTAAGGAAAAGTGTCTTATGGTCTGCACAACACATTATTTGCTGGCATTATGTAATATGATGATGAAAATGTGTAAATAGAATGTAATTATTCTAACCTGAAAGAATAATGCTTTGCATGTAAGTAATAAAGAGTATTTAAAATTACAAGGGATGATGCATTTTGTCACACTAGATCCACAGTCAGAACTGTTTTGGTAAATACGAAGTGTAGTGGCTCAGTAGGTATTGTCACTATGTAATGGGCAACAATGAGGAAATTGGGCTTCATTCTTGGTAAGGGCTGGCATATTCTTGTGTCCATAGCATCCTGATTTGGCTCTGGGGCCCACTCAACTTCCTCCTCAAAAGGCATCGTGGGCCCTTTCTCTGGGGTGTGAGGTTGACACTCACCTCAAAACAGCGCTGAAGTTAATATTATATCCAGATATGTCTTCACTCACCATACGCCTTTACAGTGTGATGCTCGAACTGAGTGTCCAGTGTGAGGTGCAGAGACCGGAATTTGAATTATACCTGCATCAGGAGGCAAGTAAATGGCTGCCATCCATACTGGATGTTCCATGCCAAAGGGTTAATTATAGAATTTTACCTTTACCTGTCTGGGAAATCTTTATTAGAGTGGGGTAATAGAAAATAATTTCATGAATACTTTTACATACATCTACATACATATAAGTAACATAATACTAAATTGCTAAATGTTGAAGTGAAGTGTAAGTAAATTAAAGACATGTCTAGTGGTACAATACTACATCTTCTGAGGGTTCTCACTTTAAACCGTAATCATATCTGTGCAGATATTTCCATTACTGGGGATAAAAGAATATGGACTACAGACCCACCACCTTGGAAATAACTTCTACACCTTCAATTATGTGGGCTGATGCCAGAACAGTCAAACATACCACACAAAGAGGCATTAGGAACCAACCATATTTTGAAAACTTTTTACAACACTCTTCCAAATCCTGTGACTAATACTACACATAATACTATCAATACATCCATAACCTACTGATCACTACTCACCACTAAAACTAAATAAAATTCCATCATGAATGCTTCCACTTCAGTTTTTTTCCTTTAGTCTTGCCAGGGTGGAAGAGGATAGTTAGGTGAAAAAGAACATCAGGCATTCAAGGTCACCAGCATGTAATAGAATTCAGTTTCATTGTTAAATATACTGGGATGAGGTTGGAATGAGATACAGAATACTATTCATATGCATGTTGCAGTGCAAGAGATAAACAGATATGTCTGTTGGAGCATTAGGCAAGTGAGACAATAATGGAAGAATATGCACTATATCTGTTCTATGAACATTTGAAATTAATCACTTGTCACTGAAAATGTTTATGCAGCCTTGATTATCAAGTGTGGCTGCCAACCATTTTCTTCATTAATAAGTGGATTTTGTGTTGAAAACCTCTGTCCAAGCTTAATATGCATGTTGAACCTTCTGAAGATTCACTGACTACTTTTATGTGGGTGCTCAGCCTCTGATAATGGCCATAACTGTTCACCTTTGAATATATTCCTGAATGCAGACTGTTGTGTGGCTCACTGGTAAGCTATAGCAGGATATGTTCCTGTTAGCGTGCAAGTTACGATTATTACATTGTCTTCATGCTTCTCTTTACCATGTATGTAATTTTCTTTACAAGATATGTTGCATGTAGACAGTTATGCTTGCAGGTGTAACTACAGAACATGTTTCGAACTTCCAACAAACAGAAATGGGAAACATTTGCTTGAAAACTGCTACTACAAAAGTATGAGTGTATCACTCTTCAATTAGTGTTTGTTCATAGCTTCAACCTTTCTCACTGCACTGAGAACACAAATGTTCCATCACCACAGCCTGCATAATTTCACATTAGCTGCCCTTAACCATATTCTCCACCTTATGTATTTTTTAATGATACCACCTTGTGCTTCTAGTCATACCTTCTCTTGAGTATCACCATATAAAGGGCATTCTCTGTATTAATTCCTACTAAACTGCTTGTCTTTACTTCCGTTCATATAAAACAGATAACTAAAAATAAAACTGACAGAATTCTGGACAGATAGTTATACCCCGATTAAGTTTTGGTGTTAAAATAAGTTTTGTTTGATATAAGTAAATTATCTTTGGACAAAAATGATTCTGTACTAAAGAACATCTAATAAAACTAATTAAAATATATTAAAAACTACAACAGGAAAGAATCTTTACTATAGAGGCTGTACTTAGTAGTCTACTACAATAATCCTAAGAAATTTTAAAGGTAAAAAAAAAAAAAAAAAAAAAAACAAAAAAAATTTAAAAGAAAAAAAAAAAAAAAAAAAAAAGTCCTCACATGACCACCACATACCTTACATGTGATCATATCCCAACCTTCAGGCCAGGTACCCCTACAAAACCAACTCCTTTATTTGATACTGGCATTTGGCACACCACATAAAAGGGTGGGTCATCATAATATTCCCCTAAAAACTCAGCATAAATGAGATTAAATAAAAGACACTTGATAACAAAGACATAGATGTATCTCAAGATATCTTTGATGGCTTATTCACCATAATTCCAGCTGTACCTTATGCACACCTGCATATACAGTATATGAGAATCATTATAAATGGCACATATCACATCGATCTTGATTTTGTGGCAAAATATCCCAAACAAATCTGAACCAACTAAGGACAACCATGAAGAATGTCAAGACAACTGGCAATGACCAAGACTTAAATGGCGTATTTCTTGAACAAAATGCAACAACATCCAGCCAGTGCTTTAAATAATTTGGTCGTATCTCAAGAAAATAAAAGTTCCCTGTTTTACATGACATATGAGCTCCTCATGCCACCTGTGAATTGGTCTACACTTTTCTGGGATATAACAATTATGTGGTTTTGTAGACATGTACAAAGGTTTGGAGGAACTTGGCAAACCCCATCCTCACCACCTTAAGATGGAGGCAGCAGGCCTCTGAAGCACTGGTGCATGTCTACATTGTCACATTTGATCTTTCTCCTGTTCCTTCATGTAACTTTCTTAGCCCTTCCTCTACCATTCAGCCCCTAGTTTTACACTCAAAAAAGTAAGCTCTTCCCATTGGAAACTCCAAGCCTTCAATTTCTATCAAACTGCCATTGCTCCAGACGTTACAGCTTCTTAATGAAAGAATTAGTAACACATCCCTAAGAAGGCCACATTCTTTGGCTCATGCTACTCCCAACCATGGTTTTTTTTCATTCCTTATTAAGTAATTTGAATCATCAGTCACAACTACATGGTACTGTAACCACACCACACTATTTATTTGTAAAAATTTACAATGATAAATAACATCCAAATGATACAAGGGATGTGATAAGAGTAGGTATGTTTAGTGCTGGCAAATTAAAACTATGAGCAATTTATAAGAGGGGGGATCCATAATTATCAAAGCGTAATTATGTACAAATCAACAGGTATGAAATATATATGTCTCTGAAACAGTGTATGGCACATTTTCAGTGATGCCAAGAAAATGTTTGTTGATCCAAAAAAGTAAACATTCTGTGATCGGTTAAAAAGACACAATGACATGTACTACCAATATATAAACATTTCAAATACCACTATCCATTATCAAATTTAAATGCGTCTGTAAGGCAACGATCCGGACGGTCATATGTGTGATGAAAGTTCAACACATCGCATCATTATTCAGGTAAATATTTTGAACACACTCTGAATTTAACACCTACTTGACAAGTAAAAGTTTTCCAAACATAAAAAGGGTCTAAAGGTACAAACTATGAACATCTCTATGTGGCATGGCAGGTCAATAACCTGATCAGGACATTGCACACCATTTCTTAGAATTAAAATGGTACTAAAGTAAAAAAAATTATCTTAAATTCTACCAGGACGTCCTATTACTCTCTTACAATAATAAATGATTTCATACCTTCTTGAAACATAAAGAATACAAAACACAAAATTATTCTCAAACTGAGATCAAGTCCTCACCACAGAACATCTGACCTGTCATGGTTGAGCTTTTCAATGTGTAATTCACAGTGGTCAATAGACTTTTGGTATGATATGGTACTTAACACGATTGCAGTAACGATCCCAGGCAGCACCATAACGCTGTTTACATCGCAGATCATCCCTCTTTGCTCTGTGCACTAATAACAGTGTTGTACTCAAGGGCACCATCACATATGGCAAGGGATGAACAAGACCTACAAATAGAATATTTTATTTACTTAAGGTTCATTGGATGATACTGTCAACTCAAACTCACTGCATGTAACAACAGCATGAGTGAGCAAACTGGAAAGGATGTGGAGGACAGCGGCTTGGCACTCACCTTGAGTATTACACTGGCACTGCCTGAAAGGACTGAGGAAAACCACAAAGAACTTCAGAATACATGGTCTCTGGACTCAGATTTGAGCCCAAGACCTCTCGAATAAAAAGTCTGAGTGTTAAAACACGTGGCTGTGATGTCTGACACAAAGGAAACAATCTTCAATGTATTACTCAGTACATGAAGATCGGTACGTAGATACAACAAAAACAAACAGCAATGATGACAATGACTCACGCAGCAAAGCTGAAACATTAAAAAAACCTGCACTTTGCCCACAGACTATTTTGAATGTTTCTGAGAAAAAAAATTATTGTTATTCCTAACAGTATGAACCAAATGGGTTTTATATTGGAGCTGTGGATGTCTGCTGTGATGTAGAAACTCCATTTTAAATATATGTTCCTCAAAATTCATACTTTGCATGGTTACATATATAAACAGTAACAAAAAGCACATGCCAAGACATGTTGTACACAAAATTCCGATCACTGAGACTATATATAAAGCGATAACAAGACGATACAAACAAAATACTCACCACAAACACTGGCCCATGACCAATGCATGATTATATCTCCAAGGTAATTTGGATGTTGCACCCAGCCCCACCATCCAGAAACGAGAATCTTTCTTCCACGAGACGTTGGTATTGTTTCCAAGTCTGACACAAACAACACCAACTTATTAACCTACTGGCATATCATTTGATTCTGTTAGCTTAAAATGTCCATATACAACAATTAACCCAACACTTCAAAACAATTATCACATCATCAAAAACATTTACATTGTTACACAATAATGACTGTCCAACATGTGCCTTTCATCATTATTTCTTTATTGCTGACTACCACAGCTGTCCAAAGATGTTCTGGAAGATGTAGGCTTTCTATGCAATGAAGCTGCAATGTTCAACACTCTGTATTTAGCAACTGACAATGCAATAATCCAAGATACTTTAGTCTTTTTCAACATCACCATAAGAACATACAATTTTCTTTCTACACACACATACACACAGAGCAGTCTGATCATTCTACGGGACAGCCATCTTGTTTTCAACTGATTTTCATTCATTTTTAAATAAAGTTAAGGAAATAAAGTATATGTTGAAATTACTCACGAGCCAAAGCAGGATTCAGCGGATTTCTCCTGAATTCACTCTTTTGTGAATTGCTACCTCGGTAAATTACAAAGCCAATGGCATTGATGACAGCAATAATACCCAAACAGTATAAGGGAATCTCCAGCCTAAAAACAAACAACAATTTGCACTATCAGTAACTCTAGCTCCATGTATCTGCCTAAATTTCACTACCATTATATTACTAAACATACCATACAAATAAGAAACTTCTTCGCTGGGAAATGTGCTGAAGTGCCTATTTCATTCGTAAGTCAAAATACTGTCTAGAGTATTTGTAGTTTTTGTAATTTCCCTCCAAGTGAAATAACATTTTACAGCACATAAAATTTGCAATATTATTGTTCTAAATATCCTGATCCCCAATATTTTGGGCATGCAGATGATATGTTAACAATTTGTATATTGAATAACAGGTGTTTCCAGACATTATTCTTCTACTGTCATTATGAAAATGACTTACTGTTACTGTTTACAAATCCTTATTTAAATGATTTATTACCTATACGGTACTGACAATATGATACTGAATTGGTGTCATGTTCACATTTAGATCTGTCTATGTTTATGTCTACACAAATTTCCACTGTTTTTATGGCACTTCAATTCACCCCAATCAAACATCAGCAAAAAGTAGTACCTAATCACTGCTAACCCTTGCTGGTCAGAGCAGAGTTGAGGTACAAGGGGTAGATCCCCACGTTTTAGGATACCGTAAACTGGAAGAAACATCAGGTAAATGCAATGTGAACTTCTTGACACATCATATATATATGAAAAATTTAAGGATATTCCAAAGCCAATTATATTATACACAACTTCCCCTTACTAAGTTATAGCATACTGTACAAGAACAGGCAACATTTGAATCAAAATACATTTCACATTTTTATGTTCATTTGTTAAAGACAGACAGAACTGATCAGCACACAACATACAAGGTGTCCCAGCAGGAATGTGCCAGACTTCGGGAGAGTGTTCCTTATGTTAAAGTGTACTGATATAACCCATAACACCTATATCCAAAGTTGAACGGTTACGGAGATAATGGCCAGAGAAATATGGGGGCTTCTTGCAGTTCCAAATACTGCAACCTGCACAGCTGATGTGTCACGCGAGAGCGTTGATGACCTTGAGAGTGGAATGCAGTGTTAATCATGCCTGCGTGATGTTTAGTTGCTTGCACGGGAGTTGGAAGCGCCATGTAAAGTGCTTGGAGCCCTAAGGATGACTACGGTGTTAATGCGGGTGTTTATGTAGTTCAATTTAATGGCTTTATGTCACTCATACATTAATTACATGTTAAGTACAGATATTAACATTACAAAAACCACATATTCCTGCCAGTTTTAATGCGTATTTGGTAATCACTAAGTGTGTAACAGCTGTCAAAGTTTCAAACTTCTCTGGCCATTATCTCCGTAACCATTCAACTTTGGATATAGGTGTTTTGGGTTATATCGGTATACTTTAACATAA
>Ga0136643_10017314_pt1 | contig 10845 bp, 2 predicted proteins | sample TergutLab28metaG_FD_96883 | JGI IMG/M metagenome (GOLD analysis project Ga0136643, IMG submission 96883) | Labiotermes labralis P1 segment gut microbial communities from Petit-Saut dam, French Guiana - Lab288 P1 (version 3) (version 3) | ecosystem: Host-associated > Arthropoda: Insects >... | reverse complement strand
TATTTATTTTTATATATATATATATATATATATATATATATATATATATATATATATATATATATAATACTTCCTGATGGTGGGCTACAGAGATTGATTGACGAAATAATACAAGGATAAATAGCGCATCAAGTTGGTTTTCATTGCAAGAACTAAAACAATCATCACTAAACAACATCTAAGAAGGCCTACTGGCACGATATTTGTATCACTTTGGAAAAAAAATTATATATATATATATATATATATATATACATACACCTACACACACACACACCCATACATATACATACATAACACATACATACATACACACATACGTAATGCATACACACATACATGCATACATACATACTGGCTTAAGTAACACAGTATTTAACGTGCGCTTAAAATCCAGATATTATGTGTTCATACGAGTTTTTACAAGTAAATTAACCAACCCTTGACAATACACGGTGATTGTCATAGTCAAAGAGCTTGAAATTGGAAAGATGCTCCAATGAATACACTTGCAATGTCATGTTCATGAATTTCCTTAAGACTCGTGCTTCACATCTGTCTGCATTGCAGGAAATAGAAACAAACGATCTTCCGTTTTCAGTTGTTTGGTTACACGCAGCCTGGGGGACCAGATTCACGCCATTTCTCTTCTCATAACTCACAGGGAATTACCGACACAAAAGAGCAGTCACGATCCGTCGCAAGTGCAGGATGCTTCGTAGTATAGCCGAGTAAGTTGGCTCAATGACTGTCGTTTCCGAGTCGTTTTTGGGAGTTCCCGTTACGATTTCCGGCCGATAAGCCGACTTTATCTCACGGCAAGCTCACGAATAATAATTTTTTCCATTCATTGTTCACTTCCATTCCATTCGCCTCTATACAGTATGCTACCCCAAGTCAGCGAATAGGCTACAAACAAACAAACCACGGTAATGAGAAGAGCGCGATTCAAGAATGCGTTCAATACACAGCGGGTAGTCACAAAAAAGACATCATACTTCACTTTCTCCATTGTGTTTCTCTATCCTAAAGCATTTTCTCTTCGTGTTTTCCCTCGTCACTTCCTTTTGTACGTTTGAAACAAGATTGTTTTTTTATTTGTTTCTCACTCAATTTGGCAAAAATATCACAGCCTCCACCGGGATTTCCCATGAATCCTCATACTAAGAATTCATGATCGGTCCTGTACAAGATGGCGAAAACAACAACCAATCAACTTGAGGATCCGAAATGGGCAGGTTTATTCTACCTCAATGCCCTCATCTCTCAGAAGCTTGAAGGTGGTCGACTGCCCTGATCCAATCAGTCTTCCAACATTATCTCTCAGTAATCTTGCCTTTCTTTCTCCCTTGAAACTGGATCCTCAAGATCCTCTCATAACCTCACTCCCGTCGTACCGTTCGTGACAAGGATTCTCGTGAGATGGTAGTACTGCGCAACGAAACGGAAACAGGAATCACAAATCCGGAACAGGAAACTACAGACGTGCATTTTCGCTTTTGGTACAGAGGCTTCCGTCTCGGTGTTGAGTGCCCGTAACGTTTCGATCGCACTAATTTGGAATCCAGATACAGAATTGTGAGATCGGTTTTATTTCAGTACATAAACCCTCTACTGACTGGCCAGTCAGCGTTGGATTCATGACACGATTATTGAAATGTTTCTCTCCTCAACCAATCTCAAGGATGGTCTCAAATTCTCTCCTCGCCAATGAGAAAAAACGCCCCCCCCCTATGGCGATGGATAAGGTTTAAAATGTAAGGTGCTTTATATCTACGTCACGTGCACGATTTTTTTAGCTGCATATACAGTCAAAACTTCAAGTTTTCTGTGTTCAAGGGATTAACATTTCTGTTAACATTCCCATATCGGGACCGTAAACTGGCACAGATTAAAAAAAAAGCAGTCCTCTGCAGCACATAGGTGCTCAGTGTGTCAGTCAGGAGATATTTACGCAATGGGGATAGAGTGGATAATTCTGGAAAAAAGGAATTAACGAGTTTTGGCTTCTGTACTCCACAACACAGACAAAAAACAAACCCAAAATCAGTTTCATCTCTTAATAAGTTTCGTTCGGAAATATTAAAGCAGAAGAAACACCGTGAACTGTCACAATACTATGCATGCGCTATACGTATTGCTGAAAAGGGGTTTTAAAACGTACTGGCTTTCCTCTTTAAACTCCCGCCTCCAATCCCTGAAAGCATCTAATGTACTACAACTCAACATTAATCTCCAGCAATTTACATCTTCCTGAAATTAAAATAAAGGCGAGACGTCAGCTTTAGAACGCTATGTACTTCCACCATCAGGGAGTAAAGAAGAGCTAAATAAAAACGAAGCGATACAAAAAGTACTCAAACTCTAAAACACACTCCAACACACAAAAGGTATCGTTCATCACATTTCTTCAGAATGTATAAGTCGTACAGAAAATGGAAGACAAATACGAAGTATTTACGTGTGTAACTACGTTCCGTTCTTAGAATGAAGTTACACGCGTGAATTGACGTCTTAATCTACATGAGTCCGAAACTCTACCGAAGAATTCAGCGGGAAATCCGACTGGCCTAAGTGATTCTAAACTGTTATTTTCTAACGGGACTGCTCGATTTTAAATTTCACAGAGAGCTCTCATGTTTGATCCTTATGAGGCATTAAGACAGGAAAACAAGACTGTTAGATTCAGCGACCTATCTTTACAAACGGAAACCAAATTCATAATTAATAAATAAGCCTACTTTTTTAATTCGCCCAACCGGCTATGTAGTGATGATAACAAACGTATGCTTGGAGCATACCGGCGGTACAAACGTACATATTAATTAAGATTCATACGTTCACATATCTGCACAACATCCATATTCATTAGATAAGAGACACCAGGTCAACGTATAACGGAGCTGCGCAAGTCGTTACGACACAGTCCGGTGTCAGGTGCGAGTAACAGACCACAAATTCTGTAAAACCTGAGATACAAAGATAAATTAACTATACTGATGCACGCAAACATAATATTCCAAAATACATTCATATAACCGGGAGGAGGCTCACACAAGAGACAAAACATGTAGCAAAACTATAAATATGTTGATAGACTGTGATATTTGAATATATCCTACATTCACTGAGGGTTTATTAATTAATTATGTTAAATTAACGTTCTCTTAAAACATTAGACTTACTCAGCATATCAAGTAGCCACAAATGCTATTGCGGCAATGGTCGGCCATGTCTGTACCACAACTAGTCATTTGGTTGTAGCCTGCACCAGGACAAACTGGCTATGACCTCAGCTCCACCGCATACAGCATGAAGTTATACGGATTACATCATAACAGCGAACCACGTATTGCTTCTTAAGGCAACAGAATGAAGATAATAACTTCTAAATATTTCTGCAATTTCATTCTTCCATTGTTTAATACACTAAACAGACCCAACTTCTGCAAATGTGTTGACTTATAACTATAAAGACAACAGACTGCCTAAGAAAAAATAAAACTTAATAAACAGCACTTATTTCGTTACTTAACGACGTTGCGCTAACATTATGTAGCTCTAACGTCAGTCGGTCCGGGGTCAGATCCCCGGCACGGCAATGAAATGTCTTCTCCACAACGTCCGGACTGGCAGTGGAGTCCAACCAGCATCCTATTCAATGGTACCACAGTTCTTTCCCCGGGGGTAAGGCGGTCGGGACGTGAAGTTGACCACGCACCTCCATCTAGTGCCGAGTTTAAGAGTTTAAGAATGAGTGGAGCTGTGCCTCTACTCCCTCTCTACGCATTCGTGGCGTGGAAGGCGACAAACTTACCTTTTGACATCAAATAAAATGGCAGTAGGTTTCGTCAGTAACATATATTAAGACTATTGCCATTGTCAGCGCACAACACTTCGGAAACTGATTCCTTCTTCGGGTAAATTTAATTCATTCTTCTAACAAAACCAACGAGATGCACTAATTTCTCAAATTTATTTTTGAAATGGAACTCTACATGTTTCGGACAGTTCCTCTGTCCATCATCAGGAGTCCAGCAATGTACACACAGCAATAGGTGTATGTCATACAGGTTATGCTGACTGTTTTGGGAAATTGTGCATCTCGTCGGTTTTATTGTAAGAAAATATCACGATGCACGGTCACTTGAACGTCAAATTTAATTCAGTTAATTTCACTTGAAGAAGGAATCAGTTTCCGAAACGCCGGGAGGCGACAATCGAAACATTCCTAATAAATATTAGTGATAAAACTTACGTTAAACCATTATTATAAGTGTATATTATTCAGCAATATGACATTAGGTTTAATTTTTGTGAAATGAATGGGTCACGGGGCGAGATATGCATGAAGACACTACTGCCCCATTTGCATGGCAGTCTGTAGTGACGATACACGAGTTCACAGGAAGACATACGAAAACGGTGCGAAGTGAAATGAATCTTCGACACACTGCAGCTGAAGTAATCCGTTCGGTAACCACAGCAAGCAGAACACTGGGCGAAACACACAGGCATGGGCAACGATGTGCGTAACCGAGGTCTATTGTTCTAACACACAATGCGTCGTGATAACAAACATGGCAATGAAGCCGGCGCTGGCGTATGTGTTGAGTGAAGTACTGCGGTAGTAATCAGAGGCAAACTACCGACAGCCGTAAAAATGCGAATCCTGGTTGCGCTCCTGGAGAAATTGCGACTGTGGGCTTGTAAGAGGATTGATGCTAAGATCACTTTCATACTGAATTTGTATCGACAGTTTCAAAACGCCAGCATCGTAACTTATGCGACACTTCTCTACTCTAACGTGATATGGCGCTATAATTTTATTTATACGCACATTAATGTCAGCGTCACGGCGGAGGTACAGTACTATCCAAATAAAAATGACATAACAACATAACAATGAATTAATTTAAACAACTACAGGATTTTTAAAGCGGGATTTATTCGACACTGGATCAGTTTGATGTTTATTCTACGTACGTTTTCAGTGGAACGCGCTCCTGTTCGTCTAACTTTCAGAATCATTGGTATTTCGTAGCTCTAGGAATTTAATTGCTCGTAAGACACCATTATAATGCACCTGCCATTAAAAGCACAGCATGTTACGTAGAAGACACTTCACCGGTACAGCCTGATATATATCACTTATACTTAGACACACTGGGCTGTAATGTAACTTCGTTCCTGCTTCAAGTGGACATAAAATGCTAATCATAGCATACTCGTAAAGGGTAAAAAAATTAATATTGATATAACATATTGCAGTTTCTGTTATATTCCCGCCTTTTTACGTCAGGTTATCCGAATTTGGCGAACAGGATTAGAGAGGTCTACTGCAGAGCGTGGCAGCCGTATTTTGAAACTTTGGCCAGTGACGTACCTGCTTGGTCTTGTTTTTCCCATTACATGACGCTGCTCTGTTGTAATACGTAAACACAATGACCTGTAACTAACGTCGACAGAATATAGTTCACGATTATTTGCTCACAGACTTCCTTTCAGACGCTCGCAACTAACATTATGGCCCCACAGGTTACGAGGCACCATCTCCCCAGCACGCAGAATGAACGAGAGACATGCTCACCTGTTAAACATCATCATTCTCTGGTAGGACGATTGAAGATTGTGGAGCGAATGACAACAAGAATCTCCTAGCTCTCACCCCGATTAAATTCCCATTTCGCGTTTTCGTTTTACCGTTTGTAAATTCCGATACAATGAACGAAATTTAATCAAACTGTACGCTAAGTACGATTTTCTCAGAATTTTGTTACGTGGCCTACTGTACACGAAGACCGAAATAAACCATGAGTTATATAATGAAACGTAGTCATAAAATACAAGGTTCTGAAAGGCAAGACTGTAAACGGAATGAACAGGCACTCTAAACATAGCAGAATATATAACGTAGGTAAAAGGTAAAGTTTTCCAGTTACAGGCCCGGTGTGGCCCAGAGGGTGGGTAGAGGTATAGCTCTATTCTTCCATGACCGCGGCACTAGAAGAGGGTGAAAGGTCAGCAGCACGCCCCGGCCGCACTTTACCCCCCGGAAAGACCCGGTACCAATTTTACAGGAGACTGGGTGGGCCCCAGGGCCGGTCTGGACGGGCGGTAAATCTCGTCCCCACCGGGACTCGATCCCGGACCGTCCAGCCCGTAGTCAGTCGCTATACCGACTGAGCTACCCGGCCCACTACATAACGCAAATATAAAAACAGAATTACACGGAGACTGTTCAAATATAAAAGTGGCAGTTAAAGAAATGCAATGGGTGTCTCATCAAGGTGGGTCAGGCGTATTGCAGCTATGTTTGTGCTGGTGACACTTAGGGGTGAATTTTAGTGGCTATGTACACACTGCTCGTTCCGTGGCCTGAAATGTTCTAATTGCAGCGCGACTTGGCGAAATCTCTGTGGTAAAGTGGAGTCTAGGGATCTGGTAAATAGTGCAACTTGAGATCGGTCTTCTGGAAACGTCCACATTTACGCGGACACACGAGAAAAACCACAAGAACGAGCCCAAGGACGAGCAGTCAAGATGAATCCTTACACAGAACAATGGCGAAAATTTGAAATTAGGGGGAAAAAACTGTAAATAAATATCACGTCCTTGTAAAATTAACTGCTAATGTTCAATGAGGAGGAATATGGTTTGCTGCAGTTTTGTTCATGTCAGATACAGCAACTGAAGATACTGAAGTATTTCTATAGTAAAACCAACTAGATGCACCAATGTATCAAATTATTTTATTTTGGAACGACACTTTATATGTTTCGGTCTTTCCGTCCATCACCAGGATTTCAAGACTGTACATACAGCAACAGGCATTTGTGAAACAGATACTGCATACTGCTTGCTAGCCGGCAGACAGCAGTATCTGTTTGACAAATGCCTGTTGCTGTATGTACAGTCTTGAACTCCTGATGTTGGACGGAAAGACCGAAACATGTGGAGTGTCATTCCAAAATAAAATAAATCTGATACATTGGTGCATCTAGTTGGTTTTATCATAGAAATATATTGCGATGCACGGGCATATGAACGTCAAATACTAAAGTACCTCGTAATGCTCGCACGTTACAGGCCAAACGGCCAAGTCCAACTCACGTCCAACTGTCGGAAAGTTATAAGCGACAGAAGATAGAGTTACACCTTCGGGGCTCGCGGTGTTGCGGTAGGTTGAGGCTCTGCGCTACAAACGGGAAGGTGGCGACTTCCATGGTGTCACTGGAATTTTTCGTCTATATAATCCTTCCGACCGCACTGTGGTTAAGGGGTCGAATTAGCCTCTGACAGAAATAGGCATCAGAAATATCACCTTTCACTGACCAACAGTTATGCACCATCCTACTTATACTAGATCGTACAAAAATTATGGCTCCAACCCGTTTCGGTGTTCGCCTACACCACCTTCAGGGAACCCCGGTCAAATGCAAGTTCCTTGAAAAACATCACGTGGTTAAGTTGTGCACGTGTGTTTAAACTTTTCACTAATTTACGGATATACACGTCAGGGAACAAACTTTAATGATATTCAGAGTACTGCATTCTGTGTGAAAACTGGTCTATACTTCCAACAGTTTTACTGCACATACACGTCAGTGAGAAGGTTTTTATAATCGACATTTGTGTATTCTTTGTGAAATGTGAAGTCCTGTGGCGTGCGGCGAACAAGTGATTGTGATCATTTGATGTGTTTCAAGGAGCTTGTATTTGACCGGGGATCCATTATGATGGTGTGGGCGAACACCCAAACACGTTGGAGCTATAATTAATATGCGATATAAAATACATCGAAAAGTGCATAAGTGTTACTCAGTCAAATGTTATATGAACATGATGCACCACACAAACAGTGTTAAGAAAGTACCAGAAATATTTCCAAGGGGGTAAAGGCGGCCGGTGCGTAAGACTGACAACCTTACCACCTACATGTGCCGACTGTCCTGAAATATGGGAGTTTCAACCTCCTGGAACCTTCAGGACCTTTACTGGGATTATTTACCTTTAACCCCAAAATATAAAAAATCCTTCTATCGAAACCCGTGCCTTCAAAATTCACCATCGTAATATGAGAAATGCCTACACGATGCAGTTAAGAAATAGATGGAAGGAGCATGGGAGTAAATCAGAAGCATAAAACAAATTGTCACTGAAAACCTCACGAAACGAGAGAACTTAAGATACGTAGGCGAGTAAGTGAACGGGTTTCAAAGAAATAAGATAATACAGCGACGAATGGGTACGTCCGGCTCAGGGTCGGAACCTGTGGCGGCCACTTTTAAAGGCGGAGGTGAAGACAAAACACGCGAGTCTATCGACTAAATGAACTACTATTAGCTTCCCACAAAAATCCAGGTTGTATGAAATTAGAGTCACTTTATATGGCGCAGCTAACGTGATCACACGGTAGCCACGTTGCTGGTTTACGTCATACATATAAATTAAATGTCTGCATGTCATCCACAGATCCCAATATTGCTTTCGCGACAGAATTCACAGGAGCCATGTTGGAAATTTTGGTATTACGGAAAAGAAACGTATAAACTAAAAACAGCAATGAATGGAATGGCGTTCAAATCCAGCTTAATGCAAACTGGTCAAGAGGTTATAATTTTTTTCTGCTAAAAACTGTTTTTTGGTCGGCATGACAACAGTCCAAATCTTTGTTTGACCTCACTCATTGACACGTTCATACTTGTTTCGACCAAACTGGCCATCATTAGGAAAGAGCTTATGCTCACAACAGAGACAGTACATTCATTACCTAATTAAGTAAAACAATAACAACAACAACAACAAACACAAAATTATAGTCTACTATACGAATAATGAAAGCACACTCTGCTCTAAAAGACGTTTACAGAAAACTCATAAGCAAATACTCACTCTTACCAACAAGGGAAATTAAAAAAAACAACCACGTACAACACACAACAACGTCAAATGTAGCCCCCTCCCTCCACAGACACCCCCCGAATGAAGAAAGTTACGGAAAAACTTACCAAAAAGCGCAAGATTGATTAATCAGTACAAACAGGCTTAACTAATTTCCTCACATTTGAGACTGGTGCATCTTTATTAATAACACTTCGTCGCAGCGCTTGCTGAACACTCGGTATTAGAAGCAATTAAGTAGAGTGCTTTCGCTTTGGGTGACAGGACGACTTGTGACGTCGTGACGCCACTCACTGTACGTCCAAACTGAAAACCTCACACAGACACCAAGTGTCCGTCATTTTAATCAGACAAGACAGTCGCGACACTTGAGTTCTGATTGGTCGGGGATTACCCCCCACTACACAGAATGATTAGACTACTGCTGGTAAGATCTTCAGTGTTTGAATCTCATTGCGCTTTCTTAGCAATTGACCAACTTAATGCATAAATTCTTGCTTTTTAATAGGTTTATTATATTCCTCTACATGTTTCGAGCACTCTTGTGTTCGAAACATGTACAGGAATATAATAAACTTATTAAAAAACAAGAATTTGTGCATTAAGTTGGTCACTTGCTAAGAAAGCACAATGAGATGCACGGTCAGCAAAACGTCGTTGTGCTTTGTTAGGAATTTCAACTGAAAATAATACTGTTTCGTCTGTCGGCACTTCAATGTGCCATTAACATATACACACAAACTGCAACGGGTTTCAACCTAAGTACGTCATCTTCAGGTACAATATACCTCCAAAACGAAAGAACATTGTACACACAGTGCAGAGTTCTTACGTTGTTGGTTAATTTCGGTTCGGTACATTTGAGGTTATGGTTCCCTCCTGATTTTCATATTGTGGTTTAGTGTGGGGTGTATCTTTGTTCTTGTTTTTTCTGATAATACCTGGTCAGGCAGAATGTATTCTTGGTGTTTCTTGTCCTGCTAGTGGTGCATTTATGGTTTCAATTTTTAACTATGTAAGAAATTGATGTGTGGTTGACCTGCATCGTAATTCAGTATGGATAAGAAACCAACTAGATGCCACTTTTGTGTTATCCTTTATTTCTCCTTTACAAGTTGCTCAACATGTTCCGGGCAACCATGTGCCCATCTTCAGGAGCTGACGACTGCGCAGTGTTATCGCCACAATTTGGTATTGTGCTGTGGCTGCAGGAAGGCTGTCAGAACCGGTTAGCAGGTAGTGTTTCTGTCCATTGAGGAGTTCGTAGCACGACAGACACACTACCTGCTAACCGGTTCTGACAGCCTTCGGCACAATACCAACACGTGGCGATAACACCGCGCAGTCGTCAGCTCCTGAAGATGGGCACATGGTTGCCCGGAACATGTTGAGCAACTTGTAAAGGAGAAATAAAGGATAACACAAAAGTGGCATCTAGTTGGTTTCTTATCCATGCTATGTAATAAACATACACGTCATGGAAAATATTTTATAAAATTCAGAGTGCTGCGTTCTGTGTGAAAAATGGTTCAAACTTTAAACAATTTTACTGCACAAACACCTCAGTGAAGTGCTTTTTATGATGAACGAAAGTTGTGTATTTTTTGTGAAAAAGTGCGATCGTGTGGCGTGCGGCCTACGAGTGCCTATGATAATTTGATGTGTTTCAATGAGGTTGCAGGTGACCGGGGCTCCCTGAAGATGGTGTGGGCAAACACCGAAACGCGTTGGAGCTACAATTAATGTGATCCAATATACATGGAATAATAATAGAATATAATATATAATATATTTATTAACTGCTATTGGGTTGTCACCCGGTGGCAGTGGTTATTTTACATGTAAACAAAACATGAAATTGGTTACTACTAGATTTAAGTCGGGAGGGCTAAATGAGAAGCATGTAGTGGCAACTTGGAATCTTGGGAACTATCTCAGCAT
>Ga0136643_10017311_pt1 | contig 10847 bp, 3 predicted proteins | sample TergutLab28metaG_FD_96883 | JGI IMG/M metagenome (GOLD analysis project Ga0136643, IMG submission 96883) | Labiotermes labralis P1 segment gut microbial communities from Petit-Saut dam, French Guiana - Lab288 P1 (version 3) (version 3) | ecosystem: Host-associated > Arthropoda: Insects >... | reverse complement strand
TGCGCTGACCACGTGACACCCCTCTATCCGCAAAAGTTGGCACTAACTTCGCCGACCGGCGGCGGCCGCTCTGTCGGTATAGTTCGCGTGCGGACTAAGGCCACGGAGTTTAGTTTATTATTACACACATTCATTATTCACTATAGTACCACATATTTTTGGATATAACGTTTTAACATAATGCTTGTATTCTGTATCTGACTTCCTGATGATGGAGCTTCATGACATGAAACATGTAGAAAAAATGCTGTAAATTTAACTTAACAAGAGTGCGATTAATTGATTTTAATTGTATCACAAAGCACAGTATAAATAACCCAAAATATCTTATGTTAAACGTGTTTTCATTCCCTCCAAAACTTATAGACAGGCTCGGAGTTCCAGCCAAAGTCTCACAAACTCTTACTGCGGCTTCCATTTTAGGGTGGACGATAAAGTTTGCCACTCACATTCTACAGCTGAGCTTTAAAATGTGTCAGATTTTATCTCCAGGCCCAAACTCGCCTTAATGAGCTGATGTTTATGCCTTTCTATCTCCTTATTATCTTCACTTAATAAGATTGTAATTTGGCCTTGAAAGGACATGAAATCGGCTGCCGAAGCAGCAATATGCGTGTCTAGGCAACCTAATGCAAGCAAATCAAACTTAAATGAACCTGTTTATGTTTGCTCTTATCGGGGCGCGTTATTTTATCGGTCACGTCAAGACTAGCCGCATTACGTGACGTCTCGAATAGCATTCCAGTACAAATGTGTGGCGCTCCCATTATCATAACCCGCACTGTGTTTGTTCACATAAAGAGACACACACATACGTAATAAATATAAAAATTCTTACGAGTCTTCTCTGTTTTTTTTTAATTTTTCGAGATGATAAAAGTCTAATATAAAAAAAACACACACACAGCACTAAAAACAAGACTGCAGTAAATTTTGTTACTGGTGAGTTTATTGTAACACTTGTGTACGGTAGAACGTCACGGAACAATTATTTTTACCTAAATTGCCATTTTTTACTTAAATTACAATTTTTCACTTCAATAACCATTGTTATTTAAGAATTTCGGAAGAAATAAAAGAACTCAGTTACATCTGCAGTAACTGAGCTCGAAGGCTAAGACGATGAAGTAAAGTGTGTATACAGAGCGTCTGCAATATCGCCTGTTTATAGAATACGACGTACATTTTCAGCTTGTCAGCTGTAATTAATGCAACGTCAGAATCAAATATGTGAAATTTAATATGTCCATCTTGAACAGGGCCAACATAGCTTTCACGATACATATTTTGTGAATGTGGTACCATTTACAAATTTCAAGATGACTATAGGAAGAGTCAATTTTAAGGCCAGTAAATACTGCGCATTGGAAATATATTTTTATTTTGAATTACTCTTAGAAATTATTACGAACTGTGTAATATTTACTATATAATTCTTCTATTACATTGGGTTTCCCTTATAAATATTGAAAGTGTAGTGAAGCACGTGACAGGACCGACGTAGCTATCTGTTAAGACTGACACGTCATGGCGCAATGGTGCATGTAAAAACCAGTTCCTCCAACATCGCAGAAATTTAGCATTTTGCGTTGAAGCGGGTCTCATGATTTTCTGTCAGAAAATATTTAATTTTCCTGGAACAGCATCAACTGACCGGTCTTTCTAATGCAAAAGAATTTTGTTCTATGCGAGGTAAAGGTAAAGCAATCCAATTACAGATCTGGATAGGCCCAGAGGGTTCCAGAAGGTTGAGGCACCAAGATTTCAAGACAATCCGCACATGAAGGTGGTAAGGTTGTCAGCCCTACACACCGGCCACCTTTACCCCCAGGAAATATTCCTGTTCCTCTGTGAGGTAGAAAACAAAATTTTAAACACGGCGGAGATTAAAATTCAGTCTGCAACGTGTTTATGTGAATTATGTATTATATATTGTACATTCTGAACAAAGAAGTCCATATTTAACGTACAGGTATCTCCGTAGAACAAGAAGTTGAGCGAAAATTACCAGAAGTTAATTACACAGCCTTCTAGAATTAGACACAAAACTGAAACTAAACTCTGTAGTATGCAGCGTTTTTAAGGCTACCTGTGAATAAAAACAGGGACTAAGAAAATCTTTAGGAAGAGGAGGAAATACTCTAATTTGTTACAGTGTCATAGTATCTGTGATAAAATCAGAAGAACACAAAGGTAAATAGCGATGTAATTAACAAATCTGTGCTTCGCAAAAGCCCGGTATTAGAGGTGCACAGACTCTGAAAACCACGAACCACAAATCAGTAAATAAATAAACAATGTCCTAGATCTAGTTGTGACATTATATTAAGCTGAAAACCGATTTTGACAATGGAGCTGCGGTTCGTGTGTTGAAAGTTTGAAAGACACACCGTTTTAAGTTAAAGAAAGATTTATTTGGCAACAGTAGGGGGTGGATGATACATGGCCTGCAGGTGTGGAATAAAGCAAACAGTATTTGGGTGTGAGAACTGTTACGTGTTTGCACATAGCATTACATATTTTGCAAGCTTCATAGCGCGTTAACAAATTTGTATCAGCATTTGACGTTCAGAGGACCGTGCATCGTGATATATTCCTATAATAAAATCAACGACATGCACTAATTTCTCAAATTTATTTTTGGAATAGAACTCTACACGTTTCGGACAGTTTTTCTGTCCATCATCAGGAGTTCTTTACTGTACGACATATACCACTGCTGTGTGTACAGTAAAGAAATCCTGATGATGGACAGAAAAACTGTCCGAAACGTGTAGAGTTCTATTCCAAAAAATAAATTTGAGAAATTAGTGCATGTCGTTGATTTTATTATAAGAATTGTATCAGAATGAATATTCGTATGAACAAATTTGGGATGGATAAAAATTGCTAAACAAATTTCGTATTAAAACCCTCACTGAAATCTGAATTGTCAAAATTTCAATGCCTTTCCAGTCGGAGACTTAACAACGTCCACAGACGCGATAAATGTGTTATAATGTTATGGCTACGTGAAAAAGACTTGATGACACGGAAAATATCTAATGTTTGTTTACCGGGTTTGATTTTCGGCCCATTAAAATAATACTTGTTTAGGTGTTTTTTTTCTTTCCTGTAAAGGAATATCAGACTTGGGTTCACGTATGTTCGGATAACAGACGAATATATTGCGTTCATACTCGAAAAAAAAGATATCTGATTTTCAACCATATTAGGATGGGAGATACCAGATTGTTTCTTTAAATGTGTTTAATGGAAAAATTTGGGAATATATTTGAAAAGTACTGGAAATAAAAAACAAGTTTTTTTTATCCACATTAGGAAGAAGTCACATCATTTTTAGTCCACTTTAAAGGTTTTAGCCACCATTTTCAGCTTTATTCAAAACATGTTTGGTCCAATTCTTACCAGTTTTGAGAAGGTACTGGATTAATTTCCACAGTGCACTCAAATGTCAGAAACTTCAAATTTCAGCCGGAGTGCCACATGTTTCCGTTGAAGACTTTAAGATCCGTTAACTCGTGCTAACTAGCTGTGAAATTTAGTCTTGCTTAGCAACGACTGAATCAGGATACCAAGCAAATCTGAAAGCGACCAACAAAGATTGTGAAAGCCCCTTGAAGGAAGTTTCCCTTCAGCATTCATAAATGCAAGGGGGGGAAAAAATCGGTTTTATAAACTCAAAGTTTAACCAGCATCAATCGTGAGGCAAAAAAGGGAAACAGGCCTACTGCTTGGCCCAAGCATTGATTGATTCCTACTGGGGGAAACTGTCAGTCGCCACTGGCTGTCTAACTTAAAGGGGACCGTCCTCTCATTCACTTGCTTCCTTACGTTCAAGCGACTCTAACGGTCAGAGATGTAAAAGTTATAGGATGGTGTGTGAAATATAGCTTCATGTGTCTTGCAAATGAAACAGAGTTTTATTGGATAGCATTCATATCATAACTGTTTTCGAACCTGGACCACGAGACTAGGTATTTTGACAGATGTTTCACGATTCTAACCTCACATCAGAAACCCGACTGGATTTCATTACTACATTACAGCAACACGCTGCTAACTTTCCCAAAAATTTCCTACTTCAAATTACAATAACCTTACACTCGACGCAAGGTGAAATTATGCACAAAAACGCAGCGTCATGAATGAAACTAAGAAAGCAGACGACCTAAAAAAAAATAGAAGTCTACAAATTTATAGGGACAACTACTAATAATTCTGACAGCCAGACACACACAAGGCCTAATTCATTGTTATTGCACAGAAAAAAAAGAGTTATTTCTTTTGCATCTTTATTTATCTAACTTAAACAAAGCTCCAAACTAAAACCCGAAAATACGTTAGCCAATCAGTGCCCTTCGAACTTGAATTTAACCAAATTAAGTATCCTGGTTGCAGTACTAGTGACATTAAAGCCAAGACAGAGCGTCTCGCTTGAACAAATGAATAACAGCAAAATTAAGTCAGCACAAGGTTCTTGGAATTTATAAATATACCCCATTTAATACAAGAAATTTTATGATTTCTGAGGCCGTCCCCATGGAAACACGTTTTCTGTTTTCATACATTTACAAAGGTAAAAATTGTATTTGTAATGAATCAAAAGGTAACTTATATTATTGTTTCAATCTAATACAGCGTTGTATTGTGGGCACAGCAGGGAAATAACTAACTACATTTTGGTTGAAAAAATGAGACATTTGAACTACTCAGTCCATATCAGTAACCTCCTTGATCGGGAATATCGTCTAATTCCGTTCAAGAAATATTTTCGATGGTAAAAACCTCTTGGTGTTTTCTGAGTTCAGGGAAAAGTGTTGCACATCGTACTGCTTTACCCATTTTTTGGACTTAGTGGGTCTTTATTGTAAGCACATAACGTATTTAAACTTCAGGACTCATAAGCATTCATTATTAATTAAACTGGATGTTTATATCGCGCATGAAAAGAAGGATTGTTGTGGAAGTGTAAAACTTGCTACAGGGCCACGAAAATTCTGTTGTCTATGGACTTACAGATAAATAACACTGTGTTATACTGGCCTTGAAGACAAGCGGCACTGTGAGAAAGAAGCCTAGTCTTTGAGCCCTGTACACTTTAGGAGGAAATTCGCAATAATGGTTCTGTATTGGTGTTCTTTTAAGCTATGCTAGTCGTGAATTCACTGGATAGTTTAGGAAATTCATACAGAAGGGAAGATTCTGTACGTCTCTAATAAATAACACTCAAATTGCCAATTTGACAACGAAAAGTGAAGCTGCACCGCCTTGAAAACTGCAAGACATGCATTCATCATTACGATACAATAAACACCACCTCTAAAATCTCGCTTGTCTGACCAAACTAGATACACTAGTTGTATGTAAAGACACAATAAAACACGCTAAAATTAACAGCATTCCAAGTCGCTCGGAAATTCAAATATCCCGAAGTAGTGGCCATCTGTCATATGGCAAATTGCGTAGTTGGGGAAGGAGGAGGTTAGACATGAAAGGAACATGGGATCACAAAGAGGGGCTGAGCGAAAGAGATGTGAAAGAACGATCCCCATGGGAACATTAACGAGAAGTACAAAACATAATAAGAGTAAACATGTTTTTGAATAGTTAAAACTTTATAAACAAGGACATTGTTTTTCGTAGAAGGAGTTTCATGACAACAAGAAATGTCTTGTTTCATTTTCAATTTTATCTTTCTATGGAAACTTGTACAGGGTATGAATAGGATGTGACGTCACATACAATTTAAATATTAACCAACATGTTGGTATTATTAACCCGGAAAATAATCTGTGTAACATGAAATAAAGTGAAATGCCATCTTGATGAAACTAAGTAATTTTATTGATGTATTCTTAGCTCGACATGTTTCGGGTAAATACGCCCATCATCAGGAGCATTAGATGTTGAGTTGCAGCATATGGTTTTCTGCACCGAGTCGCACGGCACCATCCGCACCGTACACACGAACCACCCAGCGGCTCTCAAGACCACCACCCATCCAAAAACTCGGTGCAGAAAACCATATGCTGCAACTCAACATCTAATGCTCCTCATGATGTGCGTATGTACCCGAAACATGTCGAGCTAAGAATACATCAATAAAATTACCTTGTTTCATCAAGCTGGCATTTCACATTATTTCATGATGAAGATGCACGTTCAAACAACACCAAATTTGTGTAACAATTTGCTTTAGTAGTGTTGTAGCACGTGTGAAAGGTTTTGTAGGTATTTATTTCCAGCTTTGTTTGGAATACCGAAGTTGGATATTTCTTGCAGCTCAGAAGAGAATGGAACGGAAAAGAAACACGCCCATTTTGGTCTTCGCTCATGTTATTGGCTGTATTGGACGGAATCTTGAAATGTCACGAAGAAAAACACAGGGAATTTTTCAGACGATATTTGTCAAGGGTTTTGGACTGCAAGTAAACGTAGAGAAAACTAAGTGGCGTTTCTATTTTCGTGACTCCTAGCCACGACGCAGACTCAGACATAGGTGTGGAGAGCTGCTGCTTGGAGACAGTTAGGTTATGTCTCCCATTTATTCTTGTAGTGCCTCAGAGACTTCTACACATTAACGTCTATACCTATCTCCTACAGTGACATTTACTGTGGCAATATCAGTTTCAATTGCGCTGTAACCACTGCGGATATTATTTAATGGTGAAAGACTGAACACATGACACTGTCACTTAACTACGCTTTGACGCTACATATGACACTAATAAAGATATTACCATGACACTTGATAAGATAAGTGGCACATTAAAAACAACGTTGAAAAACGAAACCAGAAAGGAAAGGAAATCAAACTTCAAAAGGCGACGGCTGTGTCCATCTTATTGTACGGTAGCAAAACATGGCTGCTGAACCAAACATATTATAGTTCACTAACTGCGGCATAAATGGTTTATGGAAGGCTATACGAGACAGGATTGCTTTCGTACTGAATATAATGGACGAGAACTAAACGTAACTCTCCTAGCTGCAATTACTGATAGCTACAAGACGCTTTGGGCAGAATGTTTATTAAGAAGGGATGGACAGCGAATTTCCAAGATCGCTTTTGTATATAGTCCCAAAGAGAGATGTGGGGCGTCCAAGACAGAGACGGGCATTGCGAATTCCGAATAGGTGACAGACCTAACCACTGAAAGGAAGATGGTGTAGATGATGATGATGATGATAAGTGAGGGATTATTATGTACAGAGAAACTGAAAGGACTTGCCATGAATTTGTCGCTGTCAGAATAGAAATTCGCCACCATAGGTTGATGAAACATAAAAATGTTGGTTTCTTTGGTTTTTGATTGCACACAGACTGAAATCGTAAAAAAAATCATTAAAAAATTTCTTTGGCTTAATTGACTATCGTTTTTAAATACACGTATATGGCACGAAATTAGTTTGACTAAGGCCATAACGCTAATTTTATTAGGTCAGTTTGAGCCTCTCGGCCTCTATTGGAATTGGCAGTCATTTAGTGAACCGGAGATTAAGTTTGACCCAACGATTTAGGAGTGGGTTTAGCCGGTACGGACAGACACGGGGAAACAGTGGAACTACAGTGCACAAAGACCGAGTTCTTATCGGCACAGTTCATCCAAAATGCGCACACATGTTCTAATTCACAGTGGAGCAGAGGGACAGCGCAATTAGCGGCAGTGGAGACGTTCAGTGCCTCTAGCTACTTTGCATACCGCAATGTTCTTAATGTTAGTTTACTGTACACACATACACACGCTGTTACAAAAGTACAGACATGAGTGATGTCAGGCTTCCGCCGCTGTGTGAATGAGTTCTTGGTTCTTATGGAATGTTACGCAGCGTAAACTGGTATTTACAGACGTTTCGGGACAACCTATTGGTCCAATCTTCAAGGGTCAAGTCTTTTGACCCTTGAAGATGGGACAAATAGGTTGTCCCGAAACGTCGGTGACTATCTACCAATCTATACTGCGTAATATCCCAGAAGAACGGAGCTCAAGTGCTGAAATATTGATATATTTAACGTCATTGTTTTTAGATTATTTCTTTAAGTAAATATTATATGGAAAAATATTCGAAATAAATTTGACGTTCAGGTGACCATGCATCATGATAAATTCTTACAATAAAACCAACTAGACGCACTAATTTCTCTAATTTATTTTTGGAATAAAACTTTACATTTTTCGGACAGTTCCTCTGTCCATCATCAGCAGTTTTTCACTGGTTCCGTCCTGACCCTGCTCGCAAGCTGTCAGCTAACCTGTATGACATACACCATTGCTGTGTGTACAGTGAAAAACTCCTGATGATGGACAGAGGAACTGTCCGAAACATGTGGAGTTTTATTCCAAAAACAAATTTGAGAAATCAGTACATCTAATTGGTTTTATTATAAGAATTCGGAATAAAATTCACCTCCCTATTCATGCTTCAGATAATTTTAGGTAAAAAAAAAATTGGGGGGAGATGCATACAACTGAATTTGTGCGACATGAAAAGTAAGCCCATCAGTTGCATTGGGTAGACAGAAGCTACAATTAAATTCACTACACAATTAAAAAAAACCCACGTGCACAGTGACATTATCAAATCGTACTGACGCATGTTGTGTAGATCAGTTGATAAAAAAAACGTGCTAAGAACATATAAGGAATAAGATGTAGGATAACTGTGTTAGCGGAGCCGTGTAAGACGGCATAAAATGAAAACATACGGATTTATTTCCTTAAATATCTCGCACGCCATAACCTAATTCCCTGCAGTCGGCAGGGTGGTGTATATCGTTAGTGTCATTCAACCTGGTTGCGTGATTTGCATGTATCGCAGTACAGTTAATTCTCCTTTGGTCGATTACACTTTATGTTTAGGTTAATCAGATATGAAACCTTCATGCTTTAAATAAGGGTGTACTAAATATTAACAAAATTAGTGTTGATAAACTCGTTGTAAGAAGCTCATACTTTCGAAAGACTTTTTCCCCCCCCCCCCCCCACCTTTTTCCTCGCTGCCATTAACGCCATACTGCTACGGGATCTTCCTAAAAGTATAGCTCCTATGGAGAAATCAAACCGCTGCAGGTAGCTACTGCGGCATCAGAGGCAGCAAGTGGGTTGGACCGGCTACTGGAGCAGTAATCGTTCCAAAAAGAATAAGCACAGAGGACAATTTGTTATATTACATCATACCAAATAAATTACCAAACAAATTGCATATTTTTAGAATATGTATAATGCACCATCATAGTGTCTCTTACATCTGTTCAAACGCACAAGTTATCACAGTTGCACACCATGTCGCTAGTGACGTCTAAATTGCAATTTGGCCTCCAGTTTTATCACGTTCATACCACGTTCCGTGAAAATCTATCACATTTTGCCGGTACGTACACGAGGATTTTTCTCACCTGAACACATACATATTTTTCCCCACGAAACATACTTTTAGACCTTAATGTATGTACCGTGCATTTTGCAGAATTTTATTATGTTGCTGAACATTAATATGTAGGAGTGCTTTAAGAAAAATATATTGTTAATACATTGTGCGTTTGTTGGACAAATACAATAAAATAGCTTTCACAGTTTTACTGTGCATTTTGATGTTATCGGTCTTTTATTTATCCAAATGAATGCACAATTAGATTGTTCTAGAAATATTTTAAAACTTGCATTAAAATTTTTCTAGAACAATCTAATTGTGCATTCAGTTGGATACATAAAAGACGTGACAATAAAATGCCTTTAGGCCATCCACTACATGATACACAACACCAGGTTTATTTGATAACCTGTCAAAATTTTCCACTCGTCGAAGGAAAATAAAAATACTTAGCACAAAAAAAAACATCGTTCTGCCCAGAGTGGGCGTTGCAGTGGACGCAAGCGATGCCGTGCAGCTACTGCAGCAGTGATTGCGTCACGCTGCAGCCACTGCATTTAGCAGTAACGCGGTCTCACCCAACTCGTCAAGGCGTTATGTTCAGAATACAGTGACGACACTGTCCGCTGTAAGGAGCATACATTGAGTGTAAGCAGCAGAGTTTTGTGACTTATCCCAGCTTAGACGTTCTGATTTCATTTCCATAATCTTTTTAATTTAAAACATTGTGAAATGCATATTAAAACTACTAAACCCAAAGCATCCATCCAAACAAGCAGACAAACACACAAACCAGTCTCAACACAACTGTCTTCATTAAACAATACAGTCTCTGTGTCTAATACCAACCAATGCAAAACTTAGCACGCAAAACATGTCGCCAGCATCACTACACACGGGTTAAAGTGCATAAATTAAGAATTAAAGACGAAATTAGATTTTTTTTTTATTAAGGAATAAAATTTAATTTAGAATTGGGTAGATCTTGGTATATTATTGATGAAATAATAGACAAATAACCTGAGTATGAAATTAAAATCAAATATCACACTATTTAGAAAACATTACACAAAACAGGAGGACTTAAGAAAATTCATAACTTACCCTAACAGAAATTTGCATTATATCTTCGAGTTATAAATAACACCAATATATTTTTCCTTTAAATGAATTATCATTTCCTAATAAAGGGCTAAATTAGACACATAGAGTGTATTGTCTAATAAAGATAGTTGTGTTGGCGCCGATACTCATTTCGTTTATTCATACCACTGACACACAAAGTGGTGTAACACCTAACAACCAAAGTATCCACTTATAGCAGAATTACACCGAACCGAAATAGAGGAAATGGAGGCAAAGCTTTATACTTTATAGATCTCGAAGAGGAGGAATGGGTGAGCCTCACGCTCATGCCGGATACACCAAACGCACGACGCCCCCCGCCCCCACAACCCACCCCAAACACCAAC
>Ga0136643_10017307_pt1 | contig 10848 bp, 8 predicted proteins | sample TergutLab28metaG_FD_96883 | JGI IMG/M metagenome (GOLD analysis project Ga0136643, IMG submission 96883) | Labiotermes labralis P1 segment gut microbial communities from Petit-Saut dam, French Guiana - Lab288 P1 (version 3) (version 3) | ecosystem: Host-associated > Arthropoda: Insects >... | reverse complement strand
GGGGGGGTGGGAGATGACTGTAAAGGACTTTACTTCATGGAATTATTGACAGAAACATTTGTTGTCATGTATGACTTTCTCACGCACAGTTTTGAACCCCCAAACTGCCTTGACATGCAACATACCTGATAAATAAAATGTTTGTCTAACATGAATGTAAATTAGGTGGAGGCCAGTTGAAATGTGATGGCATACGTGCAGAAACCATATTTTGTCTTTCAGCAAAAAGAACGAGTCCATTTAAAACGGCGTGGACGTCAGTTCAGACGATTACTGGCAGCCAATGTGTGCGCATCAACGGTTACTATGCTGGATACACCATGTTCTGAGGTAGTGTGAAGGGTACTGGCTACCCACTCGATTCGCTAGTTTCCCTGTCACTTTCCCTCCCATGGATCATGTACCATCACATTTCAAGTGGAGTCTTGTACAAGTCAGAGACTTTAATGCTAATAATCTGCATAGAGAGAAAACATTGGTAGTGTTCAAAATGTGTTCAGGGCAACATTGACTTAGACAAAACAAAATTAACCCATATTTATGATGTTGTGTAATTTTGTTTTGTTGACTTACCTGCTGCTGTGGTAGTGGGTGATCAGATTTGAAAAAATGTTGGATATTGCATGTGGCATGTGTCAGAGAGATGAGATATGTGTGAGAAACCTGAAGAGAGACAGGCATAGATGTGCGGATAATATTATGAATAGAATTGATGTTGCGGACAAAGTTTCGCAATACTACATTCAAGATGGATGATGGACAAAGTCCACAGTAAGAAGATCACTTCAGTGAGGTTTGGGGGATTTGGATAGTTCGATATGGCTGCTGGTAGGGTGCATTGGTGGGATCATGTGGACACAGCAGAGAGCATTCAGGTGGGGAATTTTTTGAGTAGCTGAGTGACAGCCATCTTCTCAAGAATTACATGGCTTGATGCAGGTATTTCACTGCATTGTGACAGTTACTATGGTCATGGTGTGCTTGTGGTTATGCCTTTCATCCTATTCGTTGCTGTCACTTAGCTTAACCCTTTTACACTAGAGACACCAGCATTATATGCCTGTAGTGATCTGCAGAAGACCAGAATATAAATGGCAGCAGCATAGGAGTGGTTATAATTATTTGACATTCAGTGCTTCGAGCTTCACAGAGCACATTACATGTAACATTTGGCACCAAACAGTTAACATCGCCTGCTAGACCCTACAGTATGCAAGCATTACATGAGAAGGTTAAACTGTTTCGCTACTGTATTGCACTGGAATAAGCCAGTGACTTGGCTAGTCAGGAAATTCCCTGTCATACGGGACTTGAATGCTCAGGATTGTGTTCACAAGAGCCCTTATACTGAAGTTCATGATTATGTTTCATCTTGTTCTGAATTGGGTGGCACGTAACAGAAATGCCAGGTATGTAGAAGATGGTTTGAACCAGTAAGTGAACATCGTACTGAAGATATGCATAGAGTTACAGACCCCTAAAACCTGATGAAATATTGGTGTCAGTACTTTACTGCGTAAAATTCAGAGAGAATTTAATGATTTTTTATTTATGTAGAACTGCTGTTCAGTGGAAGACATGAGTGCAGGGTTTACTTATTTTTGTTGTTTGTTGGACAAACTGCATGGTAGAGAATGTTGCAGTGTAGTTGATACAGTGAGATGTGAGAACTGTACGGTATTTTCATTTTTGAAGGCACTATGCCTGTTATTTTTTTATATTGAATATTAATCGATCAGATGAACATTTAAAACATTGTCAGTTCTGCCAAGGCCTGAGAAATGTGATCTTTGAATTAAGAATGAAGAACACACATTCATTGCAAAATCTGTGAAATGTTGTGCCATGTCACAGTGATTTCTAAAATTTCTGAGGATGTACCAATACTTTGACCCTGAATGAAGCAGAGGCCTTGTGAAATGTTGGGACATTTCAGGCTGTTTCCATTCAGGTAGGAAACCCAAGTAGTAGTAATTCAAAATGCTTCAAGATGATTAAAAGTAAGGTTCCTTGAGTAAGTAATAGCCGAGCTGCTCAAGAACCTTGCTATGATGAACCTAAGTGTTCATTTTCATGTTCCTAGTCATCCCATCCCTGCAGGAAGATAATCCAATCTTCACTGATGCTGTTTCTTCAAAATTGATTCGAGTATTATCTTGTCATCTGTGCCTGCCGGTATTTAGCAGTTGCTGATACTACTGTAGTCACATAATAAATGCCTTCATTATTTGGGACTTGTGTATTGGAATTTTATCATTACAGGTTGGTTTATTGTGGAGAAGAGGAAGGTTTGTGAAGAAAAGAAGCACCTTCAGTTATTAGAAAAAAAAATATCAAATGTACAGTTGCGTACTTGTTCTTGATATAAATATTTGTAGCAGTTTTCCTGCTATTATTTTAGGGTGCTGGCTTGAATGATGAATATTTTGACTTGTATATTTTTCTGTTATGTACATCACTAGTTGCTGTAATGGTAGTCCTTTTGAAGATGGTAATGTGTTACCAAAATAAGTCATATTATCATTGTGTGTACTTAATGTTCTGGCTCAACAGGTTGGTGTAGCAGTCAGTATCCTGGCTCAGTTTTTGAATGTGCCCATTTAAAATATGTGTGAGGACACTGAGTTTCCAGACTTTTCGTGGATTTTTTCAGTCCATATCGTTTCTGGTATGGTACTTTGATAAGGCCACAACCACTCCTTTCAGATCCTTTCTCATTTATCATTCACCAGTGATCTACCATAAACACTACTATATAGTTTGTTTTAATGGCAGTTTCATAAAATAAAGCACAAAAAAAGCATGTCTCTTGCATTTATTTTGTACACGTTGTGTGGTGAAGAGGATATTCGTAATGTATGTTTTGTGGTTGCAGTTGTCTGCAGCTGTGACAGTTTACTTGTGTCTGATATTGCAGGAGGAGTCTTCAAGTGAGCGCGAAGAGAAGCGCTTGCTATCTGTCAAAGTTAAATTGGATGAAGGGGGATATGGTTATGTGTTCTCTATCAAAACAACCGATCTGTCGGTTCGTTGGAAGTGTCACTTGTGTGATGTTCTCATCATTGGTCAGAAACATGTTGACACTCACATCCAGAGCAAGAAGCATCAGGTTAAAATGGCACTTCCCTCACACCCTGCAAGCATGTTCACCAGGCTAGATACCAAACCATTAGGTAAGTCCCTGTTTTGTCTGCCTCAAATGAAGTAAATTTCCTGTTACACCAAAGCATAAGGCCTCCACAAAGCAATGCCAGCAGACTTACTTCTGCCTATCTGTTGTGTTTGGTTTTTGTACTAATACAAATTTAAGGGCATTGGCCTCTTAACTCTCAGACGCCGTGCATCATAATGATGTTGCAATATGCAGATCTGGGCACCGGTGTCTAACACGTTTCTTTGTGTAGTGGGAAGGACGTTTCCTTTGTTACATAAATAGTGCACAGTGGCACAGTCTGACCTGTTTACAGCTTGCAGAGTGGGGTATGAAGGACTGTAAAATTAGCTCATTTCAAGTGGTGTTGGTGGTACACACGGTGTACCAGATTAGATTTTACAGACTTTCAGGAGATGTAGGGGGTCGATGGGGAGCAATTTGAGGTAGAGAACATATGGTTAGAAACTTCTTTATCTATGGAATTTGGCCTTGGTACTGTAGATAGGAAAGTAGGTACCAGTACAATGGTGCTGGCACCCATTTTATGCATGCTGTGAGAAATCTGTATGCAATATTTGCTGTTTGCAGGAGTTGTGGGGGTGAGGGGCAGTGTCTGGCTACCACAATCCCCTAACCTTGTGGCACTTGATTTCTTCTCTGAAGTCACCACAAGAGTCTCATTATGAGACCCCTGTGGACACAAAAGAGGATCGGTAGCTAGAAGTCTAGCAGCATGCGCAACTATTCAGAACACACCAGGAACATGTGAGGGTGTGCCAGAACATGGTGCATCATAGCAATATATGCAATGAAGTCCAGACCATTAACAATTCTGCACCCAGTTTGCCATCGGTAAATATTTATAAAAATAAAGTGGCAAATGTAAAATACCACTGATCTCCAAAGTCAAGTGCTTGCAGCTTCTCTGCTTTCCCTGCTGCAGTACCAGTGTTGACATTGGCATGAGGGAGACGTTTCTGACCACATATTCTGAATCTCAAATTGACCCCCTTTTACACCCCCCTCAAACCCCTGATGGTGACAGTTTGTAAAAGGTAGCATGTTCACGGACCTCTTTGTGGAGATGCAGGAGACCTTGTGTAACAGCATTACCAGCATCTGCTGTAACATGGATTTAGTTTAATCTGTGTGTTGTTCCTGTAGCAGTCTGACTTGTTGGTAGGAGCATACTACTGTTTGTCAGCTTGCAGGTTGCTGTAAAATAACTTGATGATACCATTGAAATTGTTGAATGAAACTTTGAACATACTGCAATAGACATGTGATTAATAACGACAAATAACCACTTTTGCACAAGGCCATGCAGTGTTCCAAGTCTGGGGACAAATTGCAAGAAGTAGTTTTTAAACCTCGGTAAAATTACAGAATAATTCAGTGTGCAATCCCCTCAGAAGACCCAGATAATACCATTTGTAGGTAGTAATCCAGGTGGAGCCAGAATAATAATATGCACATGATTATTCAAGTACTTGATGTTATCTTTGAGTTGTGAGTTCTTGCACGTGGCTAATTAAGCTGTAGTAAACAAATTAAATAAGTGTAGCTATTTCTGTGAGACTGAAATGAACACTATGTAAAAGTACAAAAGAAAACCACACTGAAGTAGAATCTGGGTTAGAAACACAAGAAAGGTGTAATGAGAATAGAAGTAGAAATTTTCAGTATTTGTGATGTAATTTTACAATGTAAGAATTGTTGTAAAGCTTAACATGAAGGTAGTGCAAGGTACAAGGCTACCAAAATTGATGTTAGAATGACCATTTGCACATGGAGTCAAAATTGAACTCAAAGTGGGGGTGGTAATGATGTGTCATTTGTTAATTGTGGGTGTGGAACATGTTCATTGGAATTGACCTTTAATGTTATGTGTTTGTAGTTGGTTACGATTTCAGCTCTGGAGTGTGGATGAGTTATGGTGTCCTTCATTTGTGAAGAAAATTCTGTAGAATGCTGTAGAAGAAAACAGATTTATCTTTGAAACAACTGGGTTGGTGTTTAAATTATAGCTTATGGTTTATAAAAAAAGTATTATTTGAACAGTAAAAATAAAATTGTGAAATAAATGACATTTTGTAGAAAATAAAACAGAGATTATATAGCATGCCTTCAAAGTAGTGCAGTAAATTTCCGTGGTTGCTAAATGTATGAAATGAATTGCTAAGTTTTTGTGTGCCCCACCCCATGCATTTGCATATTCCAATGCAGGTCATGTAAAGATAAAGGGGGTGGGTGTTACTGGCTACAGTTGAGTCAGTGAAAGAATTGACATAACTCATGGGTCTCCAACATGCAGCCCACCATGTTGTATTTGCGGCCCGCAGCCACATTGCAAATTGTGCGTATACTTTCAAAATTTCACAATAGTTAGGCAGGTATTGCATATTCTATTATTTTTTCCCACATGCAGCCCATGAACAAGCCCATGATAATAGTTGTGGCCCTCTGCCATAAAAAGTTGGGTGCCCATGGCATAGGTCAGGACAGTACAGTTGGCCCTTTTTCCTCATATGTAGACTGCACACTTCCATGCCATCCAGACACAGCACAGAGTGTCTGGAGATGTCGGCACTGGCGGAGGTGCGAAGGGCATGCTGAAAGATAAGGTTGTCACTAGGCAGACAAGCAGTTTTATGTGTGTGTTGGATCCTTTTGATATATAGTGTATGTGATAATGAGAACCATATTGATTAAATAATCAGAACACAAATCAACAGTTTTTGCCCTTTTATTACGTGCCTGTCAAACCTAACTCTTTGTTGTGTTGTAGCACTGGATAGTATATGATAGAAAAGTAAGCTTGCTTTTATGAACATGCAAATGTTGTTGCAGTTGAGATGCCCAAACTTGCACCAGGTGAACCAGTTCCCCCAGGGTTTGAAGATGTTGTGAAACGAGTAACCCAGATTCAAGCAACATTGGACAGCCATAAAAGTACACCACTTATAGGTTGGTATCATACGTAAATTTGTTCCTGCTAATCAAAATACCCATTCCTTGCATGAGTTTTTCTTAAACTGAATGAAAATAATGAAAATGTTACATGTAAGGATGTCTTAAAGAAACTGATACTTGTAACTACGTTTGTATTAAAGTACTGTCATACACACATCTTCAGTACACTTCATAAACAGTGCAAGCAGTAGCGTGCCACTTTTCTCCTTTTAAGTGACACATGAAAATCAGTGCTGTTTAGGAAATGGGAATAAATGTTTCCTGTTTTTATGAAGTAGATGTTCTGAAAATGAAACAGAAACATGTCACCTATTTTATCATTTATTTCCCGCATTCCACTGCATGGTGATAAATCCTCTAACCCCCATATCTGTTTGTGCCTCAACCATATGTGTTCTCGTGATAGTCACGGCACACACAAGACGGAAACTGGTTGTATTTCTTATTCTTAACTAGTTTATCAACAGAAGGGGGAAAAAAATGTGTTCATGACTAAGGAATTTATCATGGTAATTAATTTTGATAGTTCTGCTTCATACAGCAGTGTTATTCAAACTGTGGGTCATGATCCGTCTGTAGTTGGTGGGCAGTAATGAACTGGATCACATGTTGAAGTAGTTATTTTCAGTAAATTCTAGTGCAGTTGTCACCAGATCTGAGACCCACAGATGTTGTTCCTTGTTAAGTACCAAAAGAGGTGAATCCCCCATGATATGCCTGTGCAACCACAGGGGGAGGGAGTTGTAGCTCCAACACATCCACAACCTGGCAGTAGAAGGAGGTGTGTGGTCAGCACCACACTGAAGCCACTTCACTTGTGGAAAGACCCAGTGTTGTACAGGAGGCAGGGTGGGTGTCATGGCCAGTTTGGACAGCACGGAAAATTTGCTTCAGCCGGGATTCAATCCCTTGATTGTCCAGCCCATAGCAATTCACTATGCTGACTATGGCCTTTTAAAAATTTTACCAAATATTCTCCAAATGTGGCTGGAGAATAAAGTGTGTTATTTAAGTATGCTGTAACACTTATAGGATGACATAGGATTGATGACAGGGATTGCCAGAATGATACTGACAGGAGAAACTGAAGTACTTTGGGCAAAACCTGTTCCAGTGTCACTTCGTCCGCCAAAAATTCTACATGGACTGGCTGAACCTGGATGTCTGTCATAAGATGCCACCACCAGCCATCTCAGCCATGGCATGGTCTAGCAGGAGGTTGAATATAAGTTGACTTTGTTCCAGCCACTCATGGCACCCACATTCCACTTGTTGAGTTGATCTTTCAGATCCTGTATATTGTGTAACTACCTGACATGTGGTCTGATTAATACAAGATTACAGTTGGTGGGGATGATGCACAGATATGCTGAATATTTGTCTTCATACATGTATACATACACATATAATTTTTTTTGTACAGTAAGACTTCTCCATGCAAAAGATTTCTTCTTCGGTGGCGCTACAGCCCAGGGTGGGCCTTGGCCTCCTTTACAATATGCCTCCAGGCCTCTCGATCCCTTGCTCTGTCTCTCCATTCGTTTATTCCCATCTGTCTCAGGTCCTTGGACACGTCATCCAGCCATTTCATTTTCGGTCTTCCTCTTCGCCTTGTTGCATACAGCTTTCCATACAACATCTTATTTGGAATTGCAGTGTCTTGCATTCTTTCTATGTGACCAAGCCATCATATTCTTTGGCATTTAATGAACCTGACAGTGTTCTCCCCCTTAATTATACCTTCTAATTCATTGTTTCGTCGAATTCACCAAAATTCGTTTTCTTTCACTGGTCCATATATTTTCCGCAGTATTTTCCTCTCAAATACTGCTAATGCTCTTTCCTCTTCCATGTTGAGTGTCCACAATCTGAACCATAGGTAACCACTGGGCATACCAACATGCGGTATATCTGCAACTTGCTGCTTCTTGATATGAGGCTACTGTTAATCAGTTGTCTATTTGCATAGTAGGCCTTATTGCCCATCATAATTCTCTCTTTTATGCATTTGTTATTATTGGTAGTGTTACCAATGACATTTCCCAGGTACTGGAAGCTCTGAACTGCTTCGAATGTTCTATTTCCAATTCGTAGATCCCCAGCGTTTCTCCTATACTCATAGGTGGATGTAACCATATATTTAGTTTTATTTTCATTTATTTCCATTCCCAGTTTACTCGTTTCCTCTTCTAGGTCCAGATACACTTCGATTAGTTTTTTCTGTGTCCTTGCGACGATCACAATGTGGTCAATGCAAAAGATTTGAAAAACTGTATTATGCAGTACTAGCATTCCTTGCAAAGGTGACAAATTTGAAAGGGTCAAATCATGGGTATCATTTTTACATGGGGCTGTTTGTTACATGGGAAGGGAGGGGGGGGGGGTGTTGGTGATAGATCAGAAGAATTTAACTAACTTCCTTCTTGTGTTAAATTATCAAAAGATATCTTTCCCACCCTGTTAATACATGGTTGTATATGGTAATAATACCATACCTTTTAAAAAATCCTGAAAATCACATAAACATACCGTAACTGACTGGACATGAAGTAACTGCTGTGAGGGGAGAATGGTTTAGTTGGTAGAAGAAGAGATGTTATTGGGTGCCCACTCATTGGAGATTCCGTCTGTTTGAAGAAGTGATCTGCCATTGGTTGAATTACTTCCCATGTTTTCCTAAAGAGCAGTGCAGTTGGTTGTGGCTCTGTCTCAAGCTCTTTGAAATCTGCTCCTTAGTATTATTGTTCTTTTCTTCAGTGATGTTACTGAAGGCTTTTAAAGCCCTCACCTTTGTTCCACTTGAAGAAGCCATGGTTGATCTCCCTCTTCATTATCCTTACTGGCACCCTGTAATTTTTTAATTTCAGTGCAAAGTGAATGTGATGTTATGTTTCTGTGGGTTCAGCCACTTCTTTTGGCTGAATAGGTGAGGGATCAAACAGTTGAATAATGCTGAGGTGCATAATGTAGATAAGTTGGTTGGGTTTGATGCCGTTTAGTCTGTAGGGTCGTCGCTGTGTGGTGGTTGAAGTATTGGGAATATGTCGTTTTTTTTTTTTTCCAGGGTTGGAGTACCTGGTTGAGCTAGTACCTGATGAGAGAGGGAAGGAGCCAATGTATGTGTGCATGTTGTGTGATAAGAAAGGAGACCCACGTATTGCTATGGCACATCTGAATAGTTTTAATCACCGCTGTAAATATATTGTAAGCCTGCCATGTAGTATAATTATAGAACTGTACACTGCTGTGTTTATACTGTGACGATGATGTTCAGTACTGTTGGGTTGTAATTAAATTAAAGATTGATATAAAGTTTTATCGCATTCTTTAGGGGATTCACTTCCCTACAGCCAATAAAGCAATGTCCACTGCATTTCCGAGAACCAAAGATGGTAGAAGGGGAATTGCAGAAATAGTAACTAGAATTTGTACCAAAATTGAGGAGAAGTACGGACGTCTCCAGCCTCTGATTTTTGAGAGGGATACATTTGAAGCAAGGAAGGACCAGATCATGAAACAGATTAGAGATGATCATCATTTCAGGTAAGACTGCATATCTGTCATGTTTTGTTGCATTCATGTGACCCATCGGGATATGTGAGGTGCTAAGGTGAATTATGGGGTTGTTCATGGTGATGGTGTCTGCTTCGTACGGAGGTTAACATGAATGTAGAAAGTTATTTTTAAAGAAAGATTGAAGGTAAGCAGAGATTCATATACTGAGCCATTTGTGTCTTTGTAGGGAAACACCAGATGAGACCTTTGTTGAACTGGTTGATGTGAGTGTACTGGAAACCCTGACTGCTGTAGATGGTGAGTATTATACCATTTGGATGTCAGAACAAACCTCGCAGTGCATGAGGACCATGCTGCACTAGTTCTGTCAATGCCATTATACTAATGATCAACTGAAAAACTGTGCACCTCTTGTAGGTTGTTAGTACAGTTCTCACTTTTGATTTATTCGCAGATGCACCGCTGTTGAAAGAGGAAGAAAAAACTGCTGCAGAATCAAAAAGGTAAGGTAACATGAAAATTATGTGGATCAGCCATTTTTTGTACTTCATTTTAGTTTTTTTGTTTGTGCCATTTTGTTGTTGAGAGATCATATTACCTTGTGTTGTCATGCCTAAAGGTGAACAGTGTTGCCTAGTGGTGCTGCCTTCATTCCTGACATTGATTGCCAGGTGATGTGGCTGTACAGGCAACTTATCATGTAACATGGTTGTAGAGAGAAGTGGAATAATGTGGCTGTAATAAGAGGTTTGGAAACAGGAGATAAAGGAGAGGATTTGAGAAGGGAAGATACTCCCCCAAGTTTAGGTAAGGGATGAGAATGTCATACATTGTTAAAATGTTCAGAAGTGAATGAGTTGGGAGAGTATCTGTGTGTAGTAAATGGTTGAGTATGAACTAGATGTAGTGTCGCCTCGTCTGGCTCGAGGAACATAAAGCTACAAACAGGGTTTTAGTTTGTCAGTACTTGCTGGTTCATTAACGATTATGAATTATTATTAAAAGGAACACTCTTAATGTCGATTTGCCATACACAATAATTAGTTATCATATAGTACTAAATTATTCACTGACTGTACTGTTATATAATGCGGTATTATATTGCACACGCAAGTTCATTTAATACTGTTTGTTCAACTGATATTATTAACACCTTGATTGTTGATAATGCACTCAAGCATACACTCCTTATGAGTATTGAATGT
>Ga0136643_10017306_pt1 | contig 10849 bp, 8 predicted proteins | sample TergutLab28metaG_FD_96883 | JGI IMG/M metagenome (GOLD analysis project Ga0136643, IMG submission 96883) | Labiotermes labralis P1 segment gut microbial communities from Petit-Saut dam, French Guiana - Lab288 P1 (version 3) (version 3) | ecosystem: Host-associated > Arthropoda: Insects >... | reverse complement strand
CTTTCCATTTTCATTATAAGTGTTTTTTATGCAGCCCTCCCAATTTAAATTTAGTGTTACATATTTTTTTTTTTTTTTTAATTGTGCCAGGGGGAAACAACTATTTTGAATAAAAAAAAAAAATAAAAAAAAAATTTATGGGGGGGGGGGGGGGAAGTGTTATTGAACAGCATGGTGTATACATCTAAATAACACATGTAGGATCTTAATTTTAACCTGACAACCTAATCTTTATGATATAAGACATACTTTTGATTACATTTGACAAGGAGAACACGTAGATAAAAATTACTCTATAATCATAAATTGTATGTGCATTTTTCTTATAATGTGTATATAAAATTCCATAATGAAGGCTTGTGGTGTCATAGTTGTTTTCTCAGAATCAATAGTTTCAGTGTGCTAAATGCTTATTCTTCACGCATAAAACATACAACAATGCTTAATATTAAAAGAAAGATGTGGCACTTTCAGTTTCTCTAAATTCATCCCAATTGTAAAAATAAATCTAATACAAAAAGACTTATCTCTTTGATATCTTATATCAACTTTAGGGAAATAAATTCCTGGTATGTCCTTTTGTTTTATTTAAAGACATTAATCCCCAATCATACATAGGCAATAGCTACACAGTTTCTCTGTTCATAGATTCAAATGCATGGAGGATTTATTGGCACAACCAGCACCTATTTGAAAAGATTTACAAGCAAGGTGCCGCATACTTGACTTACATCTTGCCCCTTATTGACAGACCAGACACATTTAAATCATTTTCGTTTGTGACAACATTTATTCCAAATCAAATATCACTCATAACTGTGTCTAGATTTTAGCACAGTGAAATGTAAGTTATTAGTAACTAATACTTTAGTGATTTTTTCGTTCCTGATCAGAATATTTTTAGGGCTGCCAATGGATAAACTTTTGTCGCAGGACTTTATTGCTTGATTTTATTTCCCTTCAATACAATGGGAAAGATACATTAAAAAAAAAATGTAAAAAGTTAACTTTATTATGATGGTGAAATCTTTATAGTTATGATATTTGAGACTTGGCATTTCCCAGTATACCAAGGCTATAGCTTCTTCACCAAAACAATAAAACCACTTAGAAATAAATCCTATAAAACAATATGTCAGTGCATACTGTTTCTGCTACCAACATAAAACATGACCAGTGAGATTTCATTCATAGAAAACTGTTGTTTTGTTAAATCACATATGAAAATGAAGCAGTCTGAGAAAATTTCATCTGTCATAATTATAATTTTGTGCAAGTACTACAAGCGTTGACAAATTACAGTTCAGAATATAATACAGGTAATATTATTTTATGATTCAAACAGTAAGGTTCATTATATTAATAACATTATAACAAGATCTGTGAACTTAATGTTAGCATTTTACTAGATAAAAAATTCGCATTATTCTTCACAGAGTCTATTTGGTAGCTACTGAACGGCATAGAGAATCAGTATGTAGATATAACAGTTTTGTCTTCCCAGTATGCACCAGTCTTCATACAATATTAGTTTCTGTAGAGATGTGTTTACCACCATTCAATGTGAATCATTGCACTATAACTATCATGTACTGAAATAACATGAATTCGTACCAGTTGCCAATGTAATCGGATTTTCGGTTCCATTGTACGGTTTTCATACAAGTCACAAAAAAGTATGCATTAATTGTGAATATTAAATACACAGACACCACAGCGGAGTATGACACAATATTTAACCACAGTTCGTATGTTATATCATTGAGTATTTGAGCTTACTGCCAACAGTCAGCAGTGTTACAATTGCACATAGTTTTTCATAGAAAAAATATTTGGTTGATTATATATTCAAGACTGTTAATCTTTGTTTCTTTGTTCAAATGTGACCATGTGTAATTGGTCCCTGTTAAAATTTATACAAAATAGAAAAATAATTAGTCATCATTCTTAAGATTTTCCAAGCTGTCACACATAAGGTATCTATGTGAAGAACTCTTACAGAAGTAACATTACTTTACTGCTTCATTACAGTAACAATGGTAGCAAAATTTTAATTGCTGGATACTTCAATAACGTTTAAAATAAAATTTGTGTGTTTGGAAACCTGTTTTTAAAAGTTACAGGTATTTGAATCTTATGTGTACTTTAATGTCATAGCATACATGAAGGCCTGAGGTTTCATTTTGTATAACGAACCAATTACAGTCACAGTTGTCACATTTACTAATTCTAAATTTTATGGTCCATATTTGACAAAAAGGGAGTAGTTGGAATTTATAGTTCAGTGGTTGTTTCCACGGGGGACCTGTCACCCAAGTATGTGAATCCGAGGTGAGAATAATCCCTCTTCTCCCTGAATGTTACATTTTCGTTGGTGGCACTTGCATTCATGTGACCAATATCCTCTTCTGAAGATCTGCAAAGTACACACAAACCTGAATGTACTAAAATAATAATTAACCATGCTGTGGGTTATGTAGAGTCCAGGCTGTCAAAAGGGATGTCACATCCCTTATTAATATAGACCTGATCCTAAGATTACGTGAAACTACCAACACAAAGTTTTAAGTTTTCATAGCAGTGCCAGTGAGATCTCTGTTCTGCTGGGATATTGCACTGCATCAATGGGGGATTGGTCCCCAGGGTTTTGGAACAATCGCTCTATCCTGAAACACTGGGCACAAATCACACAGTGATGTGGCACAATATCCCAGAAGAAGAAAGCTCAACAACACCAAATTTATTTTATTATGGATTATCCAATAACAGTTTGTTTAGAACAAATGTGGTAATCCACATCATATCTTGAGACTGACAGTTTTTACAGTGTCAGAAAAGGGTGGTTTGAAAGAGCAAGCATAAGTTTGTATTCTAGACATACATAGTCTTAATGTGAAGTATAACAAGCCATATGTTCATTTCCTGTTTTAATAGACAACTGTGATAAGCATTGAATATATTTATTGTGTAGGTATATGCCTAGATTTTATTGGTTTTCACTATTCAGGATTGTTTGATGCTGTGAGCAGATTCAGTAGGAATTAGATCAAAATGTTTCAATCTGGTTGCTTGATTTAGAGTAACCATGAGTGTCAGATATGCCCAATGAATGGTTTATGAATACTAAATTGATAATTAATTTCTAAAGAGGTCTGACAAGGTTATATTAAATAGAGGCTTACTGAGTTTGAAGACTCTTGTCCATAATCTGTTATTCTGTACAGCATATAACACAGGGTTTGAGAAACTGAATCTGTATCCATCCTCAGGTGAAAGAGTGGGGGAGGCACCTATTTAGCTATGTCCACTAGAAAGATGTAATGTTGGTCCAGTCTCACATTACTTCTTTCAGATGTACCGAACTAGACAAGTGGCTTTCAATAATTTTGCCTTAAAATGGAAAGAGATTCAAGATCCACAACATAGTGTTCTTTTCAGAATAGCAGCAACCCAGTAATCTTAAATGCAAATTGATATTCAACAATAGAAACTCACCTCTGATACATAGGATTTGTGACAGGCATGAATGGTGGATCATGTCCTATAAGATTAGTATGGTCATTTTCACCTCTTGAGTGACCTCGACCCATATCAACTCCACCTGCAATACTGGAAGCTCGAGCAGTTGTTGCTGCATCAGAACTTACTGGGCTCTGTTGTCCTGTAATTGTATCCATTCATTATATGTGTGTGAACTCTTTTACAAAAGTGCAGTTAGTAAACCACACTGGAGCATATCTAACAATTTTAATGACTGGTAGATGTGTAAACTGTCTAAATAATTCTGCTCTTACCTATACTTTCACCATTCTCCTTAGTAATGTAGCTGACATTGTCTAAGCTGAAAGCATGGTTTTTACCACTAAAATCCAGCTGCAAATCATTGTAACTGTCACTGTCATCTAGTGGCACACTCATCTGAAGAACCTTTAACATAAACACAGGCAGAACCATGGTGTAAAACAAATTATAGCAGTACGTAAACATGTATATTTTTGTCTTAACTTACATTTAGAATAATCCTCAGTAGAAAAAATTATCCCAATATGACATTTCATATATATCTGTTCTGAAATGGAACTATACTCTTTTTCTAATGCTCTATATTATGTGTTAGTTATTTCACAGCATGCATGGGCATGGTACATTCTGCTGAGGGTCGGCATATGCCAGGGATATCCACAGAATATCCAAGTTGTGCATGATGTCATGTTTATACCATTTGAACATCATTTGCAACACAGCAGTAATTTATGTAACATACCTGTGTTTCATATTCTTTGAGATTAGGCTCAACAAAAACAGGATCATAACGAGGTACAACATACATTCGTTGCATTCTTTCTTTGTATGCTTTATACCTGAAAATATAAATTGTACAGAATAATTTTTTGGTAAATTTCAATGAACACTAGGCACACTATTGTACACTACTTCCATATTCCTCATTGCTAGACACACAATTTGGTTAAAGTTATTTCATGGTGGGAGACATTCAAAATGGTTATGGAAAAGGAGTGAATAGGAAATGTATATATATATATGTGTGTGTGTGTGTATATTACTTATGTCTGTGTATATTATTTAAACATGCTACAAAAGAAAATAAGTAAGTCACATGGGGATCCAAATATTCGTTCACAAGTCCTTAAGCATATGGTTAAGGGCAACTGGTTTAAGGTGTGTGGTTTCTTTCTTTGTCATGGTAAAACTGAATTAAATTAAGACTCAGAGTGGATTATGTTTATCAGTGGAATTCAGGTTTGCTTTTATTGATGGGATCTTCAGGACCATCAAATTTACTAATTTGTTAAGAGAACACTAGCTAAATTAAAGAGGGTAGGGAACAATGGTTGTTTCTTGGGGAGTCCAGTTGGACTAAATTGGTAATTTAACAAAATACTACATTTTTTTTTTTAATTATTACAAGGAAGTCACTCCTGCTGTCTGAAATAATAACAGTTCTCCCTGATTTTCTGTTACACAAGCAGAAATGAAAATGTTGTGATGTGTATGGAATATTGGGGATTCATATATCCACTCTGATCAGCATGCACAACATTTCTACTACAAATATTATGAGTTAGACAAAAATATGTAAGAAATATACCTTGACCATGAAATGCAGATGTAAATAATGCCCACTATGCCTAGCACAAGAATGATGCAAGCAATGACTATGAGTGCATATGGGAAAACTTCCCATGAAACAGCAATGGCTGTAATTATCTTTGGCACTGTTAGAGGTGGGTGGATGCCTGAGGCAGTAGCATGAAGATTCCCTGTAACATCCACTGTGATTTTGGAGACTGCATCCTTACTTAAAATAGACCTGCACAAAACAGAACATAGTTGTTCATCATTAGAAATGTGATTGAGATACTTTCTTTGATGTTACCATCACTGCATGTGCTTCTGTTGGTTATATAACATAAAAATTACTTGAAATTTTGTTCGTATATTTTTCACAATAATGTGAGCAAAACTTTAATGAATGGGTTACCTCTGTATCTTTGTTGAGTTCCTGTCAAGGATCTTTTCAGTTTCTGGATCAATCACATAGAACCAAACATCAGTTCCAGAGTTATCTTGCTCAATAGTACCATTGTCTCCAAGATACTGTTTAACTGTTACTTTCTCAATACCAACAACTAAATTTGTAATATCTTCCATGATATCTACCAATCTATTTGTTTCATGCTGAATGGTTTCTGGCTTGGCATCATCTATGACTAGTATCAAACGATTTTGATCAGTTATCAAGTTGATCTGGAACAAAATGAAACATTCTAGTATGTACATACATAGAATTTCAAGTTATGAGTATAGTGTCTAGGGCTAGTATAACACTATTAAATGACTTAAATACATAATTCTGTGTCACACAAACAGACAGAACTGTGATAACAAGGAAAATGTTATGACCTTGTGTGTTTTCATAAAATTACAGTCTGTGAGACCAACATACATTAAGTAAAAGACAAGTGTTAGGTTTAAAGTTTTTGTGGTAGTGACAGTGAAGACTGCAGTCTTCTGAGATGTGAATTAATGATGTCTGGTGGAGACTTGCTGGCGTTTTAAGGACATTTCTTGGCTCAATATTCAGGGTAGATGTAAGATTGAGGCAGCAGATCACTCTGATACATAGGTAAACTTCTGTCAGACTACATGGCATAGCCACCCAAAAGACTGTGTTCTTTAAAATGAGTGTAACATTTATTAAATTTTGCAAATAAAATTCTGTTACCTTTTTTTGGTGTTTATTATTACCTGTATGTGACTTTAGACTTTTAACTTTACTGATTATGACAGAACAGGTTCATGTATGTTAATGCTCAAAAATTTGTTGTTCTGGTGACAGGCTATATAGTTATTTCATAACTGTTCTAAATCCAACTGCAAGACATTTGCTTTTCCTGACACTAAGGCAATAAAAGATTTCACGTGAGGTGTGCATCTGTTCATTTAGAGTTTTAATTGTTGCAAAACAGAAACATATGTACATATGTATGCTTGTATATGAATTTTTTTAAGGAGTCTGAATAAAGAGAGGAAAATGGTTTTCATTGAGCAACAAGTGTAAGCTATCTTTATGTATCTATCATGAAATATGCTTCAGATTTTGATGTAATGCAAGCTTTATAATTAAGAAATATTGAGGCGACACATACATTTGAATCTTTCCATGGAAAAAATTTGTTATTGCTTCCATCATGAGGTAAAGTAATAACAAGACAGACAATGTGAATGTAATGTAACATTGAAGTACAACCATAGTTGCAGTGGAAAAGCAATAAGCATTAGATATTCTGAGTATGTGTATGTAGCTTTAGGTATCCAGCATGCAAGGCACATGTGTCATATTGTCATATATGGCCTGAATGGCATGACAACATTTTTCCACATTAACTGATAAACAGCATGATTTTTTTAGGGGGGGGGGGGATTATTGCATTTAAAATGTGCAGTTTGATTTTTGCTATAACTTTTGTCTGAAACGTTTCTTATTCTAAGAAGAACTGAGCAAGATGTGATCAGAAATAAGTATTGGTCCCGATGTAAAGTACCTGTTATTCTTATCAGATTCTTATGAAACTTGAATTTTCTCCACACATTTTTGAAGAATAATCAAGTATTAAATTTCATGAAAATCTATCCAGTGGGAGCTGAGCTGTTCCACATGGATGGATGGACAGACAGACATGATGAAGTTTATAGCTGTTTTTCACAATATTGTGAACATACCTAAAAATGGTGTGGTACTGGAAGCAGAACCATCATCCAAAACTGTGCATGCATTTGACAAAAATGAGACAAAGCAAATTGCTAAACATATGAATCACCTCAAAAACACACTGTCAGTCACAAATTTGTAAATGGACCTTGTAATGTGGATCTGTTAGACATTATGTTCTACTCTAATTTTTGTGTATTGTTTATAGTAATATAGACTGTACCATGAATGAAGAAAATACTATTGTGGACAGTGAGGTTTATACATGATTGTGACATGAGAATTACATTTCTGTTATCTCAAAAATTAAGAAATATTGGATAGGTTAATTTCATTAATTCATGAAATCACTTGGACAGATCATATTCAACCATATACTTGATTACCACACTATGATGTCCATAATTTATCACTTACCACAACTGGTGCTTCTGCAGTGAAGGAGTCATATGAAGAATTTGGATTATCCATTACTTGAACATTAAATCTGAATGGAAGCTGATTATGGTCTACACTGGTGAATGTATTTGTTGTTGTGATAATACCTGATGTTTGATCAATTTTGAAGAAACTGCTGTTTGGTTCTATGTTGTATGATAACTGACCGTATTTACCACTGTCATCATCTTCAGCCTGCAAACATTGATATAGGAAACATAAGTTAGGGGAGGGTAATAACAAAATACACTTGTCATTGAAATTATTTATGTATTAATTATGTTTGCTGTTTTCACAAAAAAGCATGGAAATGGCAAAAAAGTTTACAGTGAAATCTTGGTTACCCGTATGTATAATTCATGTGCGCCCAAATGTGCATCACACTCTGCATCATAAAAAGTAATGACATTTGCAAAGAGTAAGTATAAAAGATATTCATTTTAGGGTGAAAAAATTAATTTTTTTCTCCCAAATGTGGATTCAGTTTCTAGTGCATTTGTTTTCCCACTATTATTGTGCAGTTATGGGGTGAACCCAAACAGAACTGTTCGTCGGATATAGCAAAAATTCTGTACATAAGGAAAACTCTTTGCTGGGGAAAAATGGAAACCATCACCATTACTAAGTTACAAGGAAAACCTGCAAAGACACTTCCCATCATGCTCTGAGAAAACCTGCAAAGACACTTCCCATCATACTCTCAGAAAACCAAAATGTCTGTTAGAGTCACATTACTAGGATGTGGGGGAAAATATCTATTTGGTGCACAATTTTCTGCATGAGCATACTGGTTCATTTTACTGTGAAGAAAACTGTCATATATTTTGTATGTAGCTTCAATACACTTTATTTACTATCTGTAAACATAGGAATACTAGTATTGTTCCATTTTTCCCAGTATGAAGAAATATCCCAAAAAGATTGAAAACATTCAACTATTTCATTACTGTTTTTGCTCCAAAAATTTCTATGTTTTAATGAAAGGGCTTACCTTCACTTGCAGCACAACATTTCCAATCTGTGATTCCACTGGTATTGCACCAAAATATTTCCCATTAAATTTCGCATTAGGGAATATGAAGTGTGGCTTGTTATCATTCACATCAACAACATTTACTTTAACCTGCAGGAGATTGATATATTTATTAGAAGTATTATAGTTTGTGGTGACATTTCTTACTATTTACCAAAGTACTACTAAGCGAAGTTTATTTTATATATAAGACATAATTGAATCTTGAATTATATGTAGCATATGCCAATGTTCAAATAGATCAGGAATATGTGCAGAATCATTGATTTTTGGCGTTCATGTGTTTTGTACGTATGTTATGTATTTTTATGTACTAAACCATTTCCATTATTGATAGCATATAAACTTTGTTATTCCCTCAAAAACATTTTTCCTCACAAAGAGCATAAATCTAACCTTAAAATGATATATTTCTACTAAATGAAATACTAATTTTTAATATAATTCCTAATTGTTCATATATGTTAGCCTTAATATTCAGCAGCTTGAAGAGAGGGAATAGGATTAGGGAAGACTTAACCCAATGCTGTACAACAAAAGCTTGACTCTTGGTCATACGATGTTATTAGTGTGTTTGTGTACAATACATTGGCTATTACACAAAGAATACAGTAATTCTCTTTGGATTCTATGGCTTCAGAGTTTCTGGATCAATAACATGGCACACTTACCATTGCAATACTCTTTGAGGGATTGACAAGGCCTGATAGTGTATCCAGTTTTATCTTAAGTTGATATTCACTCTTCTTCTCGTGGTCAAGGTTTGCTGTTTTGAGTCGTAACTCGCAGTTACGATCTTCTGTGACACTTGTATAAAATAAGTCTGCAATTTTAATAATAAAATTAGCATAAAACATATATAATGCATATTTATTTAACAGACTGCTCTAGTGGGAATTATTAAATTTCCATACCTTCCTCATTCCCCTGAATGATGTCACATTTTAATGGAATGATACCTTGATGAGCTCTGTGATTTATAACAGTCAGTGTTTTGATGAGGGTGTTGGCAGTTGCATTCTCTAGTACTTCTACGGTGTAGTAATTATCTGCAAAACCAGTGCCCTGTTCTGGTGGAACTGTAGCCACATGACGCACATACACATGTAGTGTAGTGACAGATGACAGCTGTGGTTCTCCCAGGTCATAAGCCTTAACAGCAATCTAGAAGCGGTATCAAGAATTAGCCTTAATGCTTCAATGAGAGTGTGGTTTAAATTTTAGATACTGCCCAGGAAGGAGAAGTTTTAAATTTGAAGTACCCTAGGTGCCCTAAGCTGGCAGCATGAAGAATTGAAGGTTCATACAGTGCACCTAGGCCAGTACTGAAGGGTTGATTACAACTGTAAACTTGTTTTGTTAAGTTAACTGTAGTTTTTATATTACCTGTTAGAGCCTTGTTCTCAGAAGAAGATGTATATTGATGGTATGGGAAGAATAAGTTAATAATAGCTATTGTTACTTTATTCATGTACAATACTTCTCACCACCAACCATAGTGGTGGTATGCTACCTAAGAAAGAGGTGGCAGAATGACTACCTTTCAAAAGTTTATTTTTTTTTTTAATGTTTTTCAGTGTTTCCATACTCTCTCCTCTGATTAACAATTCTTCAAACATCTCTGTCATGTTCATCTGATGTAGGCTATCTAATGTGAAATATTTGTTTATGTTGTGACATTTCCTTTTGGAATAATAAAACCATACATTTTAATAAATAAAACTCATTTGTGTACCTCATATTCTGTGGCTGTTTCTTTCCGAAGATCGTCACGTACTTGAATAACTCCAGTATCAGGATCAATCTGAAAATACTTCTGAGCTTTCCCTCGACCAATAAGTTCATAACGTACCTGAAAATAAAAAGTTTTGCAACTAAATATTACTGTGTTATGGGAGATGAGAAATGGGGTGTGTGGGGTATGTGGCAGATGTACCAAACTACACTGTGTCACAACCCAGAAGTCAGAAGTCTTCATAGTCAGTACTGTGGGAATCTCAAATAACATTTTTCTTGATAAATTTTACATTCATTGTTCCGTGCATCATTATAATTGTTTCAAAATAATAACCAACACAATGACACTTATGGACTATCCTTTATTTCAGGGGTAGTCGTCATTCACTCTCTACATGTTTCGAGCT
>Ga0136643_10017303_pt1 | contig 10850 bp, 6 predicted proteins | sample TergutLab28metaG_FD_96883 | JGI IMG/M metagenome (GOLD analysis project Ga0136643, IMG submission 96883) | Labiotermes labralis P1 segment gut microbial communities from Petit-Saut dam, French Guiana - Lab288 P1 (version 3) (version 3) | ecosystem: Host-associated > Arthropoda: Insects >... | reverse complement strand
CGGTCATAACTCCGTAACCGTCCAAAATCGGACACATGTTTATATGAACTTTTTTGATCACAAAGACCTAGGAAATCACCTCCTGCAGTTATGCCCTAAAGTCGTGAAACACCCTGTATAGACCCTGAATGATTTTTTTCCTGTCAGAGCATGGGACACAGCTAAATGCTGGCATAAATCACAAATAGATTTCTTTCATCATTTAAAAAAGAAAGTTTGTCATATTTGCTATATTATGGAGCATTTGAAATCAATATAACAGTCCTGTGGTGTTGTAGTGCCATGTAGTTGATGGGTACCAGTTTTTTGAGGTTGATTCCAGTCAACAAAATTATGTGACATGACATTCTAGGACGCGTTCCAACATTGGACCTTGTCGAACATAATCTTGTCACAGCTGTCAGGGTGAATGTCGCCGATCATGACAACTGGTTGCAGGCTTGATGTATTGTGCTGACAGTCTGGGTAGTAAAGGTACAGTCTGTCTGATGGGTGACGTTCACAAGAACTGTGCTTAAGGCAGTTCACAGGTACAGGGGTGGGGAATCTCACCTGCCAGTTGGCCAGTTTATCTCCTGTTTTCCAGCCCTTATTCTTTTTTGCATGCCATACCTGTAGTGAGGGGTTATGTGGTGATGTTACACCTCAGAACACTCAGTTTCTTCATTTTGTCCATTTTAATGGCACTTAAAACAGAACTTACAGTGATTGGATCTGTTTCTTTCCTGAGGTGAAGAGGCCATAGTGTATTCTTATTGCTGGGTCTGACAGGGAAAGCTAATGTTAGTGTAGCGATGCTGTTCCATGGCCCAGGCTGGTAGACATCAGCCTCCTGCTGCTGAAATGTGGGTTCAGTCCCAGATCAGTCCATGCAGGATTTGTGGTGGTTGAAGTGGCACCATAACAGTTTCTTCTCCCAGTACTTCTGTTTTCCCCTGTCTGCATCATTACTCTAGTACTCCATACTCATTCATTCATCTGTCATGGACACTGCAAGATCTTTGCAGCTGCAGCAGCACTAAATAACAGGCTTGCCACCTGAAGATGCACCAATTTCTGAAATGTTGTGTTCTGTTCTGGAATACTAGACAATGGACAAAGTTCAGAAACAGTAGTTTTGAATTTTCATGTCTTGTCAGACAGTCATAGGTTGGTTATCTATACGTAGGTCACATGATGCCTTAAGACTCAGCTGGACTCCACATTCAGCATGACCAATTTTGCCTAAGAGAAGATTTTTCACAGTTGTTTCAAACACATTGAAATAAAAAATTTTCACTATATTTTGTGTTGGCTAAACTTTTCTCTGTTAGAGCCATCTAACCATTTATGATAATTAAATGCATGTACTACATTTTGTTGGGCTGGGATAGTGCAGTCGGTATAGTGACTCACCATGGGCTGGACGGTCTGGGGATCGAATCCCGGAGGGAGTGAGATTTTCCGCACCCATCCAGACCGGCTCTGGGGCCCACCCAGCCTCCTGTACATGGGTACCGAACCTTTCCCAGGGGTAAAGTGGTCAGGGCATGGCTTTAAACACCCACCCTCATCTAGCACCCAGGTTAAAGAATGAGTAGAGCTATACCTCTACTCTGCCTCTGAACCTTCGTGGCCTGTTCTAGGGTGAACTTTACTGTACCTTTACCTTTACCACACTGTGTCAGAAATTTAGAGCCATGCCATTGATTTTACCAGACCCAGAGAAATAAGGTCATATGTTTTTATCCCATCCCCATTTCTTGTGAGGTGTTGGTGTACTTTCATGTATCCTGTCCAGCTTGTAGGCTGTTCTGTTCACAGGACTGTTGATGATAACATTTGGTAGTGATAAGCACGTCAGAGTGATTGGTGTAGCCCAGAGGGCCTGGAGGCTCAGAGTGGCAAGCGGCAAGTTATTTCATTCTCTCCATGCATGAGACTTTTGTGTGTGGCTCTGTTGTCGTAATGGTCACAGTCTTGTGATATGTGATGCTTTGTCATTGGGTGTGTAGTTCACAGCATTTTGAAGGAACATCCAGCCTTCAGAATGTCAGGAACTGTAATCCCAGTGATACTGTCATCCCAGAAGTTGTGGCCGTTTGGCAAAACCACTGCGAGAATCTCAGATCTCGCACGGTGATTATCACATTTCACCCACTTTTGTACCCAGTGCTACCTTACGTTAATATTGAGAGTTCCTCCCAACACATGGAACATGGAGGAGGAGGAGGTAGATGTGGTGGGGTTTGATCCATGCGTCTTCCCCAGTCACCATATCATCACGTATTGTGACACATCTGAGGCACTGAGAAGTGCTGTTACGCAAACAGGAATTAATTGGGCAACATGTTTCCCACATGGGCAGCGCATAAGGGAGTATTTGTTATGTATGGATGGCATTTAGAACAGAGGTGTCCAGGAGGGGGGCAAAATGCCACATGCATTATTGTGGGTTGGTTTATGTGCTGCATGTGTAAATAAAATTACAATAAGTGTCATACCTAACCTCCCAAATTCTTGAGCAGTCCTTACTCTACCCGTATAATTTGTAAATGTGGCCTCTTGCCACATGTCAGAGACCCCCGATTTAGAGGGAGCTAGTTGGAAAGTATACTCCCACAAACTTATTAAAGTTGGATGAAATGTCATACTAGCCTGAAGGTGTTCAGTTGTAAAAGCTGACGTTTCAGCAACTATACTTGTTGCATTTGTCACTGCAAAGATACAGTAAATGGATAGATTATTTGTTCGTGAACAATAATATAACTAGATTAGAGATGTGATGATGCGTGCACATAGTCTTCAACTCTGCCAGTGTGTGTGTTGCACTTTGTAAACACCCTGCCCTACCGAGCGGTGGAGGTTCACCAGCAGGCATAGGACACAGACGGACAGATGTTGTCTTGTTATTTTTGCAATTAATGTTTGCATATTGGAGCTCGGGAAAATTAAGTACAAAGCCTCCAGCGAGGAGAAAGCTCAAATGTTGTTCTTCTTCTTGTATGTTATTGGTCTGTTGGAACTTCAATATGCATTGGAGGAAAAAATTTTAACCTGATATTCAGAGGACCATGCATCGTGATATATTCGTATAATAAAAGCTGACGAGATGCACTGTTTCTCAAATTTGTTTTGGTAAAGAATTGTGTTTCGCACAGTGTCTACTGTCCGTCATCGGGAGTCTCAACGCTGTATACGCAGCAATAGGTATTTGTCATGCTAGTTATGTTGACTGACTGCTAGCAAGGTCAGAATGGAACCTCACCTCGCTAGCAGACAGTCAAAGTATAACTAGTGAGACAAATACCTATTGCTGCGTATACAGCGTTGAGACTCCCGATGACGGACAGTAGACACTGTGCGAAACACGTAGAATTCTTTAGCAAAATTAATTTGAGAAATAGTGCGTCTTGTTGGCTTTCATTATGAGAATATATTAATACTGGAATGTCAAATACCTTAGGTACTTTCTCATTACCAAAACAGCAGATGTAAGCTGGGGCCAGTCTCTCTCTTAGAACTGCTTAATTAGCACCACATTATTTTGCATTTTCATCTTAGTATCATCAGACTTGGTTGTCCAGCCCGCTTGTGCTGCTGTAGTGTATGATTTGCTCTGTTCATTTGAAACGTGCGGTGTTGGATTTTTTTTTTTTTTTTAGCAGCTTATTTTCTGCTTTGCTTTACTTGACACTGAGTTGTCACACTTTCACAGCAGTGTAAGGTGGGTGATTTACAGATACTTACTTTACGGAAAGAGAATCTGAAAATGACGCACACAACATAGTGTATGCAAGTCATTGCTTATTTACCTCACTGCTAGGTGTGGGGGTGCCGAACCAAGGTGCGGGGGATAACATTAGCGTTTCCAACCCTTTTGACGACGCGGCGCCCAGTCAGTCTCAGAGGCCCAATTCGTACGGACCACCATATGGACATACTGGTGGCCCCCCTCGCCCCCAAGGTACGAGCTTGCTTGTCTGCCTGCTCACGCCTATCGTGCACATTTCTTGTCATTTTAATTGCTCGCATGTACACTTATGGATCGTTTTTTAATACACTTCTATACATTGAGCTTCTATTGCTCTGTTTGTGCTGGCTTGTGTGAAGTATTCTCATTGGCTGTGTGTATGGGAGAGGTCCTGTCGTAGTGTCTGATCTGTGTGGTTCTGTCCGCTAAGCACTTGCTGGTTTACCTCTTACTGTTTCTCCCATATATTTGTTTGTTTTGCACTCTTATTATAAAGAACAGCTGTGTGCTACGTTTTGTGAGTATTGACTGTCCTTTACAGTTTTGATCTGTGTGGTTGTCTTTTTCTGGTACTTCTTGAAGCATTCCGTGGAGTGAGAGTACATCTAATTAACTTTTCATTGCTTGTTTATAACCTGCACTTCTCTTCACAGGCTTAGTCTGTTGGATATGAAAACTGTAACGAAGCCTTCTGCTTCTGCCGTTGACGACATGTTGAGAGTGTTTTGAGACAGGGCTGAGGCTTGTGTTAGAATAATGCATCTGGTCAGGACAGTTCAGGTGTTGCCTGTCCATCCAGCTTTCTTTTTTTACTTTGAGCTGGTCATACAAAATTGCAACTTTACAGCCATCAAATCAAAATATAAATGAAAATGTCACATTTCCACCATGTTTCTGTTTTACATCTAACAAAATATTGTTCGTTAAGTTTCATTATTTTGTTAATATCATACCTCAACAAAATTTTCAGATTGCATTATGGAATAGTGTTCCACCTCAGAAGTTTGTGTGACAGTGATCATTGTTTTATTATTGGTAGGAAGTTAAATTTGAACTAAAATCGGATTGCTTGTGTATTGTTATGTGATGAATTTTGATTTGTGTTCACTGATTTTCGATCATTCGCCACTGTTTTGGCTTGTACTTGTTGAAATGGTTGCTAAGCAACAAGAGAGTAGTGAAAAGATTGCTTTTCAGTTATGGTTACAGGGTAGCAATGCCTGGAAAAAAAGAGAAACAAGCATTGCTGAATGGAAGGATTTTATATGTACAAACAGTGATGGAAAATGTTCCAGTGGAGTGAGTGCATTCAGTTCACTTCTGACAGTCAGTGGTGATGGTGTATTGAACACAGGATCGTCAGGTTTCTGGGCTGTGTCTACTGTCTGTATTATAAAAAGAACGCACTGTGAGAGTCGGATCTGGTTCTGTCCACGGGCGAAATGTTGGGGAGGGGCATGCTGAGTTGTCTGACAGAGTTCTCAATCATCTGGCAGTGCATGTGTCGTAATGTATCAGTGTGTTTTGTTACTTGGAGCCATTAGAACTGTCATGAGTATCAGAATATATTTTCCAAATGAGATGGCTGTTTCGTTCCAAGAACTTACAAAATGCCCATAACAAAAATGTAAAATACCTCAAAAGGAAGCTGCTGCAATGTTTGAAACAACAGTTTTTGAAACCCCCCCCCCAATTGAGGAATGTTGAGAACGTCATGTATACCGTGATCGGCGATGCATAAGTATTGCTGAAATGTACTGATGGTACTACCTGTAAAACTGTGAATGACTTGGTGATCTTTGGGTTGGGTGATTATGTTGTTTGGTGGAAGGGACCTAATGTTTGGTATATAATCACTAGATGAAGTGAAAGACAGCTTCACTAAGCTGAGCGTGTTCTGTGGAGTAGCTGGACAGCATGGAAAGGTGATGAGCCGTCCACATGGTTACTTCATGATTCACTGGAACCATTCACAAAGGGCTGAAAGAATCATGTTAAAGTGGGTATTGATGAAAGCTTAGAATCCTGACCATTGTGGTGCACAAACCTTGATACTGTGCCTTGTAAGTTGTAGAACCAATTAACGACGGTTCATTAACTGTTCCAGCCAGATCAGTTGTGCCCAAAATGTGTCCTTACCTGAGTATGAGGCAGTGGACAGAATCCAGAATCCCATTTATCCTGTGGGCTACTGTGGAAAGTGTTTAAGGGCTAAACATGGGAAATGTAATCTCTGTGGAATTATACTGCAGAAACTACTTGGCATGTTCAAACAGACAAGAGAAGACATTTGGTCATTGAGTTCATCAGTCACTGACAGCACGGTGGTAACTAATATTTCGCATTTTGCCCACAGAATATGTTTATACTTGTATGTTTGTGTGATACTGAAAAATGAAGTCATTGTTTGCTGAAATAATATTAAGTACTTGATGTTCGTGATGGAGATGCCTGTGTTTTCTTTAAGAATAGGCACTGGATTTTTTAATTTCACTTAGACGAACTTCAGTATTGAGAAAGTGAAATGTGTAAAGATCCTACTGACTAAAGGAGGGAAACAGTAGTGGCAGTTTTGGTATGTGTACATCGGAGGTATTTAAGATGAAGTCATGGACTGAGGTTGTGGGTAACTACAGCTGCGTGTCCTTTCGTGAGAACATCAGGATCAGGTAGCATAAATATTAAAGCCAGCATGGGAGAGTAATGGGGGGTAGTGATGTCATCATGCAGTCTGCAGTGTTGCCACACGACTAACACAGCAGTGACACTTTAACCACTCAAGTGCATGTTCTCCTGTTTCTTTATTGTAATTGTGATTCATCTCTTCGTGCTGAAACTCCAGGCTGCAGCAAAACAGAATATCGGGCTGGCATAGCTACACTCACATAACTAATATGATGTTGACAGGGATGCAGCAGGGCTACCAGGGCCAGGGAGGTTACACACAGTACCAGGAACAGTATGCAAGGGGAGCCCCAGGTGGTATGGGTCAAGATTTCAATCAGCAGTACCCTCCTAGCACCACATACCCACCAAACAGGCCCATGTATCCACCTTATGGGCCAGAAGGAGACAGGTAAGGTCTGCCCGTATGTTTGTAACAAGGTACTGTGTATGGCTGAATGGTATGTAGCCTTGCTTGCTGTTGACGATTTCTTTGCTAGTCTCCACAGCCATTGCTGACGGAGTCAGCACTGTGGTGTTTTGGTCTCTGTGACAGTTTGATCCCTGGCTACTTCTTAAATTGCAGAATTTAATTTGACATTCATGGCATAATGCACAATTTTATTTTCAAATTGATCACAATTGACATAAATCTATGTATGTCTTCACGTAAGATGTGTGTTATTTCTTTCAGATTTTAAACAAATTAAATTACTTTGACAGGCTTTATTAAAAATCCACATGAGAATTTCGTGAAAATACATCCAGTGGGAGCAGAGTTGTTCCATGCAGATTGATATGATGAAGCTAACAGTTTCTTTCACAGTTACTTTTCTGACATTTCCAAAAAGGCTCTGTATAGGAAGGTGTGAAACTCCTCCCATTTTTTGTTTGTATATGTAGTCTGCCCTGGGAGGTGCCAGAGCATGTGAAGAGCAGAGTTTATTAGTACACAATCATAATGTCTTAGTGTATTTGTAAATTTGCACATAGAAGGCTTGTGACAGTGAGGAAGTTGTGATATCAGAAGCCCTTTGCAGGCCATGGGAAAGGGTTGAAATACCTTTCGGTGATTGTAGGTACAATCAAGGTGGAACTACCAACCAGCCATCTCCGAGCATGCAGCAAGGTACGGCACAGGACCCTTACAATAGATACATGGGGCCTGCTCAGCCCCCTGGTTACCCGGCACGTACTGGGTATGGGGGACCTCCTGGGCCACCTTCTGGACCGCCGAATCAACAGCACTCCGGACCACCAGCAGGGTATCCTGGTCAGCAAGAATATTACCGTCAAGATCAGGTAAAAGTTTGAATATTGTCTGATTAGAATGTTGGCTGTGAGTTGTGCAAGCATGCCACATGGCTGCCAACTAGCCGGTAGCAGTATTTTTGTTTTTCTGTTGGTCTTTTAAGAGTACTGTGCTCATGGCATAATTTAATTTTTTATGGACTGAGCCACTGCAGATTTCTGTTGTGCGTTGTGAGCAGTATGAGAACACTTTGCTGATAAGGGTGCTGTGAAGCAGGATTATTCCTGTTGTAGATACTGCTCTGGGCCTAGTTCTGGTCAGTCTGAAGTGGTGTCAGTGTACCAAAATTATAAATGTGCAAGAATTTTGTTTTCTGTCTCTGTTGTTTGAGTAGAGTTATGCACATGATTTTTTTTGTGGTTGGCAGCTGTGCCCAAATCCATGCTTGCATGACCATTTTTGCATTTTGTCTGTCTTTAGGTAGAGCATGAGTATTTTTATTACTGGCCATACTGTTGTGAGCGGCCAATTTATGTAGACTTTTTCCGTAGCATTGTTGAATTTCTTTGTAGGTTATTTTACACATTTTTATTAGAATGTGTCATTACATTTCTTTGATTCCAGTAAGTATGAGTGTTTGGGGAGTGTAGCATCCAATTGGTATAGTGGTAATTTCCTAATTAACACACAAAAAGAGAACATATTCCAATCATCTGGGGTATGTTGCTCTGTCATTGGGTGAATATTTTCCTACATTGTGAAGAATCATAGTGCCTTCCAAATGTCGGGAACTACTCGCCCATCTCCGTATTGTCATGGCTCAGAAGACTTAACCTTCAGCAATGCTGCTGCAAGAATATCGTGCCCCTTGTAAGGAGATGTGTGAACATCCATATGTCAGACTGTTTCATTACGTTATTTTCTGAGCCTAGGAATTGAGCTAAATTTCAGGCCTTTACATTCACAGTAACATTTCCTATCCAAATGTGAATGAGGTGCCTGCAGTTCATGAAGAGTTTGGAATTCAAACTCCAGTACTATTTGGTAACTGGGTGGGTGGGGGGTTCTAAACTTGGAAAAGTTTCCATCCCACCCTTTTTATTGGGCGGGTTGATCGTTGTGTAGTTAGACGTATCATGAATGGTTTGATCTTTATGGTGGTGCAGACATACAGACAGACAGAGAAACTCACTAGTGCTTAACAAGTTAGTTTCAGAGGTGGGTACATTGTCGGAGACCTCTGCTGATTGAAAGTTCCTAGACGGGTATGACACAGCCCATGATTTCTGTTTTTGTGTGGTTCTCAAAATTTGCATTTCGTAGACCAGTGAAACCTTTTCGTACTTGCTGGATAAGGCATTTTGATGGTATAATGTTTGTCTGGGTGATGCCGTGTACCTCTGGTCATATGTCATGAGAGGCAGAATGGATCATCCAGTATGCTGGATAATGCTGGTGTGGTTGGCAAACCCTGTGACTAGAAGTGTGAGGCTACTTTTAGTAAGCTGAAATATGCCAAACACCAACACAGAATTAGGGTCACACTTTCGTTTTACAATATGGCCTTGGGACCTCCTGGTTTGGAGCAACCGGTAAATGTAAAAAGTATTTTGAGCAGTTCAGGAGAGCAGTGATACCTGTCAGTCCATACATAATTTGTGTTTATTTCCATTTTTATTATGAAATTTGTAGTCTCCGTTACATTTTGTAATTGAAATGGCAATGCCTGTTAGTTGCGGCCTGACATAGCACTGTAGATTCGTTACTGGGCCTCTGTTGATATTTGGTGAGTACCAACAGGACAGTGGAAATTTGTTACTAGTCTCCTCGTTATGTCCAGTGTATGTTAACGGTGCAGAGTTCACAACATTTTCCTTTGTTGCTCCATCTTTGCTGGCTTATGTATAATTTACATTGTTTAAGTAGCAGTTTTGGCTTTACACTGCTCTGAGATTGCAGGACATGTATTGGGGAAACAAGACAGAACAACACAGAACATAAATTGCATGGAAAGGTTAATTAATATTCATGAATTACACATAGTATAAAGCCAGTATCTAAGCACTGTCCTGACCACATGTTTTCAGGTCTAGTGCAACTTGCCTCGTGATCTCAGTCACACAAACTTTTTGTTACTTGGTCAAAGGTAAAGCAGTCCTGTTACAGGCCCGGAGGGGCCCAGAGGGTTCCAAGAAGTTAAAGGTTCCCAGATTTCGTGACAAAGGCACAGGATGGTGGTAGGTTGTCAGCCTTACGCACCGGTGGCCTTTACCCCCAGGAAATACTCCTGGTACTCATTTCTGTTAGAGGCTGAGTCGACCCCAGGGCCACAGTGCGATTGGAATAATTTTATGTCAATGAAAAATCCACTGACACTAGCTGGGATCGAACCAGCGACCTTCCAATTTGTAGCCCCTTTACCTTAACCACTGTGCTACTGCGGTCCCCTTGTTACTTGGTCATTGTTCTTATTTATTGGTTTGGTTTTTGGTAGATTGATATCGTTAGTGTCAGCCATTGTTCGGTAGAATCCATATAGGGTTGATGAAACATACCAAACTCTCATGATGCTTACCCGACACTTCGGCCTATGTCTGTCTTTAATTCTACAAGTATTGTATTTTAATCGATCTTTGATATGGGATGCACACAGAATTATATGATACTGAGAAGGCTCATGATATATTGTGATTTGCACTAGTTTTCTTTTAAGTGATTGATTGCTTTTTATTATTACTTTCTGCCTCTTGTAAAAGCTTAAGTTGTAACTTCAACTCTAATGGTAATGTTGATTTTGTAGATGCCCCAGTCTGTTAGTTTCTCGACTTCGCAGCTTGCTCGCCAGCTTGTGGCACCCCAATCCCCCATCAAATCTTCGTATCAAGTACGTTTCAGAGTCAAGTTAAATAAATTCGGGTCCTAACCTTAAGTGGTGATGGTCTGACTAACCTGAGGGAAAGTGGGGCCTGTTGCCTGCTGTCTCTGTAGCTGTAGTATTCATTCTGAACTGATGCTGTGTCTTCACTTGTTTATTGAATGCTCCTATACTAGCATGCTGTTTATTTACTTTCTGATAATCATTTGGTTTTTTTTTTTTTTTTTTTTTTTTTTTTATTTTTTTCTTATAATTTTTTTTATTTTTTTTTTTTTCTTTTTCGCTATCCCCACTGCACAATTCAATTTATTTTATACACCCTTTTT
>Ga0136643_10017302_pt1 | contig 10850 bp, 9 predicted proteins | sample TergutLab28metaG_FD_96883 | JGI IMG/M metagenome (GOLD analysis project Ga0136643, IMG submission 96883) | Labiotermes labralis P1 segment gut microbial communities from Petit-Saut dam, French Guiana - Lab288 P1 (version 3) (version 3) | ecosystem: Host-associated > Arthropoda: Insects >... | reverse complement strand
TTCATTCATTCATTTTATTAACCTTCCTTGAAATCTTACAGATATGGAAGCTGGTCATAAGTACATTAGATACAACAGTACAGTTCAATACAATTAATTAATTACAAAATATCATGCAAAGCATTGTCTTAGAATATCAACATTTTCTCCCTAAATATTGCTTTTCATTTCTTACAAAGAATCTCTGTCTCTTAGTGACCCCACAGATAATAATTGTATCAATTAAAATCTGAAGTCTTAACAGCCACAGTCTGCAAGTTACCAGCCATTTGCCCAATACCTTTTCATTGCAGTAACTAGGGCATTTGCTGTGTCATACATGATATTTTCCTGTGTGAAGTAAGTGTACATTTTCTGTTAATTCCCTAAATAATTGTGTCAGAATGAATTGAACATGAGAGTTGAAACTTCCTGTTTCTTCAGAAAGTATGGACTTTATGATTTTATGTGCACTTGCTGCACACCAGACTCTGACTTGGAGGCCATGCAAAGGAACTCCTTGAACCACATAGGGATCTCTGTAACATTATCTGTTACTCTTTGCTCCTACTTGATGCATACATTGCCTCATCAGAGAGAAACACACATTCCGGTATGTTATTTTCATCCAACACTGAAACTGTTGTTCAGAATTCTTCCACTATTCTGTGTAGTGCTCTATTACACGGCACTGTTTTGACAAGGGATTGGCTTTTACAAAACATCCAACCGAATTGTTTCCATGACACATACTTGTACTTCCAGAAGTACTGTGTATGAACTTCATTCCACTGAATACAGTTCACAAGTTCACTGGGGTCACCTGGACTCAGCAACTTACAAGAAATGGCTAGTCCACTGTAGTTGTCCCAGGTTCAGCAGTGAGAATGCAATTGCCATGTGGGCTAGTGTGCCTACACAATGTGAAGACTTTTTCAACACAGAGGACCACAGTAAATCTATCTGTGCATACTGGATCTACCATAAACATACACATGACACTGAGGTATATGTGTTCTTTTGAAGCATGTTATTTAACAACACTGTCAGTTAGTGAGATTGTATAGCATTGGTGGCATGGCACTGACAGGGAAAGGCTGATGCACGCAACCTATCCCAGCACCACTTTGTCTACCCCCAGTCCCACATGTACTGGCAGAGGATTGAACCTGGGCCTACATGACTGACACCTTGAAAACAAGAATCTGCCCTTCAGTGTTCACTTGATGGACAGGGACAAGGTAGATTGATCTAACGCAAAAGACTATAAGGTGTTTATGGTAATATTAATTCATCAGTTTTTGAACGCATTATTATTGACCCTTACATATAGTTTTTTATGGTATCATATTGCAGGATTTTTATGACTTTGCAGTGAAGAGCCGTCTTTTTAGTGAAACCCATCATGAAGACAAGACTGTGTATGTGGTACCTGCATTTGAGGCACGTGAGACTGTTGCCTCTCCACGTACGAAGACAGAATTATTGAAACTTGTTGATGGTGGAGACATACGTCCCTTTTACATTGAACTTTGTTGGAAATGCCAGGTAATGCTAATATTGTCAAAGAGATGTGAGTATAAGTCAGTGTAACCGCCATCTTTTCCCTACAGATAGCAGCAATTTATCTTTCAAAAGACATGTGAAGGAGATTGAAATGTTAAAAGTAGTCTGTAGTAAGCTGCGCTCTTTGTAGTGGGTGTAAATAAGCATCAACATCTTTAATATCTCCATGCCTGTCTTGACACATATTTCTGCATACTTTGACAGAACTGTAGTATTCAGGGGTTGTTAATAAATTTTGCTCACTGAATTTTAGTTCAGACATGAATTAAGTGTCATGAACTGCCATTTTACATGGGGGTCTAAATTCATTTTGATAAATATTTCAGTAAACGTTAATCACATTTAAAAAATATTTTTAAAGAAGTGGTAAAGGTAAAAATTGCCCCCATGCTAATGAAGTGCACCTTGAAGACACAGAGTAGGGGTCTGTGCATTCTTAACCTCAGTGCTAGATGTTGGTGAGTATTCATTTTCATCCCCCAAATGCTCTGTCTCAACGAAATACTCCCCTGGACCCACTGGATATGAGGATCATGGGAGTCAGAGCTGCTATGGATGGTTTATAAATATATATGTCTCTCTCTCTCCCTCTCTCTGACCATACAAATGCACAACACACTTATAGATATAGTTTTTTATTTTCAGATGGTTAGATTATGTCAGAATGTTAGTTACATTAAGATGTGGTAGATAGTGTGGTTATTGCTAGAGGCATTATTATGAATGCATGATTTATGTTACAGGTGCACACAGACTATGAAGCCTGGCAGAAAGAACCACCTTCCTTAGGACTGGCACCACTATTTGAGGTGTTGTGGAAAGATCCATGGGAACCATTTTATATTTCACGTAATTCAATTCCATTTTATGATGAGAGGTTCAAGCAATATGGTTTCAATCGAATCAGCCAGGTACTGCAGCAGTTCTTGTATGTTCCTTTTAAATAAAACAAGCGTATTTGAAAAATTGGTATATATTCTTTATATGCCATTACCATGTGCGGTAGATGATTATGGCATGTAATGAATATTTCATTGCAGCAAACATTTCCTTATGCTCATTCAGTTTATTTATGTTAACCGTATGACTATTCATCAGTTTTAATTAGTACTTTCACAGAAATTCTGCTGTACACAGTAACTGCTTCTCCCCACTTCTGTGTATGTTTGACTGTGTGGCTTAGCCAGTCACTTCTGATATTTGAGAGTCCAATTAGTAACAGGGAAAGTGTCAGCCTTCTCCTCCATCCACCTCATTACATGTGCAGGAAGGTAGCTGTCAATGTATGGAGTTCAAAATATTTTCATTTTTCTTTTGTCTGTGGGTGTACACTAGTGTGTTGTGGTCATATCATTTACCACTCAGAAAGCTTGGCCTTGGGTGTTCCCATATTCTTTACTCAGGAATGATACTCACTTTCTACTATTGTGTTCTGGTTGTACAGACAAGAATATCTACCATTATTAAAACTTGGATGACACATTGCCTTTTTAACCTTTATGGTCCAGCATTTAAATCCCAAAGTAGCCATTGACAGCTTACATTGTCTTTATTTTTAAGTGCCCATGCCTGCACTTGTGTGGAACAACATTTTCCCTTTTTCCTGTGAAGAGTTACATTTAATGGGATGCAGGCATCCCATCCAGGTGATAAAGGCTAAATACAGACCTGGTGATTGTTCACACATGGTTACAGAATAACTGTTATTTCTTGTAGGAACTCCAACATTTTTATCATTTACAATGAAATCACTAAAAATATTCACCACTTGATTTTTGGAGTCACTTACACATTTCCAGGTTCTATTCTACCTGCAGTTAGTGTTCATTATAGCATCAGGTTTTCATGTTGTAATTAAAGTCTCGTCATACAGGATTGCCACTGAAACATTTTTATTTTGAAAGTTTGTTTCGAACTCTTCATGCTCTACAAGTTTTATTTATATGAAAACTGTTGTGTTCCTTGCTTGACAGTTGCCTGTCACTTTACATGTGGAGAACACTGTTGATGTTATTTTCAGGTTTGTGAGCTGCATGTTGCAGGGTACAAGTTTTCTGTGCTCAACAATGCTTTTTTGATTCACCGTGGACTGAAGACTGCTATGTCATTTCATCAGACCAAAGACTTGGATCAAGAAAGAAATCGTTTGCTGTTTCGACAATTTAAAATTGAATTGAGAGAAAAATATCCAGAATCATCTCGGAGATGCTACTGATATGTGCTGTGGTCACAGCTGTCTGGGGCATATGCATATGTTGAAATGTCCTTTTCAAAGTGATTGAGTCAATAGAACTTCAATTCTCCTATTGTATTACACTCATTCAGGTTTAATTTCTGTGTATGTGTAATATTTTTTTTAAAATTTTCTAAACTCACATCTAAGTTTATTGTCTTGATGACAGTAGGAAATGTATGGAGACATGTCTGCCGGTGCATGTTCTCTTGAAGAAATGCTGCTGTATGATTTAAATTGCTATAGACGAGGCAGAGAGATATGAATACTAGTCATCATATGAAAATATGAATAGTGTTATGTACATTATCCTTTATTAATTACTTCCAGCTTGACATACACCACAGCTAGTGTGTGGTTTACAGAAGCGACTTGAAGCATGCACAGCATGGCAGTTTATTCCCTCGTGATGTCCATTTTATATTGTAGACTGCACATATTACAGGTCAGTATGTTCGTGAAATGAATAAATGTAAAGAATAAAATGAGACAGATGAGTGGGATATGCATTCATTTGGTAAGATTTGGTGTCACATATTGTTAAACATGAACTATAAAAGTTACAACTCTTTATTAATACAATAAAATGTTTCACGCTTTATATGTCTTCACATATTTATTGACATGTGACAATATTATACAATGGGAAGGCTATGTAAGTTTTGATGAAGATTTACTGTATTTCATATATTAGCTGTACTTCATTGATGTTTTTAACACAGCCATATTTAAATGAAATTTATTTAGGCATAAACTGTTTTAACGAATAAGTTGAAAAAATGGATGATGAAATGCTCTTTAAAAATGTGTATGAATATGGACTGGATTAAACTGGCTGTTAATAGGGCCAATAATGTCATCTTGTCAACATGGACATGATCCTTCAGGGTCCATAAAAGCAGGAAATTTGACTACCTAGATGATTATGTGCATGTCATGAAAAGAAGTATACATAAATGTAGAGTGGGAATAGAAAAAAAGACAAAGCATTCTCCACCTGCGATGAAATCTACCAATGTCCACTATAATTGGTCAGAAAGTATAGTGTTCATACATGCTGTTCACATTATACACACCATGTTTCCACAGTGTAGAATATGAGGATCTCTATGACCCACACAGATTTAGCTCATACACATCAATTTAGTTCATCAGAGTCTGAGGAATCTTTTTCGTTCCTAACAGTGAAGTCATATGTTTTCCACCACTCTGCAAACTGTAGCACTTTCTTTCGCTGCAAGTCAAAATTCTCCTGACGCTGCTTACGCCACACACTGTGATCCAACTCCAACATACCACCAATTATTTCCTGCAAGGAACCATGTGTTGGTAGAATAAATTACATCTTGTTTCTATATTCCACCAGTGGTCAACAACAACGTTAGTATTACCATCACACTGTCATTCACACTTTCCCAGATCCCAGGTTGTCTTTCCCCCTTCTCAGGTCTGTGTTCCCCATTACTCTGTTGACCATTCAAAGATTAGGATCTAACAAAGCTGTAACGGACAGCAGTGTTTACACTTGCTTAGCTGATGCTGAGGCCTACAGATGTCTGTGCACATAGCTGGATGCTTTGAAGTGAATATCTGTTCGTGTACAGATCTTTATGAACATCCAAAATCCTTCAGCAATAAACTTGTTGCTGTGCACTGCTCTGCACCATACCACTGCCCATATGTTACACCCTCCCATGACTGTCCTAACGTTGCCGTGACTGCTTCCCCTCCTGAACCTACTTGCAGTTTCATAGAAATGCTATGCATGTTTTTTTAAAGACTCAACATGCCCATTATAGTCACATTAATTATTCAGTGTGTAACCATATGTAGCATACAGTTATCACCATTGAAGTAACTGACTTTTGAAGCAAAAGGCAGAAATTAAATCTCCTACATCCAATCTTGTAACGCCGTTAATCCCTAAAGTACATTTTCAAAGTGAGTACAGTTGAGCCTAATTTAACTCTATAAAGTAATGATTAAATTCTAAAATAATGGTACTTAAGACAAACCTGTGCAAAATTTTTGGAAAACATCTTTTCATCTTCTATGACATGGGCAAAACCAGAATCAAGTCCAAAATCAACTGCAAAATAAGGCAACCCTTTTGGTACAGCTCGGCGAACATCCTTCCCACTCAAGTCCACAAGCTTCTTATTTGTTGCCCATTCTGTCTCACACTCTAGAATTGCTTTCTGTAAAATTAAAAATACACAAAAAAATGTGTCTGTGTGCCATCTGTGCTGTACTAGTAAGAAAAACAACATGCAACAAAGAGGGAGAAAATAGGAGGAGAGTGGATAAAACTGCCATGAGACGTTTCACCACAGATTAAGGTTATCAAATGGTACAAGAGTAACAGGGCATGTAACAGGTACAGCAGAGAACTTGCAAATATTAATTGTATCATCTGAAGAGAGGAAACTCCTTTGGAGGGCTAAACTCAGCTGGGAAGGCAATATTAAAATCGATACAAGGATACGGTTTTGAAGGTAGATCCAATGAAACTGGCTATTTCTAAAGAGCCCACCAGAGTCAGTTCTGTGTCTTCCCTTTATACCTGAAGACCAAGAAAGATTCAGTCTGAAATATTATCCATTCTTTGGCCTGAGATTCTGGACAGTGTCCAAATCAAAAGTCACGTCTCTTATGATACATCACTGTCAGAACCCTGTAACGTGTCTCATTTAACACTTCAGTTTTGTCTACCATGATCATTTTGATTCTTCTGTCCCTTATAGGACTCGTGTAACAAAGGAGAGAGTGCATATATTTATATTATCAGTTGTTGGTAAACTGCATGGTTCTGTGTTCTGAATTTCTGTATTTGTGTTTATGATTACACAGTAATGTCTGATTCTTTACCACAAACATTTTAATTGTTATAAGAATAGAACATATGTTCACCATCTTCATAAGAACTTTTCATTGTAAAGTTGGTTTCTAGCCTGCACTTGTGTAAACAAATAATTACGTTTTCTGCCATGTTCAGGTGTTAACTCGGTGTTACAGGCCCCAGTGTGAAAGTCACTTGGGGGTAAGGGAGCATTGGTGAGATCTATCTCATTCATTACCTGTGTATTAGAAATCTAAAGAACACAGCAGTTGATGGAGAATGTTATTGGGCACTTGGTGCCACATGACAATTGTTTTCTCATGACGAGGATTCCAATATAAATCTCCTAGTATAAATATGTCCTCTTTTTTCTATCTTACCTTAAGCTGGCTAAGGGCTTCCTCAAAGAACCCTCTACTTAAAGGGGAATTACTCAACTTGAGCAGACAGAAGAAGCCAGTTAGGAATAATGACATGGCTGCTAATAGGGCACTGTGATTTCAAAGGTTGTCTGTTTACACTGGCTGGTAGACAGTCCTGGGTGTGACAGGTGCAGACACTTTAAATGGCCTCACATTAAGATTTAAGCACCTGTGCCATTATTTCTTGGAACCAGTTGACTTTGCTGACATTCCATCAGCAAGTTACTGCACTATGTTCAAAGTGCAGGACTGCTGAATGCTTAAGCAACAGGTTGCACAAAAGATGGCGAATGGTCAAGGTACAGGGCTGCTGTGGTGTCTGCCCTAATTTCATCTATTCTATTCTTGTATCTCACCTTGAAGTAAATTGGAGCCAGATCACCACTCTCCCGAGGTACAGGTACACACTCCATCAACATGTGTGGAAATTTCCAAAGATGCATGGCAGTCTCAAAGAAGACTACATCCAGATCCAGCTTTTCTCGAAACATGGATGTGAGGGTCTTTCTGAATGTCTGAAATACACATCATGTGTTACAGAACTCATTGAAAACATAAGAACTGAAAACATGAATCAGCAGTTAGGAGCTTGTGGCCATTTGCTTCAACTCCCCCCAAAATACTTTTCATGGTTTACCAGAGGGACAAGTTGAGGAGTAGGCAGAGGATGAGGAGGAAATATTGTTCACAGTAAAATATAAGGAGCAGAAGTCAAATAGAGAAAAGGTATTTTGCAGGGGAGAGGGCATTATCTTCTCTCATTCTGTAATGTATCTAGAGCAAATGCATGGTTGTCCCTCTATGCTGCTGCTAATAATAATAATAATAATACTGGCTCAAGGGGTATGGGAGAGGTAGCACCTTTGTATGGGGTTGACTCTGCACTGGTCCTCCTCACCAACCCAGGTGTGCAACAAGGCAACTTGAGGCACAAGCCATCCACTTCTTGCACACAAGACCATCTGTGCCTAGTGAATGACTACACCCGACAAGAGGTGGGCCCATTTAAACGGAACACAGCACATCTAGAGGAGCAAACCTCAAAAAACAAAAAATCCTTGAGTGTAAGGTGTAAACAACCATGCCGAAGGAATCCAGAAGCATCTGAGGTGGAAGGTTAGAAGCCATGAATGGTGAACTCTGGGCACCTGGCAGAGCCAGTTTCACAAGGCCTTATTGTGGCCAGCTGGGCTCTGCTGCAATGGACCCTATCATCCCTAGCTACTCATGGGACAGTGATGAAGAAACAGAGCAATCAACAAAATCCAAAAAACAAATGAACAGCAGCTATTCTTGGAGACCAGGAATGGAAACACCAGGAGTAGCAGGAAATCAAGTACTCCTAAGGCTTAGGAAGATTACTGCAATGAGGCAACTCAAAGCGGACCACCCATTCACAGTCAAAGCCACCAAGCCCAAAATACTGTGGAACATAGGTAAAACAAAGAAGGGCTTGGACAAAAGAGGAAATAAGAGAAGTGATATGGTGCTATATGTATTGCAGACAGCATTTTACCGAAAATTACAAGAAAATGTACGAGATATGAAGCCAATGTAACCCAGAATGCAGAATGTACATGGACGCCAAGAAACTAATGACCAGAAAAATTATATAATGAAGCACTAAAAGATAACGGAGATGGAAGTCGAGGAAATAAAGAGGGAACTGCAAGAAAGTCAGAGAAGTCACCTAGAAGAAAGAGAAGAAGAAAAGCTAGAACACTCGGGTACCATAAGGGATGGTGAACAGAAGCCGAACGCAGCATCTACAACAGAAGAAGAAACAGAAATTCATCAACAAAGGAATCAGATTTACAAATTGAAAGAAAAACTTGAAAGTACGTATTATCAGGTGACACAAATAGAAATTGACAAGAGACCAGGATTACAGAAAATGCAAAATCTGTTTAAAATAAAGGCAATAACAAAAACAGCTAATGAAGCAATGGAAGAAATACTAGACAGAAAAGATCTAAACATCACTGAGTTAAACCACCTCATTTATGCAGCAGCAACGGTTATTACAGAAGAAATAAATGGAACAGGAGAGTATAAATTAGAAACACAGAGATCAAAAACACCCCTGTGGGTTAGATGCACACAGGGGAGCATAAATGATATCAGAAAGGAACCGTCAGTGTTGGTGGAAATAAAAAGAGATAACAGAAAGGCACAGAACATAAAAAGAACCAGATTACTTAAGATATGTATCATAGAGAAGAAAGAAAATTTGGATCAACTGATTGAAAAGATTAAACATAAGGTTTCAGCTAAGACACAACGATTATCTAGATACAGGAAAAGGCGAAACCAGTATTACCAAAATAAGCTGTTTAGGACAGACTGTAAGAAATTTTATAACTGTCTCAGGCAGACATATTTAAATGTGAAAAATGCACAAGAAGTGGAGAACTTCTGGAGAGAAATATATGGGAAAGAACTTCAACATAATGGAGAGGTGCACTGGATTAAAAACCAGTACCAACAAAATCCAAGCATGGAATGGAGCCCAGTATGTGAAAAAGATGGTACAGAGGCACTAAGAACAACACTAAACTGGAAAGCCCCTGGAAGAGACCAAATACCAAATTTTGGGCTTAAGCAGCTTACAGCAACACACAAGCATACAGCTGCACTATTTAACAAACTAATTGAAGAAGATCAAATACCGGGGTGGTTAACGGCAGGAGTAACATTCCTTATACCAAAAAAATTAGAATACTGAAAATCCAAAGAATTACAGACCTGTGACCTGTCTGCCTACAATATACAAACTCATTACATCTATCATAAGCAGGCATATGCAAAAATATATAGATGATGAAAATCTGATGCCAAAAGAAAGGGTGCAGCAAGCGGATCAAAAGGATGCAAAGATCAGCTGCTAATTTCAAAAGCAATACTACAAGAATGTAAACGCAGGAAAAATTTGTGTATGGCATGGATTGATTATTAAAAAGCTTTTGAAATGGTGCCACACAGTTGGATAATCAAATCCCTAGAGTTAACTGGGATCAATAATAAAGTTATATCATTCACCAAGAAGGTCATGATCTACCGGAAAACATGTGCCTACACAGAAAATAAGCTAGTAGAAACAGACAACATAAAAATACAATGTGGAATATTTCAAGGAGACTCACTATCGCCACTGATATTTTGCATCTGCTTAATCCCTCTCACTGAACAACTGAATAGGTTGAACACAGGATATGAAGAGCACACAACTAAGACAAAAATATCACACCTACTTTACATGGATGATTTGAAGCTGATCGCTAAACCAGAGGAAGAGCTCCAAAAACAGATACAAACAGTTAAAGCCTTCAGTGGTGATATCCATATGGAATTTGGAATTGAAAAATGTGCCAAGATTGCATTTAAGAGAGACAAACTAGCTCACTTGCAAAATTTAGTGATTGACATCAACAGAGAAATACAAGAGCTAGAACAGGGAAAAATGTACAACTACCTCGGAATTGAGGAAGTGAAGGCATACAACATCAACAAATGAAAGAAAGATTGAAACAGGAATACAGCAAATTAACTGAAGAACTGAAGAAATTAAAAAAAAAAAAAAACAAAATAAATAAAAAAATAAAAAAAAAAAAAAAAAAAAAAAAAAAAATTGACAGGGAAACTAGAAAAATACAAAATGCATCACCCAAAAGCTGACACAGACAGGCTATATGTAAAGAGGAAACAGGAGGGAGAGGACTGGTACATATCGAAGAGGCATATAAAGCAGAAATAATTAATATTGCAGAATACCTTAACACAAATTATAAAGAAGACTAGTTAAAAAATAATG
>Ga0136643_10017300_pt1 | contig 10851 bp, 9 predicted proteins | sample TergutLab28metaG_FD_96883 | JGI IMG/M metagenome (GOLD analysis project Ga0136643, IMG submission 96883) | Labiotermes labralis P1 segment gut microbial communities from Petit-Saut dam, French Guiana - Lab288 P1 (version 3) (version 3) | ecosystem: Host-associated > Arthropoda: Insects >... | reverse complement strand
TCGCCAATACATCGTTCATACCGCCCGGGGCAATGTCATAATTCGTATGCATACTATACACCGTAATATCATGCTTAACCAATTTCGCTATGTTCTTCCCTTGTGGCGTGGTCAAGTCAATGGCTTTGACCGGCGAGAAAATAAACGGGTGATGGGTGACGATCAAATCCACACCTTGCGCAACTGCCTCGTCCACGACGGGAGTAGTAGCGTCGAGTGCTATCAAGATTTTGCGTGTTTCTCGCTCAATATCCCCTAGTTGCAAACCAATGTTATCCCATTCATAAGCAAGACTAGGTGGAAATTTCTCTTCTAAAAATGCAACAACATCTTTAACTAATAACACCGACTAACACATCCTCTATGCGTTTTTTCTTTTTGATAAACACTGCTTTTCGCTCGTTACCAGCTGGCATTCTGCGTAATATCTCGTCAATCGCAGCGATTTCCTGAGTCCATTTTTTTCTGAACAGTTCTTGCTTAAAGTTCTCTCTTAGCAGAGGACCTGAAATCAAATCTAGTTCATTCAACTCATAAAGCGCAGATTTTGGCTTTGCCGTTATAATCGTATAAATGATGCCATCTTCTTCTAAGAGCATTTCATTTGTAATCGCAAATTTATTGTCAGATAGTACCTTTCGCAGAGCCGCTTCCCCACCTTGAGGCTGAAAAACGAGTGTCTTCATCGACTTTGCGACCGATATACTAGCTAGCAATAGTTGTGCAATAAGGTGTCCACCCATACCTGCGATCACGACCCCTTCTACTTCACCCGCTTTTAACGGCTCCAATCCTGATCCTTTTCGCACTTCAATTCTTTCTCCCAAGCCGTAATCAGCGATCGTTTTTTTAGCTTGCATCAACGGGCCATCGATGACATCAATCGCAATGGCAGAGTCAATCGTGCCATTCGCAATGCCATGACACGGTAAATAAGCGTGATCAGTTCCAATATCCGCTATCTTTGAATGCCAAGATAGTTCCTTTAAACATGCAGTTAATCTTCTTGATAGTTTTTTATTCATCTTCCATAAAATCCTTTAACTTACGACTTCTAGATGGGTGACGCAATTTGCGAAGTGCTTTCGCTTCAATCTGACGAATTCGTTCACGCGTCACACCAAACTCTTTTCCAACTTCTTCTAATGTTTTCGTTAAACCATCGGTTAAACCAAATCGCATACGCAATACTTTTTCTTCTCTTTCGGTTAACGTGTCTAGCACCTGATCAAGCTCGTATTTCAGCATTGAATTAGAAGCAAACGACGACGGCGAAAGCGCGTCAGCATCCGGGATGAAGTCACCTAAATGCGAGTCATCCTCTTCGCCGACTGGGGCTTCAAGTGAAACTGGTTCTTGCGCTGCTTTCATGATTTCACGGATTTTTTCCGGTGGCAAATCCAATGTTTTTGACATCTCTTCTGGTGTTGGTTCACGGCCTAAATCCTGAATCAATTGCCTGTGAACGCGAATCAATTTATTAATCGTTTCAACCATGTGAACCGGAATTCGAATCGTTCGTGCTTGATCGGCGATCGCACGGGTAATCGCTTGACGAATCCACCACGTGGCGTAAGTTGAAAATTTAAATCCTTTACGGTAATCAAATTTTTCAACCGCACGCATCAATCCCATGTTTCCTTCTTGAATTAAATCGAGAAACAGCATGCCGCGACCAACGTGACGTTTGGCAATCGACACCACTAGTCGAAGGTTCGCTTCCACTAGCTTTTTCTTAGCCGTCTCACCTTCAGCAAGGATTTGATTGAGCCCTGTTTCATCTAAATCCAAAATGCCTTCGAGTAGCTCGTTGCCAGAAGTAGATTCACCTTTTTCTTGAATTAAATAGCTAATGCGTTCAACCAATTCTTCTGAAACGTTGTCCTCTTTTTTACGCATGCGACCGATTTCCATCGCAATCTCAGCACGCTCTGTCTTTTTTGATAATTCAATCTCTTCGGCAGAGTTTAATAATTCAACGCGGCCAATTTCTTTTAAATACATGCGAACCGGGTCGTTCATTTTAAAATTAGAACTTAATTCAAACGTTTGTTCAGCTGGCTTTGGTGGCGCCCCCGCTTCCGTCATTTCTTCTTTGATATCAGGAAACTCTTCTAACATATCAACAGGTACTGCTGCCGAGTCTGCTTCTTGAACCACTTTCTCAATGTCGCTCAAATCCAAATCATCTTCGTCAAGGACTTCATCAGGTTCTTGTGCTTTTTCAATTTTGTCAACAACGTTGATCCCTTCGGAATCAAAAACATCTAAAAAAGAATCCATCATATCTTTATCTAAACCAAAAGGCTTAAACCCCTCGCTAATCTCATCGTGCGTTAAAAACCCACGATCACGGCCAACCTTTAGTAAATCATCTTGGACTTGCTCCATTGTCACTACTTGATTCTTCGTTGCCATTCAATCACTCCTCAAACACTCATTGACCCACAGTTAATTCCCCTAACATTTTTAACTGATCGTCGTAGCTGGCATTGTAAAACATTTGCTTCTTCCCTGCATGCTCTAATTTCTTAGCACCTAATTGAACTTTATCCATTAATTCAAAAATCATTTTTCTTGACCAATTTTTCGGTCGATCCTTTAATCCCTCAACGATTTCACGGGCAATGAGCGCCAGTGATGGATCAAGTTTTTTAAAAAATTCTTCTTGATCCATGACGTTGTTTCTAAAATAATACGACTCTATTGCTTGTACAATTTTCCGGTGTGCAGCGATGTTAAAGGCAGTCCCAATATGCGCCATCACCAAGTCGAACACTTCTTTTTCAAGCGACATGTAATAAATCAATTCTTTTTCCGCTTTCACATCGTTTGGCATCACTTGCAGTCTTGGTGCAACCTGAAGGCCATTTCGATTAGCATCACCGTTCTGACGGCGATGTAAACCGACATCTTGCGAAACGTTTCGATTGCTTTGTCTACCGCGCTGCTGTTCATAAATCTCATTGCGCAGTTTCCGTAACATGGCCTGTAACATGTTCTTATCTGGCAAACCGTTTCCGAATGTCGTGAGCCGACGCTCAAATTCAATTTGTCCATCTGTGGTGTCTAATCGCACATCTTGCTTCAAATAGTGATACTGAAACTCAATGGCACCAATGGCACCTTGAATGATTTCAGCAAACTTATGCGCACCGTTTTGCCTCACATAGTCATCTGGATCAATCCCACCAGAAATGCGGGCAACGCGCACTTGCAACTGGCGTGCTAATAAAAGCGGAATGGCTTTTGCAGTGGCAACAAGACCAGCACCATCACCGTCAAACACCAGAATCACTTCCTTAGCATGACGACTAATTGCTTGAGCGTGCTCGGCAGTCATGGCCGTTCCCATCGTCGCAATTGACTCTGTGAAACCAGCTCGATGCGCGGCGATCACATCCATAAAACCTTCAAACAGTAATAAGCGATGCGAAGTTCTTGCCGTTTTGCGCGCCTCGTGTAAATGATACAACACGTGAGACTTCTGAAACACCGGCGACTCTGGCGAATTAACGTATTTGGCACCTTGCTCATCCTCTTGCAAATACGTCCGCCCACTAAAGCCAACCACTGAACCCCGCTCATTTGTCACCGAAAACATAATCCGGGACCTAAACGGCGAATAATAATCACCACTCTCACCTTGCTGCAAAAGACCTGCTTTTTTAGCTATTTCAAATGAATGATTGTTCGACCCTAATGCCTGAATGAGCAAATTACCATCGCGAGGCGCTAAACCAATACCAAACTGAATAATCGTCTCTTTTGTTAAGCCACGTTCAGCCAAATAAGCTAAAGCCGTGCGCCCTTCTTCGGTATTCAGTAAATAATAATGATAAAAGCCACTTGCAAAAGCTAAAATTTCGAATTCTTTTTCAAAATTATACCGTTGATCGTTTCGTCTAAGTCGCTTCACAACGGTTTGATCAACCCCAGCATCCGAAGCCAAACTCGTCATCGCTTCGCTATAAGAAATCCCTTCCATCTTAGAAATAAAAGAAATGGCATCCCCACCTTCACCACAACCAAAACACTTGTAAATCCCTTTGTCCTCTGACACTAAAAACGACGGCGTTGCCTCATTATGAAACGGGCATAACCCTTTATGATTCCGCCCCGATCGCGTTAATTGCACATAACGACCAACCACCTCAGCGATGTTAACTTTTTCATTGATCTCAGTTGCCAATTGTCGCAAATCCAAAGTGAACACCTCCATCCCAAAGTCCTACCCAACACCTAAACATTAACAATTATTTTTGGAATTTAATCGCTCGCGATTGAATTTCAAAAATAATTCCAGTAAGCCAAAAGGCGCGGTAGCTAAAGAGCAAAAAATTCAAGCAATGACCCAAAACAAACTCAGAAGTCGTTCACAAGTTAATCACCGAAAGGGCGCCCGCCCACAACCAAACTAAAGAGCATTCCAATCTAACCAGACAACTGCACCCTTCTGATAGCATTTGAAGCTTTGAGGTGCAATCAATCTCCCACACCTAAAACCCAATCCGCTCCGCAATATACCCCTCCAAATCCTCAATCTTAACCCGCTCCTGCGCCATCGTATCACGATGCCTCACCGTCACCGTCTGATCCTCAATCGAATCGTAGTCATAAGTGACACAAAATGGCGTTCCAATCGCATCTTGACGGCGATACCTTCTTCCGATGGCACCAGCCTCATCGTAATCAACCGAAAACTTTCCTGCTAGGTCTTCAAACACTTTAAGCGCCCCTTCATTAATCTTTTTCATCAACGGCAAGACCGCCACTTTATAAGGTGCTAGTGTCGGATGAAACCTCATGACTTCACGCGTAGTTTCATCTTCAAGGGTCTCTTCCTCATAAGCATCAATTAACAACGCGAGCAACAAACGGTCTAACCCTACCGACGGCTCAATGCAATAAGGCACATACTTCTCATTTGTGATCGGATCTTGATATTCAAAACTGACGCCCGAGGCTTCCATGTGCGCATTCAAGTCATAATTCGTTCGGTTTGCCACGCCCCACAGTTCACCCCAGCCAAACGGGAACTGATATTCAATGTCGGAAGTCCCGTTACTATAGTGACTCAGCTCGGACTCAGTATGATCGCGCATTCTCACGTTCTCTTCTTTCATCCCGAGGTCTGATAGGAAGGTCATACAATAATCTTTCCAAAATTCATACCACTTGACGTCCTCGCCAGGTTTGCAGAAAAACTCCAATTCCATCTGCTCAAACTCTCTGGTTCTAAAAATAAAGTTTCCTGGTGTAATCTCGTTTCTAAAAGATTTTCCGATTTGACCAATTCCAAATGGGATTTTCTTTCGTGCCGATCGCTGGACGTTCTTAAAATTAATGAAAATACCTTGTGCGGTTTCAGGACGCATGTAAACCACAGACGTGTCATCTTGCACAACTCCCATGTGTGTTTTAAACATGAGTTCAAACTGACGAATATCTGTGAAATCTTGCTTCTTACAATCCGGACAAACGATGTGATGTTCTTTTATATACGCCATCATCTCTTCATTCGTCCACCCGTCAGCGACAATGTCATCTCCGTGATCTTCAATCAACTTATCGGCACGATGGCGCGTTTTACAAGCTTTACAATCCATCAACGGGTCACTAAACCCACCAACATGGCCTGACGCTTCCCATGTTTTCGGATTCATCAGAATCGCCGAATCGATCAAAACATTTTCATGACGTGAGGTAATGAAACGATGAATCCACGCCTGCTTAACGTTATTTTTCAGAAGTGATCCCAGTGGGCCATAATCCCATGTGTTTGCAAGTCCGCCATAAATCTCACTCCCCTGATATATAAAGCCGTTAGTCTTTGCAACATTAACTATTTTCTCCATCGACACCTTGCTCACCAAACCACCTCTTTTATAAACTGCACACAAAAATTGCATGATACTCTATTATATAACAAACAGCCTCAAAAGACAATAGTCTGAGCGCGCCAAATACATAAAAGATCATGCAAAAATTCTATATTTTTAATCGCTTCGCAAATTTGATATTGCTATAGCTTTCGTAATAGGCTAACACCCAATTTTCCAGTGTCTCTAGTTCAGAAATCGCCAAGTCCAACGTCAGTAAGCGATCAACCGGAAGCTTAAAGCAGGCGCGCCATAAAGGAATTAACTCACTAGCCATCCAGATGCCGCTTCCAGCATAACAAGCTTCACAAATCAGGCCCCCTTCGTTCACACTAGCCGTCACAATCTTCGTTGTTTTTCCACAACTCACACACCCATCTACAGCAGGGAGTATCCCCATGGCTGACAGCATTTTTGCTTTAAAAATAACAACACCCCAACGAAATTTTATTTCATCAGATGCTGCTATTTCTAAGACGCTTTTTAACGTGCGATAAACGAATGGCAGGTGATACTTTTCAATGTCTGCTCTGATTGTCACTTCTGCCATTTCATAAAACATCATGACCTTTTCAACCTCACATTTCACCTCATAAAACGCATCCGTCATATCGCCGTGCATCAAATAATAAAGACCACTTTGTTCAGTCGGAACTTTGACTTGAATGGTCACACACGTTAAGGGCTCAGCGAGTGTGCGATAGCGGGATTTTTTCTTATTTGCATAAGGCATTAAAACACTAATAAGCCCATGAGATGGGCTTATCATTTTTACAATTTTATGGTGATCCTTATAATCAAAACTTTTTAGTACAATCGCTTCAAGTTGCACACTCACAAATGATAAGCTCCTTTTGAAACGTTAAGGGCATTTCTTTAACATCCTCACATCATCAATCATTGGCTTCTTTTTCGATATCAAACTCTTCTTCCATGGCGAATTCCTCGTCTAAAGAAGCCTGACTTTCATATTCACGTTGTTTCATGATTAAATAATTTCTAATTGTCCCTGTTCGTTTAAATACTTCCCATTCAAAGCTATCCATGTCTCTTGCCCCCAATATTAGTACGTCTCGTTATAGCAATATTCTATGCAATCAATTTGGCTTTTATGCAACCAGTTTAATATTCCTTATTGCTATAACCAAAGTCCGTTAAATGGACTTTTTTGTTGCGCCAATCCTTTTGAACTTTCACCCATAATTCAAGGTAAATTTTAGTGCCAAGCAGGTTAACAATGTCTTTTCTAGCTAACGTCCCAATCTCTTTTAGCATCTTACCTTGCTTGCCAATCAAAATCCCCTTTTGGGATTTTCGCTCAACGATGACGGTTGCCGCCACGTTAATCAAGTTCTCTTGATCGTGGTCACGGTGAATTTCATCAATCACAACCGCGACCGAGTGTGGCACTTCCTCATGCGTTAAATGCAACACTTTTTCCCGAATCAATTCTGAAATAATAAACCGTTCGGGATGGTCTGTAATAAAATCTGTTGGATAAAATTGCGGACCTTCTTCTAAGTTTTCTTTGACCACTTCAAGCAGCGTTTCAATGTTTTCGCCACTCACCGCTGAGATGGGAATCACACCGTCAAACTCGTGCTCTTTTTTAAAGTTAGCCACGACTTCCATCAGCTCATCTTTTTTGATTAAATCAATTTTGTTAATTACTAGAAAAACAGGCTTTTTAACGCGTTTTAAGCGCTCAATAATAAACCGATCGCCGGGACCAATTTTCTCGTCCGCTGGTGTCATAAACATCACCATGTCGACTTCATTTAACGTTCCCAGTGCTAAGTCGGTCATGAATTTTCCTAGCTCATGCTTAGGCTTGTGAATCCCTGGCGTATCAATAAACACCGTTTGTGAGTCATTATCTGTAATAACCCCTTGAATTTTATTACGCGTTGTCTGAGCTTTATCGCTCATGATCGCAACCTTTTGCTTTAAAACACGGTTAAGAAACGTTGATTTCCCAACGTTAGGACGACCAACAACCGCAACAAATCCTGATTTAAATGTTTGTTCTTTTTCTTTCTGCATGCGTTAGTTCTCCTTTAAAATCAATTCGGTGATAAACTGAAGTCTTCAAACGGCCAAAATCTCATCACAACCCGTCCCAAAATTTGTGATTCGTGTACCAACCCGTATTCACGGCTATCCCCACTCCGGTTGCGATGATCACCTAACACTAAGAAATAGCCGTCTGGGATGACGCCACACTGAACAAATTGACAAATTTCTTCTAAGGTAAACCCGTTTGCACTTGGTTCTTGCATAATATAAGGTTCTTCGACTAATTGCTCGTTAATGAATAAATGGCCTTCAATATAATCCACCCGATCACCAGGCGCGCCAAGTACACGTTTAATGTGGTGCTGACCATCTGTGTGCTCTAATACAACGACATCAAATAGATTCGGTGAATAAAAGAATTGCCACACAATGACGCGTTGCCCATCTAGAAATGTCGGTTCCATTGAAGCACCGTTCACTTCAACTGCCATGAAAATAAAGCGTCTAATTAAAATGACAACAATCATCGTTAGACAGATGGTTTTTATCCAACTCGTCACTTCTTGCCCAGGTGTGGGCTTTCGCGTAAACTTCAACTCTTCGCTTCTTAACGAAGTGACTTCTCTTCTTAGCGGAACAACCTTTCTTCTTAATGGTATAATTTCTTCACTCGTAGTGTCATTTTCTAGAAATTCACTTCCAGTATAACCTTTCATCCTCAACACCTAACCCTTAAACCAACTAGTAACTTTTAAAAGTATATGTCTTTCACTATCTTTGTATTAAGCTTTCTTTCGATTCAGCATGAAAACTAAAACAAAACCTATCAGCGCACACAAGATTGACGTCAGTATCACCATTGGGTTTGTTGGAACATTACCGTTCAATACCACGGGAATCGAGCCGATAACTAACCCTAAACTAATCGCATATAGGGTTGTTTCATTATTAGCCAATAGATGTTTAATGAGTCGCCCACAAACGATGAGCCCTAGAACCCCACCAATAGCCACACTGCTAAGCACAACTAGATTTAAAGAGCTAATACTTTCAAGTACGAAATGATAAGCACCAAGCAACATCAACATCAAAGCACCACTTAAGCCTGGTAAAATCATCGATGCACTTACAAGCGCACCCGCTAGCATCAAATAAAGTGACTTGACTAGTGTCATTTCACCGTCGAGATTGATAATCTCTAATGTTCCGGAAAAAACGAAAGAGAGGACAACGGCGAATGCAATGGCGAGAAAAACAAAATGCTTTGGTTTAAAGTTAGACTTTGCATCAGATTGCTTCATAATCAAAGGAATGGTTGCTGCAATCAAACCTAGGAGGAAAAAGTTCGTTTGATACGGGAAATGATCCATAGCAGAGTTGATCAGATGTGCAAAGAAACCAATGGCGATGATGGCACCAACAGCTAAAGCCCCTAATGTTTTAAATGTTTGTTTCATTTTTGAACTGAACAAATCATTCAATAGGCTAATCAAATCCTCATAGATCCCCAAGATCATCGCCATCGTCGCAACGCTAAATCCCGGCGGCAGTAAACTAATACCTAAACACAAACCGTAGAAGGCGGTTTTAAAAATAGAATCAAACTTCATAATATTATCTCCAATTAAAAACTATTATATAATTTTACCACAATACAAGAAAAAAGGATAGCCAAATCGGCATTGCTTTTCATTTAGTTTTATAAAATTGTATGGGTATTACTGAATAAGTCGCTTCTAAAATTTTATAAAAATAAAAAACCTCGTCTATCAAGGTTTCAGTGCACTCATACATACGAGCCTAAATTATAATATGGGGCGACCGAGGGGAATCGAACCCCCGAATGTCGGAGCCACAATCCGATGCGTTAACCACTTCGCCACGACCGCCATATGTGGTTTATGAAATTAAAATAAATTGGAGGCGCCAGTCGGATTTGAACCGACGGTCAGGGAGTTGCAGTCCCATGCCTTACCACTTGGCTATGGCGCCAGGATTAATACTCACTCTACTATCATATGCATCAATTGCAATATGATTCCAATTTTTTAAAAATGGAGCGGATGAAGGGAATCGAACCCTCGACCTAACCATGGCAAGGTTATGTTTTACCACTAAACTACATCCGCAAGTTGAAAATCATTCTAATTCGTCCTGTTGCCATTCCAATATAGATGGTGCCGGAAACAGGAGTCGAACCCGCGACCTACTGATTACAAGTCAGTTGCTCTACCAGCTGAGCTATTCCGGCGTAGAAATTATTTAATTATAAAAACAAAATGGTGGAGGATGACGGGATCGAACCGCCGACCCCCTGCTTGTAAGGCAGGTGCTCTCCCAGCTGAGCTAATCCTCCATAATGTTAAAAATTTCACCGCTACGCGCTTCATTTTAACCATTGTCGGTCCAGTATACCCCGAGGGCACTTGTAAGACTATATGACAACAAGTTGTCAAGTCTTAAGGGCGCTCTCTACGCTCCGTGCTTCCCGACAATTCAACAAAATAAATGGTGACCCGTACGGGGTTCGAACCCGTGAATGCCTGCGTGAAAGGCAGGTGTGTTAACCGTTTCACCAACGGGCCATTCATAAGGAATAAACTAAGTGGCGCCCCAACTAGGACTCGAACCTAGGACCCCTTGATTAACAGTCAAGTGCTCTAACCAACTGAGCTATTGAGGCTAGTTATTTAAATTTTAATTAAAAAAATAAATGGAGCAGGTGAAGAGAATCGAACTCTCACAATCAGCTTGGAAGGCTGAGGTTCTACCATTAAACTACACCTGCAGCTTTATAAATCAATCATACAAAACAAATAATATAATTGTCTTGCCTAGCAATGTCCTACTCTTGCACTAACGTACTACCCTCGGCGCAAAGGAGCTTAACTTCTGTGTTCGGTAAGGGAACAGGTGTGACCTCCTTGCCATCATCACTAGACAAAGTAAATTA
>Ga0136643_10017294_pt1 | contig 10852 bp, 6 predicted proteins | sample TergutLab28metaG_FD_96883 | JGI IMG/M metagenome (GOLD analysis project Ga0136643, IMG submission 96883) | Labiotermes labralis P1 segment gut microbial communities from Petit-Saut dam, French Guiana - Lab288 P1 (version 3) (version 3) | ecosystem: Host-associated > Arthropoda: Insects >... | reverse complement strand
CTGTTGGCAGCTGCTAGCGTGGTCCAGATCCTGACCACGCTAGCAGACAGCCAACAGAACTAGCATGACAAATACCTGTTGTGTGTATACAGTGTTGAGATACCCCTGATGACGGACAGTGGACCTGTCCGAAACACGTAGAGTACTTTATTAAATAAATTTGAGAAACAATGTGTCTCATTGGCTTTCATTATAAGAATCTTCACTCTTCACTTCACTATTATACACCACATAAAAATCACACTCCAGGGGTTAACACCACTGCTTCACATTCAGGATGTCCTTGATTCATACCTTGGCCTGGAGACCAGATGTTTGGCTTTTTGTGTACTTCTCAGTGCTCCAGACAAATGTCAGGATAGGTCCTTAATTCAGGCTGTGACAAATTCCACATGCTTTCCCATTCATGATTCACTACTAATCCTCCCACTTGAAGCTATATAACCTTATTAACTAAAGTCATTATTGTATAAACCAAGAATAAAGAATATAAAACATGATTCAGCAGTCAAACAAATGGAAAACTACAAACTTAATGAATCACTGCTGGAATGTTAAAAATTTATTTTAATAAAATGCTTTCTACACAGATGCAGGTAACCCAATATTTAATTTAATAGTAACCATTTCAATACAATACCCTGCCAAAAAGACAAGCAGAGATGCAGAGTAAAGGCCTGACCATCCATCAGTACAATGGAATATGGCAGCTGTCACCTGACTCACCCAAGACCTGGGCCACTGCCAATAAGGTCAAACACCTGAGCTGGGTTCAATAGCTGCTTGAAGCGCCGTAGAAACTTTACCCCTTGGTTGTCTCCTGACTTAGAGTTGACAAACACAAGTAACGGCGAACAATTCTGTAGCCGCACTGGCTCCCAAGCTTCATCAATGCCTGTAAAGCAACACATTCACTGTATCAGAGCTGCTCAAATCATGTGTCACAGAGATTTGCTTACGGCCATAGGATTAACAAAGATGCAAATTATAAGGAGTGATATCTCTTGCACCACAAAATATAGAGTGGATAAGTATTTAAAGTGAAGTAATTACTGATCATCAGAAAGCTCTTGTTAGGAACAGTAACAATGCGAGGATTCTTTTGACTACCTTATCACATAAACATGGTACACCTACGAATATGACTTTTACCAGAAAAGCAGGCTTGTCATCATGGGCATACAAGGTTTGTTTTAGTTACTACACCAAAAGTATTGCCGGTCTAAACATCTCACAGATCGGCTTGGGAGACTCCCAGGGAACTCTCCACATCACATGAGGAATTCAGTGCAGTTCATACATACATACATATACATATTCATTCACAGATTCATCATCTGCACAAGTTGGATTGAATGTTGAATTCATCATAGTTCATCCATACTTTGCAGCTCCCTGTACATTGTACAACAGGAAATCCTCACCAGTTTCAGCTCTGTCTCACTCTATACCAAGGTCCCAATTAGGAAGGCTTTGTACCTCCTGAGTCAATCATATGATGAGAATTGACCATTGTTGAACTTGTCATCATTTCCAATGGTTGTGAACATTATCATAAAAGAATGAGAAGATCACAAGTGACTGGGTGACCCCCCTCTGCTGGTCTATGTTCGTGACACTATCATTTGGCTTCATGGACCAGACACGCTGATGGTCTTCCTGGATCATCTGAATAGTATCCACAAGAACATCCATTCAACAGGAAGACAGCGATGGATACCTTTCCTTCCTTCATACTGACATCCACCAGAAATCTCATATCTCTCTGGATTGCAAAGTTTATCAGAAATTCATCCACACTAACCTTGAATTGAACTTGCCCACTACCACCCACCAAAAAAAAAAAAAATGGATATGCTGTCATACCCCCTACTATGCAGGGTCAGAAATCTTTGTAACCAAGGCAGTCTCCATGATAAGTCACAGTTTCTCAAGGCCGCTTTCATATAGAATGGTTACAGTAACTAGGAGATTTGACAGCCTTTTATTCTACTTAAGACAGTCACTCCAGCCTAGGAGGATTTTGCCTCAGTCACATTCTTTTCCATTGTTCATATGACCTTCAACATCAGCAGGGTGATGTACAGGCATAAAATTAAGACTGATGGCTTCTGGCCAAGGAAGATATCCAGTTTCCTTCAGGCTGTGGAAGCTGACATTGGAATGAAGAGGCTGGGTGTCTATAACATTTTCTGCAAATTGTCAGGTCTGCATTGGACAAATGGGAATTCCAATCAGATCTGAGTCAAGAAACATGATCAGCACATCTGTCTCTAGCATCTGAGAAGCTCAGCTGTAGCACAGCAGAGCATTATCCTGGAACATCAAAAGTAACTCCAGACTTCTACATTAAATTGAGAGGCAAAATGTTGATTTTCATCCCCAGAACATGCATAAGAATGGCTACTGCCTAAGCAAGTCTTAGTAACCTCTCACATACTCTCTGACAGAATGTGGTGCACTTCCTGCTATGGATACACTACAATTTGTGGTCTCTAATCTGGCCCTTAGTATGGCCCTCTCAAACTGCCCTTTCCAAGCTTTGGGCATTACCTTTTTTTGGGACCCCCTTTTCCTTTTCACTTTGTTTTCCCCTTATTTCTGTTTTTTCTTCCTTTGTTGTATCCCAATACTACTTTATGTATTTATTCATTTATCTATTATTTTCATTCTTAATTTGATTTTCTGCAGTACTGTATTCACTTACTGTTTTATTTTTATCTCCGTATTATTATTATTATTTACTTCCTGTGTATTTCACTTTCAATTTTTTTTGTTTTTGTTTTATTAACTTCATACAGGCCTCTTTCCTTCTTTTCTCTTTACATTTTATTTTTGCCTCTGTTCCTATCTCTTTCTTCAGGTTACACTGCTCCATAGGCACAAGGCTCCAAGCACCTTGATTTTCCTTTTCATGTACACAAAATTTATAATGAAAACTGCAAGTATTCTGGGATTCTACAGCATGTCAATAGGTAGGCAGTTACTGACATTTCAAAGAATCACAGTACCTTCATCTTCAGAGTTAACTGTCCAAAGTAAACATTTATCAACATTTCAAACGATTCCTAATCCTGAAGTACTATGATCCTTCAAAAACTGTTTACCCATCAATATAGCATGACATCCTAGAAAAAATCAGTCCTCAGCAACATTCCTATGATAAACTCCAATCTCACAAAATTCCTTTTACTTGCACGGCTCTCGCATTTAGTCCATGTCTTTGTTGTACCTAGCCTATATCACTGTTATTCAACTAACCTGATGATGGAGGCAGCAGGTTTCTCTCAAAGGTCCACAAAAATTTTCCATACTACATGGTATTATAATCCAGAAGCGAGTGACCTTCAATGTGACAAACTGGAGTGGCACCCCTGGCATATTATTCATACCAGATTTTGTGAAAGTTGGTCAATTAGTTAAAGGATGAAAGTGGAGACAAACACACACACACACACACACACACACAGCATGACCTCAAATGTTTTCTTTCTTTTTTCTTAACCAGTGAAAGTATGGCAAAAATGAACTTCAGACCAATGTGGCACAAATTAATCAGCCAAGCAAATCACATCCAGTTCCAACTACACAGTATTCCTACTATCAGGCCACGTCACGTTTCATTAAAATAATCTCATCACACAAAAGACTTCTGACACTACTGTGTAAGAAACATACCAATACTATGGAGGGCAGTAGGTGGCACGACACTGACTCTGCAAGGACCCAGTGGGCAGCAGATTGAATGCAGTGGACGACAGGCAGTGTGAACTGTAGCTCTGCACCACAGACAGCGCCAGTCCTGCAGCCTGCAATACAGCAAAACATCAATCCATCACCCTGTAAGTCCCAAAGTTTGGCATAAAGTCTTATAGGTTATGTAATTATAGGCCAGGGGACTTACGGAATTCTACTAATTATACAGGAGCTGGGAGTGATGTCAACAGTTTGTGTTGGTCACAATTTGGAAAGCTCTAAATTTGTACACCTGCTCCTAAGCATGGGGTGCATTTTGAAAATGTCAGTTTTTATAATTATTTGGCATCACTTCTAACCAACAAGGTACAAGTGTTGCAAGAACAACAAGAAAAGGCAAGTGTGCAGCAGTAGATTCGGAAGGTATTATAGTGCCAAAATGGAATGATATGAAAGATGTGCCAGGTATAATAATCTACCATGATATAAAACTTGTTCCTCACAAGACTTGGGCAGTGACTGAACTGAAAACTCTGCCAGGATGTGATTATAATGTATCAATCAGTGGAATGACTTGAAGGACACAACACTACGGCCCTGTTTATTGGAAGAAAAGACAAGAATTCTCTATGCAACAATCCATAATTCCTATGTGATCTACAGCAGCAATACCAAAAATTCCAGAGAACAGATCTGGTAAAAGCTGTCAACACCTATATGTTACAAGAACCAACACATCAATCTGAAGCCAAAACTTTCACCATTTTCCCAAAAGAATTCCACCTACTGATAACAAGAATAGGCCCAAAAATGCATTCTGTGTACAAAATCTGGTGTTAGGAGAGAGGCTCTTTAGTGACATCCAGATTGTCAGATAAGACTGTACTGATTTCTGATTTAAGATATTCCATACTATTTTTGAGGGGGTGAGTTGAACCAAAGTCATGTAGAAGGTCACATGTATATCCTAAATTAAAATACATGTCCTTGTGTTCAACAGTCTCATCATATGTCCTGTTCATTGTGTTGAGTCAAAAATTTGGCACTGACCAATCAAGTAGCTCATAAATTGTCGGTAAACAAGAGTGCATGTAAAACTTAATATTCTATGGGGATTGAATCCCACAAGCTACTTGAATTATTGGCTTGAAGGGTTAATAATACAGCAGAGACCTGAATATCTGATAGTCATTCATCCAGCATTCAGCTTTATCCAATTTAGCCAAACAACACGGTATTTGCAATTTATGCACATACACCCACTCCACCTCCCACTCCTGCTACGTCTGTAAGTGCATCATCTCATACTGTTGATGACAAGCTGTAGGATCATTATTAACAAACCACATTTGTAATCACACTGCACTTTTATGTAATCTGTGATTTGTGTCACCTCCCCCCCATCCATTTTCACATTATCACAAATTTTCAGTAATCTGACCACCTGTAAGTCCTATTTAAGTCAGATAATCAGAACTCTACTGTAATCAGAAGGCATGATGACTGTTGATTATGGAACTGAAGTGGATGTGGCAGGAAGTCTAATTTGAGATACTACCTCTGCATTTTCCTAATGGGAAAGGGAAATGACAAAAATCTTCTGTCAGGACAGCCAAGCTCTGGGCTCAGATTTGATCCTGGAACCTTCTCAATACACAGCATAAGTACTACCCACTCGACCACAAGGTTCAGTGCCAATAATTTAATTACTGTAAAATACTAAGAGAAGATCCTAATTCTGGAAATTAGTTAAAATTTTCTGGCATGCAGCACCCTCACCTCCGCACTGAGCCGCAGGTTTTATCACAGACAGCACACTTGGCAGATACCGGCAGGTTCCCTTCCATCCACTGGTGGGGCATAGTGATGTTCTGCAACAGAAAGAATGTTTACCCTAACAATCTACAGCAAACATGGTAAATTACAGAGTCTAAGACAATTATTCTTACACACCTGAATTTAAAAGTAATATTACTTTTCTGAGAGATAATTGTTATAGTCATTTATAGTCTTTGCAGTTAATTTTGCTTTAGCATAAAGCACATCGGACACAAATCAACAGACACCAATACTTCTAGCAACCCCATATCAAATTCTTATATCCATCTGTTTCAGCAACAAAAATTGTCATTCAGAGTAAATATCAACTCTATTTGAAGAGCTGAAACTTATACAGTATGTTCCCAACACAAAGACTTCCCCAAAATGTCATTCTGTTACTTACCCCACACTTTCACTCCATCACCAAGTAGTTACAGCATGCAATAAACATCATGGTCAAGTGGGCACCACTACTGCTTCACATCCAGGAGGTACGAAATTCAACTGCTGAACAACTATCCTGACTGGCAGTGTCTGTTACTCCCCAGTCCCTCCATGCAAATGGCAGGATAGTAACTTAACTTAGGCCATGATAAATTTCTTCCATATCCTTTTCATATTTCATTATTCCCTCATCATCCTATCATTTAATGCTAAATAGTCTCAGCTAGCAAGTGTTGTTAAATAAAGTAAAAAAAAAAAAGAGTAAAGAAATAGGGAGGTATAACCTTAACATACTGAAATAAGAAAACAACTAGATGTGGACATACATACCCCATCCTCATCCTCAATAATATCCTTGCCAATGCTGGCGAGGGTGGTCCACTTGCAGTTATTAATGGCCTTAATGGCACATTGTTTATGTACCTTGCACTTGCACACTTCACAGCTCAGTCCATGAGATGTAACACCTGCATCAATCACAGCAAAGGAAGCTTTTTATTATCACATCTACAACGAAATCATGACAGCTATTATCAAGAGCAGCTGGTTCACTGTTTACTGAATGCTTTTATATCAACTGCAGGCGATTTAGCATCAACAATTACAGCAGGATCATAATGTACAATAAAAGAGAAATGCTGGAGGGGAAGCAGGTGTAATTTATTTGTAGCTCTGGGAACACAAGATGATGAAGTTCAGATGCAGTAATTCTATGTTGAATTTATCCATGTTTACAAACAAAGAATTGGCTTTGTTTCTGCATCTAGCTCTTTCATGATCTTTATGATTCTAGCATTACCCTTTGTTGGAATGTTATGGACACTGCATTATAAATACATTCTATATTTTTTTTAGCTTATCAGAACCTAGAAGAAGATGGCAGTAACATGTTCCTCCACAGAACACTGGAACCTATGTTTCTGAATTCATGACATCTTTACTATTCCTTCTACAATAGTGTATAAAATGCTTTATTGATTGTGACATGTCTTATCGGCATTTGTGGTTGATTAAATTACCTACCTCTTTCACATAACTTCCATCAAACATACAAATGGAATATGGCTGAGCTTCAAAACAACTCACTAAAATTCACATGCAAAAACTTTCAGTTTTATAGCATCCTAAATCTTTCAGCTACTCAAATATTACTGTTGTAGATCAAATTAACATTACAAACATCTTGAGCAAACTGAGACATAAAATAACATGACCAGTACACTTACAATTTCAGTTTTTTACGAGCAGAAACAGCTATCAATGCTGACATGACTTTAACCCCTTAAGGATCAGCAGTTGTTTTATGAACTACTACTATTAATATTCACAAATTCTACATTCTGCCCATAGAGTGGTTTCTGTGTTCTGTGTGGATCTTAGAATAGACAGTAGTGTTCCTCTACACATTATTAACTGATTGGCTTTATAACTGAGATGGAATGTGTCTGTTGTGTGGTGCAAGTTGAATCTTTAATATAATTCAGGTTAATTTTCATCTTCGAAGAATTCAGCCAACTCTCACTCAGTCTAATCATGACTGCCTATCTATAAGCTGTCAAACACAGCTCCACAGTAGACATCCCACCATGCAACATACAGTCCTGACCAAATTTTATCAGACTCTTTCTGTTGCCATCAATGAAATTCTGCCTTCACAGACACCACCTTCAAGCTGTTAAGGAGGCCTAGATGCATAAAGTCAGGAAATTATAGCAACATCACCACAAAATGAGTGATGCTATTCCTGTTAGAGATAACTGAAGGAGTAGGAATTTTGCTAGAATGAAGATATGAATACAATACAAAGAAATGCTGAATTCAAGGCACTGTTATATTACACATGTCTAAAAACCTTCCTCACTATCATTCAAGATGTCAGATTTTAAATCTTATGTTTAGTGGACTGTGCATCATTGTAATAGTTGAAGAATGAAAGACCAACTTGATGTCACTTGCTGTTTTCTTTCACTTCTTATGTACTCAACGTGTTTCGGACATTAATATATCCATCATCAGGAGCTTGCGACTGTGTTGCTGAATTACCACATTGGTCGTTTTGTTCTCGGTTCATTGTGTGTTGGAGATTTGGTGCGGCTGGGTTTGAGTGGTGTCCACGTTGCAGGCAAACAAAACGACCGATGTGATAATTCAGCAACACAGTCGCAAGCTCCTGATGATGGATATATTAATATCCGAAACATGTTGAGTACATAAAAAGTGAAATAAAACAGCAAGTGACATCAAGTTGGTCTTTTATTCTTCAGATTTTAAAATTTATTACTGCAATGTATGTATGCACCCAGCCCAAGCTATACATTGCACCACAGTGCAGCCTGTTTTCAACTGACATCCTATTTGCTCAGAGCACTGAATGCACCTGAAAATGCATCCTTGCACACATTGCAGTACATGGGCCGTGCGTGTGATGTGGAATACCAGCGGTGATTCCCTGAGAGGAAATCATGATGGTCACCAGCCTGAAAAGAGAAAGAGATGGGAATAATGCAGCAATACTGCGACTGTTAACAAATCTGCTGAGCTCTACTGAAGTACTTGTACAAAGTATACAGTAATGCCACAAGCAGTGAAGTGACCAACCATGGACAGGAAATGTGTTGGTACTTCTGTCTTAACTATCACTGGGCTAAGATCCTCTCAGATTTCTTTCAGCTGTTATTGGCAATTATTTCACTCAATCACTCACTAAATTTACTCATGCAGTTCACTCAAACATGGGTGTGTAAAATCAACTTAAACTCTATTTTTTTGAAGGCTTATATTTTCAACTTCCTACATATGTGATGTCATCATTGGTGGTGGTGGTGAAGTTACTTAAGAGGAGAATTAAAGTGGCCACAGTGATATTATCTCTAAACTGTAACAAATTGAGATATGTGGGCTGTGTGTACGAGGTCTGACATGGTCATCATGTTAATGCCTCTACATTTTCGAAGTGTAAATGCAAAACATTGATGATTTAAAACATTAAAGTAAATCAAATGTGTCTTTCCAGTTTTCACATGCCACACACTGCAGATTTTCTCCATATCTCAGCAACAGATTTACACCCAGCCATGCTTGGTTGTAGTACTGATGCTAGACTTTTATTGTGTGCAATTTTGGGTGAAGAGTATTGGATCAGAGTCAAATATTACAAGTACACTGTGCTCCCCCCACCCCCCACAAACACACTCTTTTCAAAGCTGCCAAACACAATCATGGCCCTCTTTAATTTCTTACATGTAATGATGGATGGGCCACAGAAAGAGCCTCTTTTGTATCCTATATTGGATGTGGGTAGGTTTACGAACAATGGAGACGTGCACAAAAACGCAAATAAATCTGCATGTAGTGTCCAGTATGTTTGTCTGGTTTTAAACAAAATTGATATAGTTAGACAATTTCTCATACAAAGTGTAAAGGAATTTAAAAGAAAACACATGAATGTCAAAAACAGAAAGTGAAAGAGGGAAGAAAGAAAGAACAAAAATAACAAGGATACAATGGAAATAGCCAGAAATCATAACAAGGAATGAATAAATAAATAAATGACCATCAAACACAACAAAATTTTTATAATATCAATATATCTACATGTTTTGACATCGCGAGGTCATCATCAGGCTAATGTTAGAACATTTTTAAAAAGAATATACAAATTTCTTTTGCTGGAAATGATTTGTATATTCTTTTTAAAAATGTTCTAACGCTAGCCTGACAACATCCTTGGAATGTCAAAACATGTAGCTATATTGATATTATACACATTTTGATGTGTTTGAAGGTCATTTGTTTATTAATTCTTTATGGTATGATGCACAATGGGATGTATAATTTTAAAATCATCACAAGGTTGGAGAGGCATGCGCCTTGTCACCTGCAATGACAAGTATTTATACTGCTGGTAAGACCCATACTTACCTCATAAAACTCTCTGCTGCTTGCAGCCTTCATTGCAGAGATCCATTCTTCCATCTCACAGCGCGACTGTGCACACAGCACAAGTCGCCGGAATGGGGTGATCAACTGGGTAAAAAAAAAAATAAGAAAATGAAAACAACATGGAATGTAACAGGACATAAAATAAACACTATTTACGGTTTTTTAAATGTTTCTATCAGTACCAAGACCAGAAGCAAAACAATACACGATAATGTGGTTTTGTGCTTAATATACACTAGCAGTAATACAGAATTATAGCTTTCCTCTGCAGAAGGGACAGTTTTTAACAAAAGTTTTTGGTGTGCTGGCAACCCTGCAGAGCACATGTAAGTATGGGGGGAGAAAAGAAAAAGGCTACAGAATCGTTGAATAATTGTAAAATAAATTTCATATTAGGGAGTTTTAATAAAACTTGACAGGCCAAGTCAATTTCAATTTAGATTCAATAATTTTAGTGACTACTTTACATAAGCATTGGCACATGTTTCTGCGTGAATCTTACAGCAAAAAATGATTTAACCAATAGTTATAGTGAAGCCTGAAACACACACTTCATTACTACTACATTTATATGCAAGACCTACGTTAACCGAGATTAAAGCTTTGACTGTTTCCAGAACTTTTGCTGTCAGTCGCCCCAAGAGCAGATTACATCATAACGTGCATGATGAGAAGTAGCCCTTCTAGACTGGAACTTTCAACATCACAATACAAACCGAAGGTTTAGCACGCCAATACAAAAGATGGCCAGCTGGTTCAGGCCAACTTACACCACAAAAGCCTATTTCCCTAAGATTTACTTTATCTTATGTGTAAGAGGTGTGGTAATAAAGAAACCGGATTGCTTTTATTACTCATTTCCGGCCACGTCGATGACGAAGAGGAGGGTAGGGCATTGACCCGTGGACTTCCCTCTACCGTCACACAAAGGTTCATTCACGCGCATCGG
>Ga0136643_10017292_pt1 | contig 10852 bp, 6 predicted proteins | sample TergutLab28metaG_FD_96883 | JGI IMG/M metagenome (GOLD analysis project Ga0136643, IMG submission 96883) | Labiotermes labralis P1 segment gut microbial communities from Petit-Saut dam, French Guiana - Lab288 P1 (version 3) (version 3) | ecosystem: Host-associated > Arthropoda: Insects >... | reverse complement strand
CGGGCACTGCGCTACAAGCCGGAAGGTCGGGGGTTCGATTCCTGATGGTGTAAATGGAATTTTTTATTGACATAATCCTTACGGTCACACTATGGCCCTGGGTTGACTCAGCCTCTAACATAAATGAGTGCCAGGAATATTTTCTGGGAGGTAAAGGCGGCCGGTGCGCAGGGTTGACGACCTTATCACCTACATGTGCCGAAAATCTTGAAATCTGGGAGCCTCAACCTCTTGGAACCCTCCCAGCCTGTCCAGGCCTGTAATGGGATTGCTTTACCTATAAAGGCCTGTTCAGGCCTGTATAGGGATAGCTTTGCTTTACTGATGTGATTCCGAATTCGGTTCCCGCCAGGAACAAGGGATTTTTCTCATCCCCGAATAGCCCAAGCTGTCTCTGGAGTACACTGAAACACCCACTCAATGGATAACAGGGGTTGCTCGTCCGGGGGTAAAGAGGCGGGGGAGTAAATTTAACCGCTCACCGCATCTAGTGCCGAGAAACGAATGAGTGTACCTATATGGTCATTACACTCCCTTTCTATGCCTTCGCGTCGTCAAGAACCACAACTTTATTATTTTACCTCTTCCATCTTTGTCTAGGTTCAAAGAATGCACAACCGTCTTCGTTCAAAATCGGTATTTGTACCGTGCGTGCTAGTTGCCCCCGTCCCACATTTCACCCATCTTGGTTTGATCTTACCATAGCAATATTTGGCGAAAAGTACATATTACTGAGTTTCTCAATATCTAAAGATCTCAGGTCGGTTATCACTAAAGTAAACGTCTTCTTGGATGTGACGTAGTATAGCCTGATCAATGTTAACACTTCGGTCCAAATTTCTGCTTTCGTACTCAGAATAGAGGTAAGAGGCACGTCGAACAATTTTTACCCACCGATGCTGCGTTCATTTCCCAGCCCGTCTGTTTGCTATCTTCCCCAACCTCCTATTACTGCCGCTCTCTTTCGTCCGAACATTCTAATAAGAATTCTGTTCTGTCAAATACTTCCAAGCTATGTACTTCTCTGGAGAAGATATAAAACTTCACACCCAAAGGAAAGCAGGTATTTTGAAGTAATTAACTAAGTCAATGGCACAACTGCAAATAAAAAGGATATAAACATTACTGCCACTTTGGTGGGATTCGGAGACACAATTTACTGTTTCTAAAAGCGTGCCACTTTAAGAATTCCGATCCACACCTCACACCTCCGTATTTCTAAGATATGTTCCACTGCTCCACTTAAACATGCCGTTTATCAATATGATATTTTGCCCTTTAGGCTTTACTTCCAACCTAAAGAAATCTCACAACTAATTAAATGTTTCCGGGTGTTTTTTAAAAACTTGAATGTCACGTGTTCCAGAACCCAGTTTTGTCAAACATGAATGCCAAATATTGTTGAAACCTGTTCTGAGCCCGCTAAATCCAGTCTACAAATACTGAAAAAAAGAGACCTATATTAGGCATTATAACGTTAAAATGCAGAATATGCTTGATGCAGCATGTAGAATATTACTGCGATTTCGTCTAGAGGAATTAGATTAAAAAAAAAAGAGGCCATACAGGGCAGCCTGTCTTGTGTAAGACAGTCACAAGCAGGTCCTCGTCTCTGGGGCTAATTACGTGACGGAGACGATAATTCCGAGTAACAGGACAAAGCGAAGAAAAATAAATAAATAAATTAATTAAAAATATGAAGCAAAATATAAGGAACAGATTCGGTAAGTTAGTCATGAACATAACTTCCTGTATTAACGTAAATGAATTAAATCTTTTGCGTTAATTACTGTACAAGAAATGAAATTACACGAAATTTTACAGTCTGTTAGTTGTCAAAGAAGCGTCTACAATTAACACAAAAGAAATCATTTCGAACTTGTCATCTGAGACGTTGAAAAGAAGGAAGGAAGAAAGGAAGGAACGAAGGAATAAAGGAAAGAACGAAGGAAAGAAGGAAGGAAGGCGGTGCCACATCGTGCAGAACTTACAGGTCCCCAGAGTTTATTGTACAGTCACTATACAGGTACGTGTCAGAGTTTTTAGCCCTAAGTGCAAAGTGAATATAGACGAATAGATTTGAGCGTCATCACGGGATCTTGAATTTAGAGACACGTTCCTGTCAGCTGTAGGTGCCTTTGCTACGGTGTTCATAGACATGAAGCCGTATAGTTTGGTAGATACTGGTACAATATGCTACATCACGTTGTTAGATAGAAGATATAACGATCGAACTAGCTGGCTCATCCGAAGCTTTGATTTCTATCTATGAATCTGCATGATAGCGCATTCCACAGGTTCAAACTGTAATATTCACAGGCATGGGAATATAATATTTCATATTAAACCGGGACGGCTGACTTCAAAATTGATTTGGAGGCCTTACAAATTGAAGACTGGTGAGAAAACGCTAGGTCTATGCCACAAATAAGAAATACACCCAACAACAAAAACATGAAACAAAATTTCGTTGACAAGATACATAAAGAGGTGATCATAACATTTTAAATTTCAGTAATTTCTGCGCGTATCGCCTGTTGTAATATTAAACAGCTACACACGTTGTCTACGAATTGTATTATGTATTCTTATTTTCCTCCAATTAATTAGCCATTATTTCCCTAAATAACGCCAAGGATCTTATAGTTCTGTAATGCAGGGTTCAATTTTTTAGTAATAACTAAAAAACAGCAGCGTTTCAGTAGCACTGTTGTTGGTAAGAGAAACTTCACACATTTAACGAGAGAACGGTCACGATCACAATATTAATTTAGGATTGTAATTGATGCCCCTCTCGTTTAGCTATGCAAGGGACATAAATGGGCATGATGTATTTTCTATGAATCCCCTCCTAGCAGTTAGCGATTTCCGCCTCTCTTTTGTTTCGCCATTGCGGAGAACGCGGTAATTTCTTGTCGCCAGCAACGCTCGCATCGCGCCACCAGATCTTAATTGAAAATCGAGCGATCGAGATGAACAAGAAGCGTTGTCGTGGTGCGGAAATGCAAATTATTGTTTGTTATGCGTTCTTGATATCAAGGACTGCAACAATCTAAATCAAATTCCACGTCTATTTTAATCACTATAATCCCATCAATTCTGCAGTATAAATAAGATTAGGTTATGCATAAGAAACTCTACTCTTATTTTTATGTTAAAAGAAAACTGCCGTGGATCTGGTGTCATTTTTCCAAAAGTGATTTCAAAAGAGAAAATATCATCAAACTAGAAGTAAGTTACACAATAGAAAGGGGAAAGAGGGAAGAAGGAGAATTACATACCTCTCTAAAATGTCTTGGCCTGAAATTCCCTCTCAGACACATTTTCTTATACACATCGCCGCCACTGTTTCTGGAGGAGCTGAAGAACTTGCTGAGGACACACTGGTTTACAGGGTCCACAACAATACATTTCTCTTTCGCTCTTCTCCAAAATAAAGAAGTGTTTACCCTATTTAAAATATCGGTTTTTCGGTGAAAATAAACATAGTAAATCAACTTACAGCCTACATTTTGGAGAAGTGTTCTGTTTCAGTGATCTCGGATGTGTTTCATATTGTAGTGTTTTGAGTTTTAATCCATGCAATGCTGTAAATGGATACCGACATTTCGGAGGAACAAATGGCCTAAATCGTCACGATTGAAGGTTTCTGTCCAAGTCTTGTACCTACGTAATCTCCCGAACGTTGGTATCTACCTAAAGCTAAGAAACAGACAAACTAGTAATCGAGGATAAGGGGTAGAGACTATTTTCTTCTTTACTGAGTACAGACCGGTTCTGAGTTACACTCCAGGCTTTCACACGGCGAGTACGGGAGACTCTTTCCTTGGGAGTAAAGCGACCAGGGTCGGGGTTAAAGTTGATGGATCTATTCGTACATTCCCCTATATGCCTTCAAGTTATGTTAATTAAGTACAGAGACATATTTACCTCTACCTCATATGTACTTGAAAATTCTACGACAGGTTTATTGAAATATTAATACACATTTCAGGCTAAAACACCTTCCAAAATAGATGTATGTTTAGTGAATCTCATACATTAAAGCTGTACGAGATAAAAATGACTAAGACAAATACTAAGCAAGAGATAATAGAGTGATTTCCAAATTTCTAAAAACGCGGAAAAAATAAACGCTAATTTCAGGTAGTTTTATTATATTTTCTACGGTACTGTATGTTACTAGAGTAACTCACCACAACCAGACAGCCAGCAGTATCAGTGTGTAGAAATCCAGTATCAGCACTCACCTGAAAGAAAAAATAAAGAGCGCTGTATTAAACGTAAGAGTTGTTAAGCAAAACTGTGGGATGGAAGGGTTACAGCAACAGAGGGGAAATGTTCAATGCGTAAATTGTTCAGATTTTCTTTCCAGAAAGGCTGACTACATTTATCTCATCTTGCGTGAGACCTGCCTTCTAAAACACGTTATTGAAGAAAAGATATAGGGAAGGACTGAAGTGATAGGAAGACGAGGAAGAAGACTAGGCAGCTACTGGGTGACTTTGAGGAAATGAAAAGGTACTGTAAATTGCAACAGAATGCAGCAGATCGCACTGTGCGGGGAACTTGCTTCGGTAGAGGCTATGGACTTGTCGCAGGACAGGCTGCTGAATGAATGAATGAATGAATGAGTCCATAATCGTATTAGGTCATCCTATAAATCATGGTATAATACTAAGTAATTTCAAAATGAGCGGATATTTCTGCTATTTTCATCAGCCTCTGAAGTAGACGAATCGAAGGTGTACCTCCGGCAATATGGCCATTTATAATACTGCCTTTTACATCTACAAAGAATGCCACAAAACCGAATCCCTTTAAAATCATACCTTTACAGCCCACAAGGAAAGAGGACAATTGGGAGACCAAAGAAACGATGGAGAGAACAACTGTAACTCTGGAGACGGAACGGGCCAAATGACCCAACCCTGGATGTTTATGATGATGATAGTACGGTATGTTCCAATACATTGCTCACACCGAATGGAATTAATGAAGCTGATATCAAATCCAGCCGTTCCCTTTCATATAAATGTTGCACTGTTACCACGTGTAATTATAATTTACTTAGCTAAAATGTGTCATATTAGATTAGCTGCTTCTAAGGCACATCCGACAATAAATTTTAAGCAAACAAATAATGTAATAAATGTAGTAATTTTAAAGAATTATTTGTTTGGTGAAGTTAAAATAGGTATCAACAGAAAAGATCTTTTTCCAATATCTTTTAGAGCTCTCTTATTAAGCGCATATAAATTTTCCTGTATTATAATCCCAAATCCTTAAAAAAAATGGTATATTGTAAGCATCGAAATCCTCTTAGAGTAGCAGAAGAGCGCTTTTAATATCATGACGCTGCCACACGGTGATAAAATTCCACAAAAATCCACAACAGTGAGAGAGGTGAAGTAGTACCGTATTATTTGTACCGTTAGCTACGAATTAAAAATAATAGAGTAGCAAACAAAGATAGGTCCATTAACAGCTTCTAAGAATTACGGACCGTGTGGGAAACAAATACAAGAATCAAATTTGGAAGGTCATCCTTCCGGGAAGACCCGGTTTCATTGTATTTACTGAGGCATAATGTGCGAGGACATTGCTCTCTCGTTATTCCACAAGCTCTGCGTGGACAGCTTGTGGATTTCTGCGTAGAGTCGTGGTTAAATTTACCGATGCTTCAGAGGAACGAATTGCCTCCATCTTCAGGGTGATTCAATTGGTTCAAATGGAAGCTGGAGAGATGTAGAGGAAAACATCTGCCGGTTATGGAGAAGGGTGGAGAACGTTGGGGTAATTATAGCTACCGAAGGCAGAAAGAAGCCACAGCTTTGTTCCAGTCCTATGGGAGTTCAGTTTTCCAAGAATGGCTCCTTTCCGAGCTTTACCAGCGGGATTTGTGAAAATAATGTGGACAGTGGCTTTGTGTGGTTTTTGCCAACTTTTAAACTACAATGTCAGTGAATGGCTATTGGATGGGCAAACAATTCGATGACCGAGCTCAGTGTAGTATTCCGCCACGACCCCACGACCCACACCGCCGGTTGGTAAAGTCGGACCTGGCGGTAGTATTCCTTGGCCCAGGTCTCGATGGAGCAACAGCTTTCCCGATACGCAGTTTGCTTGGGGATTTAAGGCCTAGGTCTTTACCTCCGGAATAAGCACACAGGTTTCCGGATTGGTAGGCGAACACTGTTGATGTTATGCTGTAATATCATACTGCTGATGCGGTTCTACACGTATTGGATGAATGACGGGAAGGCTACTGTCGTGTAGCGGTCTGACCTGGTACGGTGGGTTTACAGAGCCCTAGATATCCTTTTGTACGTAATGTATTTATTTGTTGAGATTCAAATGAATTTCTTTGGAAATTTTGATGTTTTGCTGACCGTGCATCTCAGTATATTTATCTTAGTAATTAACCAACTTGATGCACAAAATTTTTGTTTTACAGTAAGTTTATTTCATGCATCTACATGTTTCGAGCACCAAGTGCTCATCATCAGGAGGTCGAAATTTTTTTATACAGCCTCTGGTATCATCACACCTATAGGTGACCGTCCCGTGACAGCACGGCCACCTATAGGTGTGATGTTACCAGAGGCTGTATAATAAAATTTTGACCTCTTGATGATGAGCACTTGGTGCTCGAAACATGTAGAAGCATGAAATGGACTAATTGTAAAACCAAAATTTTTTGCATCAAGTTGGTTAATTACTACGATGAGTTTCTTTGGAAGTTACTGATAACACCAGGTCTTTGTCAGTGCACATCCGCTATATTGCTAGTGACTGCAGCCAAATGTTTAACCCTTACTCTGATAATGTGGAAAATATGGTGAGCTCCTAATAATGCCAGAAAATGGTAGATGGGATTTAATTCGGCGTTCAAAGGGTTAAACAAGCTCGGATTAAACCTAATAACAACGGTCTACAAGGAAAATTCAGCCAGTAAACTAACATACAAATTAGACAAAGTTTAAGCCGCTGATTCAAAATAGGGGGAGGGGGGGATAGCTATTTTCATATGAAAACTGTATTGAAAACTTTAATTTATCTATATAATATTCTTACAATTTTTTATTATTGATCCCAGATTGGCCAGCAAGTACTCGCGCATTGAGTAGAAAACGCTCGTAGATGAAACAGAAAATGATGGCTGATTTATTAGAAAATGCTCTGGACTTAATTATAAAATGCTCGCTATTGAATACGGAATGCCTGTCCTTTATAAGATACGCCACATTATCCAACATACAGTTATGATTGAAGCTGCTCTTAAAAATTTCAGTAAATCTTGTTCTACGTAACGGCAAGATTATAACCAGTGCATTAGGTTAATGTATGCACGCTAGCCATTTCCAAGCTTGAAAATCAAGCATGGAAATGAGATTTAGTTAGATATAGTTACATATACATACACACACACATCTATCTATATATATATGGATACGTAACTATACCTAACTGTGTAAAGTGTGTATATATATACATACATACATACATACTTTACACAGTATGATGTTGGCCTATTTTTTCAGGTTAAATTAATAAGAGAAATACCATCATGCCTAGAGAGCCTAGAGAGTGTACTAATCATTCCAACACATTCTCCTACATATATGGTTCAGCGACGTACAGTCACACCAGATATTCAGAAATTGTATCAGTTATACCTAGGCTGTCCGTTAGGAGATACGGACTGGGCACCTCACATTTTATGTAGCTCATTCAAATGGGTTATGTGACTGGATGAACAACGGGAAAACGACAGTGTCTTTCGCTACTCCTATGATATGGCGGTAGTCAAAGAATCGTGTTGATGACTGCTAATTTTGTTGTGTCCTTTTTACTGATTTCGGAGCACAGTATAAGCATAAAATTTTGTACCCAAACCTAAACTCTGCAATGAGGCCAATCCCTCATTTTACCAGCTCTAGAGCCTCCAGAGACTGGACTGGGATTTTTGAGCAAATGGAATGTGAGACGGTTCTTCACCTGAAGCCTTTCGGCACTCTTCAGACGATCAATACGTTCCAGGGGAGAGGACTTCAGAGCCCAAACGATTTAATCAGCAGGAATTAAATGATGTCATTTGAGACCTTTCTCTGTCAAACGACAAAGCAGAACTTCTTGCTTCAAAAATGAAATAGTGATATCAGATTTTGCTATTACCAAAAAAGAATATGGTTTGTAAACATTTTTAGTGTGTATGGTCCTTCGGTCTTCTGGCACGACAGTAGTGGCCTCTTTAAGGGACTGAAACAAGAATACAGTCCATCAGATTGGCGGCTTTTCGTCTACACTTCGCAGCGAAGTCTGAAAGCTGTCCTTCTCCGTTAAATAAATTGCAAACCTTTCAGTCCGATTGCTCAATCTGTACACGTAAAGGAAACTTATTATAAAATGAAACTGCTACCAGAGGAAATTCGGTATAATGTTCACCAGTGGAACATTTGTGGAGATCTGAAGGTGACAGGTATGGTGATGGGTAGGCAAGGAGGCTTTGCCAAGTTCCGCTGCTTTTTATGCCCATGGGACAGTATCTCTAGAGCCGAACATTACATCAAGCGTAAATGGGAACGGAGGAAGACCTATGAGCCGGAAAAACACAGTGTCCAACACATTCCTCTCATTAATCTCACGAAGATATTCCTTCCTCTTTCCACAGAAAACTAGGGTTGACTAAGTGTTTAGTGAAAGCCATGGATACGACAAATTCTGAAGGATTCCAACGCCTTAGTAAAAACTTTCCCACCATTAGAGGTGCAAAACTGAAAGAAGACATCTTTGTGGGACCTCAAATCCAAGAAATCGTGGAAGATAGAGCCTTTGTGTACAGTCTTACTGAAACAGAACGAGCAACTTGGAAAAGCTTTAAATGGGTCTGTGCAAATTTCATAGGAGAAAGGAATCTCCTGATTTCATTGATAGTATCCAAGAACTTCTGAATGAGTATAACGAAATGGGATGCCGCGCGTCACTTAAAGTTCGCTTTCAAATTTAGATTTTTTCAAAAAAGCTTGATGAAGTCAGCGAAGAGCGAGGTGAACGCCTTCATCTTGATATTAAGTCAATGGAACACCGCTATAAAGTTTCTGAAACGATTTTGTGATAGCAGATTACTGCTGGATGTTGTACCATGATGCTCCAGACAGAGTGCACCACCGAAAGAGAAAGTCATCACAATTTTACCTTTTGCTTTCAGTAAAACTAATGATATAATTTATGCCAAATTATGTTTTATGCCCGGAGGTGTTCCTATGTATCTGACGTATTACAAATTTGTGAGTATTAGAGCTTTAAGTTATCCTACAAATACTACACTTTCCAGGAAAAACCTGATAACTTTTTCACACTAAACGCGAGAAAATAGTCTAGCAAATTATATTTTTATTTCTGATGAATGAATAAGTTTTATTTTGCAGACCAGTGTAATTAGTACTGATGTTTCATAAACTGTTTATATCACGAAGTATTTCATAACATCACTAAGAGGAAACATACGTTCTCAGTCCTAAATACAGCCTCATTCCAGCTCTCCCTCAACCTAAGTTCTGTTTTCTTAACCTGCTTTCATTATTTGCATTTGATAACATATCCGAGGGTACCTAATTTTCTCAGTTAAGTGTAACTTTTGATAGCACTTTCCTTGTTGCTATTTCCTCGTTTCTCTGTGGCCATTGTCTCCTGAAGATCTCCTCTCTCTGCCTCTGTGTTTCTGAATATTTCAGCATTGGTTGTAATTCGTTGTCCTCCCTCGAAATAGGAATCGTCCGAACTGTATCCGTTGTTACAGATCTGCTTATCTGGAGACTTATAGTTCAGGTTGGGACCTTACACGGCCCTATGCTAAGGTAGAGAGTACGTTGCTTTTGCAAGCTGAGTGGTGAAACGATCCTGCATTCAGGTACGGATTTGTGTGAGTCGCTCTACTGCACTTTGTGACCCGAAGAGCCACTTGTATTCTGTTCAAACAGATGTCCAGGAAAAACTGTTCGCTCCATCGGATCAGGGTTAAGGTATATCACTGCCAGATCCGCACGTACCAAAGGAGAATTTGGCCCTGGCGGAACACAACAATTACCTCAGTTATCTGGGCACGTTCTGTAACACCAGCATCCTGGCTGAAAGATCGAGGAGCAAGAATCGGCTCACAGGCGAAGCAATACATTTCGAACTGCACCAAACATGAACCGAGAGGAAGGATTTTCCATGACTAAACAGCAGGAGCCACTAATCCTTTCCCTTTAAGGAGGTAGGCAGCAGGCTCTCTCCAGGAACATAATAGTTTTAGCGTCATGAGAAGAAAAGCCTCACTGTTTACCGATCCAAGTGCTAATCACGCCCAGTACGGCTTAAAAGCAGGCAGAGATAAGAGCACAGTAACCTTCCACATTGTTTACTCACACATGAATTCTCAAGCACTGACAAAGGAGCCATTCTTGAGAATCCGAACTGTCATTCATAGGGGACAATCCTTTTCTCTTTTGCCATCTTCCGTAGATAAGATTAACCAAACACCTCTCAACCGCCCTACATAAGACACGTTTTTTCCCCTGAACCATTTCAGCGTCTACTGGAACCTATTCAGTCACGGTGAAGATGGCAAAATGTCTAAATATGTATTTACCGCACTGTAGAGAAACCTAGATGAGACCATTACGTGATCAACAGCCGCGGTTACGACCTGAACACTTATATGTGTCTAGCATACAACGTAAATGACGTATCTGATTTTTTCACTTAACCTTTTGACGCCTAATGTCAACTACAGTGGTCGTACCGCACCGCTAACCTCTAAAGTTGCATTTTATATATTTATTCAACAAATATAGGTACTGAATAT
>Ga0136643_10017289_pt1 | contig 10853 bp, 5 predicted proteins | sample TergutLab28metaG_FD_96883 | JGI IMG/M metagenome (GOLD analysis project Ga0136643, IMG submission 96883) | Labiotermes labralis P1 segment gut microbial communities from Petit-Saut dam, French Guiana - Lab288 P1 (version 3) (version 3) | ecosystem: Host-associated > Arthropoda: Insects >... | reverse complement strand
TGACCACGTGACACCCCTCTATCCGCAAAAGTTGGCACTAACTTCGCCGACAGGCGGCGGCCGCTCTGTCGGTATAGTTCGCGTGCGGACTAAGGCCACGGAGTTTGTTTTTAGTTTTTGTTTTATATGTGCACTATAGCGCTTGTGCGACTTAGTCAACACGTCACGTAAGTGAGTAACGAGTATTGCACTTAACCAGAATCCGCAGTCCCCACCACTGAAGGTGGGACCGGTAGTTCGTCCTGAAACTAAGGTAACTACCAATATACCCTGCCTAATATCCCAGAGGAAGGAATATCTCTTCTACACCGCGGCGATTGCCTGAAATTGTGGACTTATTTGCAGATATATAATGTATTTTAACTAAACAAAATTTATCTGACATCGCCAGAATTCGTAATAATTTTAAGGGAAGTTTTCAGTCTCAGTGTAATCGGTTTTGGCTCTAAGATCAATGCCTTAAAGTAGAATCGAATCCATTTGAAGGTAGGATTTTTATAGCGAATGTTGCTGGACCCTGACCGAAATGCATTTCGCTTATCTATACAACAGCTGACTGCCATTGCTCTTGTGTTCACGAAGTTGCCAGTCACTGCGCAACTGTCGCAGTGACTAATATGCAGCTTTACTCATTATGAAGAATTACAGATTTTGTGTGTGTTTTTTTTTTCGATTTATGTGGATGTGTAAAGCTTTATGCAAAGAATAATAAGCTTCATATGTGTTGGTGTAATTTCGCAAATGGTGATGTAAAAATGCTTTCATCAGATGCATTAAATCTGTGTGTCTGTATGCAAGGAACAAAAAAGAACTGGTCATTTTTTTTGGTATCTAAATGGGTGCATTTTACTGAAACCTAGTGTTCAAATATAAATTTGTTGAAGTCGGAAAAGAATGAAAAATATTTTACGTATGGACTAATTAATCTCTCTTAATACACACAAATATTTGAATAGAATTTGTGTTTTTTTTTTAAATTTTTATTATCAAATGGCACATTTCCTTATTATTATGAAATTTAATTTGTAATATTGGCATCTGATATTAGACTTTGTTAGTTTCACATCTGTAAATTTATTCCTTTTGCAGGTATGGGCAGGCGGGTAGGGCTCCAGGAGGCTTAGGCTCTCAGAATATCTAGAAAATCAGCACATGATAGTGGCAAGGTTATTAGCTCTAAGCATCCGCCTCCTTTACCATGAGAAGATACTCGTGATATTCATTTCTGCTATAGGCTGAGTCGGCTTTAAGACCATAGAGATATCGGAAGGATTAAGTCAATAAAAAATTCTAATGACCCCAATGGAAATCGAAACTGCGACCTTCCGGTTTCTAGCGCAGTGCCTCAACCACCTGGGCCACTACGCGCCTCCAGCTTCACATGTCTTTGGAGTGATCCGTGACCTTGATGTATGTCCTTGGTTTTTACCTGTTACCGTTACATCTTTTCCTTGGACATACATATGGCCTTTATATCTGTCCTGTCTTTATATGTAACCGTCACATTTGTCCTTGGCCGTACATGTAACATTGATATCCGTCCTTGACCTTACACTGAACTTGATATCTGTCCTTGGCCGTACATGTGGCCTTGATATCTGTCCTTGGCCGTACACGTAACATTTATATCCGTCCTTGAACTTGCATGTGACATTCATATCTGTCCTTGGCCTACATGTAACATTTATATCCGTCCTTGACCTTACACATGACCTTGATATCTGTCCTCGACCGTACATGCAACATTTATATCCGTCCTTGACCTTACGTGTGACCTTGATACCTGTCCTTGACCTGCATGTAACGTTGATATCCGTCCTTGAACTGACATGTGATCTTCATTTCTGTCCTTGGCTTTACCCGGCACCCTGATATCTGTCCTCGGCCGTATCTGTGACCTTGATACCTGTCCTTGGCCGTACATGTAACATTTATATCCGTCCTTGAACTCACACGTGACCTTCATATCTGTCCTTGGTCTACACATAACATTTATATCCGTCCTTGACCTTACATATGACCTTGATATCTGTCCTCGACCGTACATGTAACATTGATATCCGTCCTTGAACTTACATGTGACCTTCATTTATGTCCTTCGCTTTACCCGTCACCTTGATATCTGTCCTTGGTCTTACCCGTGACCTTGAAATCTGTCTTTCATCTTTCCCTCTTACTACGAGGTTATTTTTGCACTCAGTTTTCTCATCGCCCTTACATAACAAAAACTGAGTTGACGAAGAATCAGATCCTTGACACTGAGTCATAAACTAAACCTTTAAACCCACATTAAATTCTCTAACCATTTGCATCGCTGACTGAACCAGCATGGCTTTTGTGCTTTGGCCTTTCGAGGGCGTCATTCACTCCAAGTGCATTTGATGTAAAATTCAAGGTCAAACGCTATGTTAACTGGCATATCCACAATGGTAATTCTGGCGGTTTAACCTTAATTTCATCTCAATTAATACACTGACATCATTAATTCCTGTTGGTGAGTCACACACGTAAGCCAGTAATGAGTATAAAATGTGTTTGTTAACAAGTGTCTACATTTCTGTGGCGCAGAACAGAGGGGGTGGTGAACATGATTTGGTGTTTACGAAACAATTAGCGACATTGCCGCTTAGAGTGTGAACTGGGGGCTGTCAGAATCAGATTTCAGTTGTTATAGATTTAGGATACAAATTTAGGAAGTGTGTCATCTCCATTGTGTGTGTGAAACTTGGAAATTGTTTACATTCAAACACAACTGTGTCACATGAGGTGTATTTAGTGGCTAAATGGACAACTACATGTTTCGGCCTGTGATGGCCATCTTCAGGTTGTCTTAAGAGAACTGGCTTACGATCTTACTATATGCAATGTATATAGTAAGATCCTAAGCTAGTTCTCTTAAGACAACCTGAAGATGGCCAGTACGGGCCGAAACTGCATATAGTAAGATCCTAAGTAAGTTCTCTTAAGACAACCTGAAGATGGCCAGTACGGGCCGAAACTGCATATAGTAAGATCCTAAGTAGGTTCTCTCAAGACAGCCTGAAGATGGCCAGTACGGGCTGAAACATGTAGTTGTCCATTTAGCCATTAAATACACCTATGTGACACAGTTGTGTTTGACTATATACAGTTTCCAAGTTAGGATACAATTTGACTGATGAAGGTAAAATGTAAGGGTGTATCCAAGAAACATAGAGTCCTTATTTTAATTAACATGACATTCACTAACTAATTAACTCAGTCACATAAAATTATATTTTAGTTTCATGGCTCGACTGCCCCTAGTGGACCACGGCCTGCTCAATATAGAGGCTTCACGATCACACTCAGACACACCATGACTCTGGATAAATGACCAACTTGAAACACAATTACTTTATATAGTACGTTTATTATTATAGTCCTCTACATGTTTCGGGCATGGGCCCGGTAGCTCAGTCGGTATAGCGACTGACTACGGGCTGGACGGTCCGGGATCGAATCCCGGTAGGGACGAGATTTTCCGCCCGTCCAGACCGGCCCTTGGGCCCACCCAGCCTCCTGTACAATGGGTACCGGGTCTTTCCTGGGGGTAAAGTGCGGCTGGGACGTGCTGCTGACCACTCACCCCCTTCTATTGCCGCGGTCATGAAAGAGTAGAGCTATACCTCTACCCACCCTCTGGGCCACACCGGGCCAGTAACGGTATCACTTTACCTTTACCTTTACATGTTTCGAGCATCTCTGTGCTCATCATCAGGAAGTCAAGTTGTATTAATACAGCATCTGGTATAATATTCTCTGGCAGTGACCGAACGTTCACCTACAGAGAATACTATAGCAGATGCTGTATTAATACAATTTGACCTCCTGATGATGAGCACAGAGTTTGCTCGAAACATGTAGAGGACTCTAATAATGAACGTATCACATAACGTAATTGTGCATCAAGTTGGCCATTTAACCAGATTCATACAGGATGCCCGGTCAGCAAAAAAATAAAAATTCAGACACACCATTTTCGGTAGGAATACTCTGGACGAGTGATCAGCCTGACGCAGAAACCTCTACCTGACAGCACACAACACTCACAAGAGACAGACATGCATGCCCACGGCAAGGTTTAAACCCACAATCCCTACAAGCTGACGGCCTCAGACCCACTCCTTACATCGCGCGACCACACACATATGTATATTTTTGAACCAACTTCAGACGTTTATGTAAGAGTATTAATTATATATTAGGGGATAAGTGAGCATCACAGGTATTTAAAAACCTATATTATATATTATCTACAGTGACCAGCCTCGTGGTCTAGTGGTCAGAGTCTCTGACTACTAATCATGAGGTCCCGGGTTTGATTCCCGGGTCTACCGTGGGCATTTTCCTGAAGGGGAGAATTCCCGCGGTGACCATGGTCTGGGTAGGTTGGTAGAATTTAGGTTTAAGGGCCCTTCTGGCACTACATCATCCTATATCACCACTCACATCATCGGGACAACGTAACTGCGCCTCATGGGCGTCTCCCAACCTCAGAAGTCGGTTACACTCCTGCCATGCCCAGGAGGGAGGACCACGAAGTCCACAAGGACATGTGGTGGCATTGGGGGGGAATCTCTACAGTGGTTAAGGTGATGTGCTACAAATCGGAAGGTCGCTGGTTCGATCCCAGATGGTGTCATTGGAATTTTTCGTTGACATAATCCTTCCGATCGCACTATGGCACTGGAGTAGACTCAGCCTCTAACAGAAATGAGTACCAGGAGCATTTCCTGGGGGTAAAGGCGGCCGGTGTGTAAGGCTGACAACTTACCACCATCCTGTGTCGTTGTCATGAAATCTGGGAACCTTAACTTCCTGGAACCCTCTGGGCCACTCCAGGCCTGTAACGGGAATCCTTTTTATCTATTATAAGGTAAAGGCAATAGGAATCCCTGTACAGGTCCTGAGGGCTCTAAGAGGTTGAGGCTGCCGGAATTTTCGACTCATCATCCAAGTACAAACTGTGCCCAAAATTGCTCAGACGGAAAACGTTGCGCTAAAATTGGCGTGACTGTTGTTGACATCTTTCTTACAAGATATACAAAAATAACTGACTTAATGGCCCACCCACAGTCCGTTTTGACAAACTGACGGTCACTCAGTTAATGACGACTGTCCAGCAATTAGTCTGATATAATCTCTGTTCAAGTTCATAAAGGAGAGAATACATTTGAATTAAATTCCGTATTTTCTAACCACACTGGACTCTCTGCAGGGCAGTTTAATGTTCATCCATAATCAAGGAACTCACGATATTCACTCCACGAGTGATCGCCATGTCTGATCATTCATGGAGGTTATCAACGCCTTGAATTTCCGCTCCACTAAAAACAGGAAATATTTAATCCTGCCAGGTGTTTCGAGATATATTTTCATTCATTTTAATCTGAGTAATATTTACTAATGTTGGCCGGGTAGCTCAGCTGATTACGGTTTGGACGGTCCGGGGTCGAATCCCGGTGGGGACGAGATTTTCCGCCCGTCCAGACCAGCCCTCGGGCCCACCCAACCTCCTATAAAATGGGCACCGGGTCTTTCTCAGGGGTAAAATGCGGCCGGGGCGTGCTGCTGACCACTCATCCCCCTTCTAGTGCTGCAGTCAGAGTAGAGCTATACCCCTACCCACCCTCTGGGCTAAACCGGGCCTGTAACGGAATCACATATCTTTACCTTTAATATTTACTAATACTGTACATCAAGTGACTGTTGTATTGAGGAAAAATGCTTAATTTTCAATCAGGCGCGATATATGTTTTCTTTCCGTAGTACAGGCTACGTGAACCGGAATAATTAATTCACCCTTCACGAAGCCTTCGTGTAAGATGAGAAGCTAGGATAGAGCAATGATATGTCACTTTGAGTATCCGTTGTGTTTTATTTTACTGTGGAATCTTACATCACAATGAATATCATAATAAATTAGTACCTCTAAAAATATATTATCAGGGTTAAAAATGTCTATAAAGCATAAATAAGAAGATATCCTATTATTTATGCCAGAGACATAAAGTAGAATACTGGTTAGTTTCATCAAGAAGATATCAACACACAGGTCTTGTTATCTTTATGAAATCCTTGGATGGATGTACCTGAAGAAATAAAATGGATGACACTTATTTCCTTTTATCCAAATATGGTTATTATATATTTATGATATGGAGGAAAGGAAGCTGAGGGTGTGTGAGAACATGGTGTTGAGGAGAATATTTGGGCCTAGGAGGGACGAGGTAACGGAGGAATGGAGGAGATTGCATAACGAGGAGGTAAATGATTTGTATTCCTCGCCCAATATTGTGCGGGTGATAAAATCGAGAAGAATGAGATGGGCTGGGAATGTGGCGCGTATGGGTGAGGACAGGGGTGTATAGGGTCTTAGTGGGGAAACCGGAGTGAAGGAGACCACTGGGAAGACCTAGGCGTAGATGGGTAGATAATATTAGGATGGATCTCCAGAAGGTGGGATGTGGGTATATGGACTGGATGGGGCTGGCCCAGGATAGAGACGGGTGGCGGACACTTGTGAGTGCGGTAATGAACCTTCGGGTTCCGTGAAATGCGGGGAATTTCTTGACTAGCTGCAAACCAGTTAGCTTCTCAAGAAGGACTCTGCACCATGGAGTAAGAAAGTGAGTGAGTAAGTAAGTAAGTAAGTAAATAAGTAAGTAAATAAATAAGTATGTAAGTAAGTAAGTAATTGAGTGAGTGAGTAATTAATTAAGTAAGTAAGAAGTAATTAATTAATTAAGTAAGTAAGCAATTAAGTAAGTAAGTCAGTGAGTAAGTAAGTGAGTAAGCAAGTACGTAAGCATATATTTATGATATATATATATATATTTATTTATCATTTACTGATATACGGTATGCTGCTTTTTTCTTTATGATATTATATCTCCTTGATAATGGCTAAAATAAGCAGCTGAAACACGTAGAAGCACGAAAACTAACTTTGTGAACCATTTGTAAATAAAATTCTTGTTTAGAACACAACAGCCCCGATTATGTATAGCGTTAAATATACTCAATAATCAATCTACAAATCGACGTTATACAGAGTGGCGCGAAATCCATTTGACGCTAGAGGCCACATGTTAATTATCAAGTATGAAGGACTTCTGCACCACTCTGTATTGTCTCCCACTCGCACACTGAAGGCTTGTTGGATAACGGGCTCCCAGGAAGAACTGTATTCCACTGTGCTGGTTCGCAGTAGAATGCCATATACATGCTTGATTAACCCTGGAACAACACAACTGCATTTGCACTAAATTAGCTTTATATCCACTAAGAAGCCACGGTGTAAACAGTCGTTCACAAAGGTACGTACCCCAGGTAGCAGGACACAACCCTCACTGAACTGTTTGTTTCGTAGGCATGGACATTACAATGTCACTGGAGATAATTACTTTCTGTGAAGTCCCTTGATTTTTACTCTTAGCGCAACATCATTAGCAGGATAAAAGCAAGGAATATGAGATGGGCGGGACATATAGCCCGCGTGGGAGAGACAGAAAGATCATTTAGAATTTAGTATGAAAATCTAAAGGAAAAACTGGTGAGACCAGCGTGGTGAAGATGGCGGCGGCAGGGGGGGGGGGGCAGTGTCACAATATCTCTAAGATTAGCGGCGTATGAGGGCGTGGAGTCGTTTCAACAGGCCCGGGGTAGGCACCAATGTGGGAAAATTTAAACATGGTCACTGGGTCCTATAAAATTGCGGGAAAATTTTCTCCATCTTGAAGGTTCTTTGTTTCTCCAAGGACTTTGCAGCGTGATGTAGACGCGACGTAATGACGTAAGCAACTTTCCTTTACACTTCAGTTAGAGAAGGAGATATTTATATATTATGCCGTGGGGACCGCGGTAGCACAGTGGTTAAGGTGCTGTACTACAAATTGGAAGGTCGCTGGAATTTTTCATTGACATAATCTTTCCGATCGCACTAAGGCCCTGGGATCGACTCAGCCTCTAACAGAAATGAGTACCAGGAGCATTTTCTGGGGGCAAAGGCGGCCGGTGCGTTGGGAACCCTAACTTCCTGGAACCCTCTGGGCCACTCCAGGCTTGTAATGGGACTGCTTTACCTTTACCGTTATATATTATGTTGTGGTGACTTATCACACAGTTTATGATGTTTCAACTCTTGCCCTCAGTGATCTGTGAGGTCGTGCCAAAGGTCAACATCTTATAAATTAATATCAAAGTAGGTACTTTTCTTTTACATTCATGGGTCCGTGCATCGTGAACCAAATTTAATAACTGTCCAAAAAGTTGCGACTGTATTCAGTTTATTACATTTCTGTAGGCAGCTCTACATGTTTGGGGCGTTGACACCCATCATCAGGAGCTGGTACAGCTGTAATTACAGCTTCTGGCACTGGTCAGCCGGATCTACTACCATCCTGGCACTGGTCAGCCGGGTCTACTCTACCATCCGCTCTCGTTGTTGAGTTTGAACTCAAAAACGAGAGCGGAGAGTCTCCATCTTAGCCCTTTAAGGACGAAACTGGACCTTTCGCAGTTAAAGATCCAGTCCGTACAGCGCAGTAAACACTCTCTGCATCGGTTATAGAAACCGATTAGTTAATATTGTGTAGAGAAATAATCGCTGTTATTTTTTAAGTCCATTAAACACACGTTAATACCTTGTGGGCAGAATACAGAATGTATGAATGTTAAACCTGCTGGTACATATAGTGACGTTTTGGCTTTCTAAAAGTTATTGTTTGGTTGTACAGCCCCCTTTTGTGTCGATGTAACTTTGAACATCCCTTGCTGTAAACTGCGTGTAGTTTTAAGAGAAGAGTGCACTTCATCTCCAAGTTTCACTTACAGGAACACAGTGTCTTGATGACAGTGTGCTGAGCAATGGGCAGACGTCCGACTGCCAGCCTTCTGACGTCTTCTGTAAAACTTCTAATTCATATATACCTTGAGCATTAGTTCACTGTAGTTGCCATCTAACGACAGGCTTATAAGTTATAAAATCTAACTTCATTTTCCTAATTACAAACTACCGTAATACTGGTACATTTCATTAGCAAATCTCCACTATCTCGGTATAAGATGACGCAGCTAATTTGTAACTCTTCTTCGGGTGGAAGATTGATTTATTCCGTAGACCACAGGTAAACCCGCGCTGTCTGAGGCGTGGGTGTACCTGTGGTCGTTCGCTTGCAGAGATACGGGTTCGAATCCCGCGGGTTTATGGAAGTTTCTTTCTTCTTCTGAGTGTTGTGAGTTGTCAGGTAGAGGTCTCTGCGTAGGGCTGATATCATGTAGAAGAGTCCTACCGAGTGTGGTGTGTCTGAGTATGATTCAGATATCTCTCAGAAGAAGCCTAGGCCCAGCAAGGCTGTCGGTCCATCAAAAAAAAATTCACACCAGAACTTAATTCTTTGACCATTATAGTCCATCCTGTGACTGAAACAATTCGGTTATAATATCATACAGTGTGTTTCTTTTATAGTGGCACCGAACACGGCTGTTTTATCGCAGAGAAAGCCGGCATCCCTTGACAGCGGCTGCTGTCGGACAGCGATAAGAGAAACACTACTTGCTATAGTTTGTATTATCTTTCGTTATTCGTTATGAAAGCCTGGATGTGGCGAATTAACTCTCTTTTTTGGTACCTACAAATTCAACCGAGGGGATAACGAGACAAATTTGAATACTGCACTTTCTCTAATATCACATCGCATGTACAAAGAACATGTATAGAGTCATGTTGTAATTTCATAAATAATTAGTTTAGATGACGTAACCAAAAGCTCCTGAGAGGTAATTTGTGATTCGATACAAATGCAAATTGCTTTGAACCAATAACATCAAAGTTGTGGTTCGTTATTTGGTTGATCATGGTTCATGACCTACAGTGGAACGATAACACTATGCTGGCCTTCATGTCTGTGACAGGCGGGCATGAATTTCATTAAGTGGCTGTTCATTTCCATTAATTAGATAGCAGGATGTTACGGAATGGTGTGAACACACAATACAACGTCGAGTGTCGAACTAGCGGTTGGTTAGTGAAGCCACATAGACTATATTTTTAATAATATCATGTAAAAGGAAGTTAAATATAATAATATAAATAATAACAGATTTTATTGATAATGTTTCCGGCGATAATTTCGCCCGTCCTCAGGAGCACTAGACTGTGTTTACAGCTTGTGGTATAATGCACCGAAGAAGCTGCCTGCTGGTGACAAATATGAGTTCTGGTGCTCCTGAGGATGGGCGAAATTATCGCCCGAAAAATGCTGAGCTGATTATAATTGTCAATAAAATCTGTTATTGTTGCTTCTTGTGTGACTGTTTATGTTATTGTATTAATGTTGCACGCTCACACAAACATCAAATTTAGAAGCTAAATATTTCGGTCCAAAAGGGTAATCATCAGAATTAATAAACAAATATAAATGTCAAGACTGTTTAATGTTTGTTTATCGATTTTCTGTTAATACAACACTATAAATGGCAGTATAATAATTTACTCATGACATTAACTGCAACATGTTTCGGCGGGAAAATGGCGGCCGTCATAAAGTCTATTTTATTTTCTATTACACTTACATGTAATTTCCGACGACGGGCTTTTTAGTCGAAACATGTAGCTTCTTGTAACGGAATATCATCATGGAATAAATATATTTGTGCGTGATGGTGCTATTATTGATTAGTTATAAGAATATCCTTCACTAAAAAAAAGTAGCGGCATTAATAAACTACCAATAAGAGCTGGAGAAGAGGTGTAAAAACGTAAAGGTAAAGGTCGACCAATAGCCTGCCATGAAGGCACGGGGGGGGGGGGGGGGGTACAGGAAAAGCCT
>Ga0136643_10017285_pt1 | contig 10853 bp, 10 predicted proteins | sample TergutLab28metaG_FD_96883 | JGI IMG/M metagenome (GOLD analysis project Ga0136643, IMG submission 96883) | Labiotermes labralis P1 segment gut microbial communities from Petit-Saut dam, French Guiana - Lab288 P1 (version 3) (version 3) | ecosystem: Host-associated > Arthropoda: Insects >... | reverse complement strand
TTATAACAAGAAAACCAAAGGACCTACCTTAATGGAATTGTTCACAGCCACAAAAAAACTGAAAAAAGCTTTTTTTTTGACAACTAGAGATATTCGATGTGTGCACCACGGGTGACAAGACACACATCGATAGGATATTCATGTTCATCAGAGGTTAATGGGCGACCACTTGATTTCTGCTTGCACAGACACCCACTTTCAGTAAATTGTTTATACCAAGCACAAATCGTCTTGTCTGTAGGCGGTTCCTTTGCGTACTTTGCACGAAATGCACGTTGCACAGTAACCACAGTCCTACTCGTGTGATATTCCAACACACATAAAGACTTCTCCCCCGGAGCCGCCATTTTCTCACTACATACACTCACATCGCCTATCGGCAGAAATGTGAACTACGATGAAAAACAACTTAGTGGGGTGGGGGGAGATTTGAGTTTTTCCTTCTATCTGTACAGGTTTCGTAAATACGTGTCTTACGGTTTTCCTATAAAAAATTTTGTAATGTCGGAGTACAATATGAAACGCCCTGTATGTATGTATGTATGTATATATGTATGTATGTATGTATGTATGTATATATGTATGTATGTATGTATATATGTATGTATGCATGTATGTACTTGCGTGCGTGCGTAAGTATGTATATATAGCTCGATTACATCCGCGAAGTCCCCAACATTTTGCACGACAAACTTCAGCACGAGTCCCACAAACCAGACGGTCCGTGACTGTAGCTGTTACGTATGCAGTCGACTACTGGCACAGCACCATTCTGTCTGCAGATACTCACTGATTTACGCGCTCACGAATTCGCTCATTTTCCCAGCTTGTGACATCAGGCTAGGCCCGATAAAGTTATCTGTACCTGAAGCTTGGTGGGATTAATCTGCGTTAATCAACAGCCATGTGATTTCTTTTCCCAATTGTACCGCTCGAACATTTGTATTCCTCTCATCGACAGTTTGTTAGCGACACGGCACAATGCGCCCCAGTTAGCATGAATATGTTCATCGACGATGTTTAACGTGACCTGTTGGAACTAACTAATATTAGAAGATCTGCATTAGAATAGTGAGCGAAACTGGTTCAGAATTGGAGTGCGCTGCAAATGAACGGATTATGCATGACTGCATTACAACAATCCCTTTTTGGTTGAAGGACGACAATCTCTGACACCCCAGAGCAGACAGACATATTATTTTATATACATACGTACGCATGTCATCAATAACTATAAAAAAACATTGAATGATCGTAACATCGATACATCGAAAAATCGTCTTCTTCATTATCTTCACCATCACCTCCACTACCACCCCATTCTTCTTTTTCTTCTTCTACTACACTGTCAAGTACTCTTATGTAAGATCTGCTCCGATCCCAACCATGATCCAACCATTGTCTTTCAGGTCTCCCAACGTTCTATTTCCCCCCAGGTCTTAGCAAATTGAACCCTTCAGCAGAATATTATTCTACACCCTTAGCACGTAGATTTTCCACTCTCTTCTAAACTTCCCAAGCTCCTTTTACAGGAGAATACTCCGTCTATAGTCTAATGGAGAAGCAACTCTGATCTTAATTAACACCAGCAAGCACAAATTTCATGTAACAAATATAAATAGAACATAGTTCGTAACTCACAGCATAAACTTGCAGTGTAGTCGGCAGCCTAGATTTCGAAACCCAAATGTTCCAGCCAAAGAGGAACATTTAATTTATATTTTGTAACCAAGTAACAGCGTTAGGGTCAAAACACGTGTTTTTCAAGGGCTCGTATTTTAGCATGACAGGAAAAACTCTGGTTTCCATTCGGCATAACCACACGCGCACCACAGCAAAAACTAAAATGTCCAAAGTTTGTCACTCTCAGGTCTACCCTTGATTTGGGAAGTTAGGAGCGGGCCGTAATAGGAAACGTGACAGCTGTTGGACATTGAGCAGCGGAGATTAAGATTAGCCGTGTGCCCTAGAATGACGTTGAGGTATAATCCGCTGGGAACTCTGTGTTCCAGCCTATACCCTTCGTTGAACGCAGCCAATCAAAATTCAGCGTTTAGTTTGCAATCGACTGACAAATAAGAGGCAAAAAGACTGTCAGACTATGAAATCAGGCACAAGAGTTTGGTTTTTAGTTTGATGGTGCTGTAACAGAACTTGGAAGCCGAAGAAACACAAGCGATGGGCTCTCTAATATTTTGGTGTTTGTGAAGAACAGACGGGTCTTGATGTGTGCACCACGCGAGAATATATTCAAACGAAGGGACATTAAAACTTTTTGTTAAATGTCCTCTTGTGTTACATAGAATTTTAACAGTGGTAATGACAAGCCAACATGTGTTTTACAAAATGTAGACCTCAATTATTAACACAGAGTAGCACAATCCTACACTGTACATTTTATGGTTCTGGTGGCCTGAAGATGACAAATGTTTGTCGCGAGAAGGTGGTTTAAAGTAAATTAATAACGGTAAAAATTAACTGTGCTGGTTGCATTTAAACCTTTATAAAAAGATTACATTCAACAAATAGGAAATTGAAAGTGAATTGATAGAATGAAACTAACAGCAGATTAATATTAGTATTCACTATCACAATATTATAGAAGAAACTGCCTACAAACATTATGATGTAAATTTTGACGTTTTGCTGACCGTGCATATCAGTATATTTATTTCAGTAATTAACCAACTTGATGCACAAAATTTTTGTTTTACAATAAGTTTATTTCATGCCTCTACATGTTTCGAGCACATGTGGTCATCGTCAGGAGGTCAAAATTGCATTACACAGTCTCTGGTATCATCACAGGTGTGATGATACCAGAGACTGTGTAATGCAATTTTGACCTCCTGACGATGACCACATGTGCTCGAAACATGTAGAGGCATGAAATAAATTTATTGTAAAACAAAAATTTGTGCATCAAGTTGATTAAATACTAGGATAAATTATTATGTAGTTTGAAATGTATAATATGTCTGAATGTAGAGTCTGAACTATAATCCGGTGCTACACAAGCATATCGGTGGCTTCTGTAAATAAATACAAGATGTAATTCCGAGTGGAATTTTAGGCTCTACGCCGAGAACCTGGTCTTCATTATGAAGACCAGTTAATTAGCTGTTTAGGGAAATAATTGGTGTTTACTGTGAGAATTGCACGGAACATATAAACGAACATGATTAGCTGTTAATCGTAAAGTAGTTTGTACACGTAGTAATCGCTGCTCGGTGCATATATAAGAAGGACATTTCATGAAAACACATTCCGACTAATACTGCGCGATGTAAGATGAAGGATTCGCACCAATGCCATACTTATACCCGCGGACGTGACAAAGAAGCAATGACTGTAGTATTTATATAAACGTGTATGATTTACTTTCAGAGGAAAATTTAGAATCTTATCTCCAATGGACAGCTAATTGACACCGTCAATTCGAAGGAAAATATAGAATTCATGTGACTATAGTGTTTTTATTTTGCATATTAAACAGCAAACCTTCTCCAGTCAATAGCCGAGCGTAGGAAAATGAGATATCCCGTATGCAAGGTAACTACAAACGAAGTTGCGTCATTTTATTTGTGAAGGAATGTGGGACAGTCGCCTAATTGAGTGCTGTGTATGGTATTCAGCAAACCAGGGAGCTTAAAAAATGTTTTATTTTGCGTAGAGGTTATTCATTTGCAATGTTTTTGTAAAGTACGTTGTGGAAAACATGTCGACGAAACTTTTCTAATAAATTATACAGACTCAGCAGTGTTGTGGCAGAAAAAGTGTACAGGGGAATAGGAATTATTCCAATATGTTGAGCGGTAGCGAACTGTGGAGAGGAAGAAGAAAATTTGTATTTCTTTTGATTGATGCATTGTTTACATCGAGAAAGAAAGCGGCCAAAGGAAACATGTTGATGTAGTAAGAATCCTCATCAATTCGTGAAGTTTCTTTTGTTTCTTTTTTTCTTTTTTTTTTTTGGCGCGACAGACTCCAGCGGGCTAGGACCTCCTCATTCACGAGGTTTCTAGATCGCACAAAACGATGTAGAGCGGCATGCGTGTTCTGCGCACTGCACACAACACAACACACATGCCGCTCTACGACATGCTGCCACATCACCTAATGTATATAACGACGTAATTTTACCGAATGTTTTAACATAAATATAACTTTAGTTCGGCAGAGATGAAGCTCCCTGATGATCATCGTTAAAGACCGAAACATGTAGGAACGATATTATTGTGTATTTTAATGTAAATTTAAAACTTTTAACCAAAATAACAAATAGTGCAACTGTTGGTGTGTGAACTATGCATTGGTTTTTTTCGACGCTATTTAAATCCTCCGATGTTACTAATATTAACTTAGAGTGCATTGTTTCTGAAAGAATGCAGGGAATTCTAAAGCCCTTAGACATATCAATGAAGGCTGTATATTGTAAATTGCTGAAAAACACTCGCCAAAAAGAAGCCGGGCCAAACTATATCGTTCAGTGTCAGCAGGCAGGCAAGCGTTTCCCATCGGGCCCGACAGATTCCAATCCTCTCTGGATTATTCTCAAAATGATTAATGATGACAGAAGCTGCGACCCCTCAACACACACGCACACACACACTCACACACACACACACACACCTTAACCACGTATCTACAAGGCATGAAACACTAGAGAAAGTGAGAAAAAGACACAGTCAGGGAATTTCGCCCATAGAGGCAAAATGGATTCTCGCCTCCTGCCCCATGTCTAGTGCGCTTCCGAGAGAAAATATAGTCCACTGTGGCTAACGTTAGAATGTGTCACATCAGTTCTGTGGCCCTCTGATCCCATTCGTCCCAGTCCACCATGAGCGGTGCACTGTGTGGTGAAGATTTCGCAGACAGTGGGACAAACCGCCCGTATAATATCAATTCCGATGTGAGGTACGTTTCTTACAATTTCAGGGCTGTTTGTACAGAGGCGAAAAGAATAACCGTTGATCCTTTCCCACTGATCATGTTGTACGGAAATTAAATAGGTAGTACATAAAAACATATAATTTAACTTTTCATTTTTATTATATAGGCCTATATGGTGAGCAATAAAGTGACTTTTTGAATTAGATATTTGTGGAACACAGTTACTTGCTGCAACTGTATAGTATAAAACGAAGCACTGAGAAGAACACTGTGTTTTTAATCTCGTTCTGCGGCGCGGCACGTATTGCGGGAATTTCATGACATATGAAGCCTGCATCCACCATGAATTTCAGAGTTCTCTCTCTACTACATTTATACCTACTCTGCTGCATAAAAGGGGTTTGAAGAGCCGACCTCTAGCTTCTAATGAGACCTCACAACTTTCGAAAGTATTTTCTAGCCTACGACAGAGGTTTCGTCTTGAAATATTTGCGATTTGTCTTCGAAAAGGGCTCCTTGTTTCTTCCAATTAATACGAATCCCCTTACATTGTCTCTCCTTATGTTAATTTCCCGAATATTCGTGTCGTAATTAATTCAATTTAATGATCGCAGTGTCTTAACGAAATAGAATGGTGGGTATGGACTGGATAGATCTGGCTCAGGATAGAGACAGGTGGCGGGCTGTTGCAAATTCGGTAATAAACATTCGGTTTCCATTGAATGCGGGAATTTCTTGACTAGCTGAGAACCAATTAGCTTCACGCAAACTAAATACAATGAAACCTACCTGTAACAAAACCACAAACGCCCGTCACTGAATATTTTCCGTTGCAGGAAGGTACTTTTAACACTAGTACTTGAAGTATGGATCATCAGAACACCAGATCATTGATATATTGCAAAATGTTTCCGCTAAATACAGGTTTATGTTATATCCCATTTCCGTTTAGGACAGGTTTCACTGTATTTAAGTATAATTCAGACGAATTTAATGTTTCTTTTTAGTTGTCACGTCTTACTGCAGGAATTTGCACTGCCTGGCCACAAATTATGTTAAGCTAAGAAGGCCGCTTGTTATCTCTAAAGACTGCTATCAGTAGGTTCGGAATTCACTTGGCAAAGTACACTTTATTTTATTTTTAAAATAAAAACTTAAGGTTAGAATAATATATCCAAATAAGTTTTATTTATTTCCGACATTTTTAATGAATCTATGCCTTCTATTCGAAAAATTACAGTGCAACTACCAGAAACCCCTTATGTGGGACTCGGACTTGAAAATACCAAATGGGATTGATCTATTGTCTTATGCGCTATAGAAAGTAAAGTTCACAGTAAAACAAACCACGAAGGTTTAGAGAGGGGAGCATAGGTGTAACTCTACTCTTCCTTTAACCTTGGCACCAGATGTGGGTGCATGGTCAATGCCACACGCTGGCCACTTTACCCTCAAGGAAGAGACCCGGTGCCCATTGTATAGGAGGCTGGGTGAGCCCCAGGGCCGGTCCGGACGGGTGCGGAAAATCTCGCCCCCACCGGCATTCGATCCCCGAATCGTCTAGCCCGTAGCAAGTCGCTATACCGACTACGCTATCTCGGACCACCTTATGCACTATACTTTGTGCTATTTAGAAATTACCAGACAGGCAGTACGGAATATTATGGGGGAATGAAACATTTTACAGTATACATAGTAGCACTCTACACTTCCTAAGACTAATACACCTTCGCCCTTACTGTGGTCTATGAGGTCCTATGCACTATCTCTTGCGTCTGTGTGGTCCTGTGTGGGTTGAAGTCTTACGATGGACAGATCCCTCGTTTAAGTCCTGCCAAAAAGAGTCGAGAGACCCGGAAAAGAAATGACCTTGAGTCACACTGGTCTGCAGCGCAGTTACTTCGTACTGATACACCCAGTGACAGACGTGTGTGCATAGGACATTCATGATAAATACAAGCGGAATTAGTGACAATAAGTGTAAGAAATCAGGATATTTTTTAATGCCGAAACTTACTGAAAAGCAGGGCGTTACCTTCATCATTATCTGTAGTGCTTTAAATCTTACAGGAATCGATTCGAAGATCCTGTTTAGTGTGATTGTATATTAAAGCAGTCACCTACGGTTCATTATGTATTGGATCAGGCAATGTTAGGTGGAGTGGAAACGGAGTTTTAACCAAGTATGAAGGGCGGGGTGAGAGGTTTGGAGGAGGCAGCCGAGTCTGTGAAACAGTGAAGGTGGTTGGCGACTGCAGTAAGGAGTAAAGTTAGTGCGATGAGATCACGTATTTCTAGAAGATGCTTGTGACGGGAGATGGGGAAGAAATGATCATGGGAAGGGGGTCGACGATCAGGGACAGCTGGAGGGTTTAGCACGGTTCACAGTGATGCGAGTTGTGACTCAGATGACGCAACACTTTGAGAGTGCACGTATTAGTATTAATATCTCTTTAAAACAGTGTGTTCCTACCCCACGTGTGAGCATTAAAGCAATTCTCCATTATCCTCACACAGGCCGATTACTTCGATAAACTGCGCTGATCAGTTTGTCGTTCTGTGGAGACTTAATTGTGTTTACCTTCAAGCAGAAGATAAATTTTTAAGTCTAACTAGGAATTTCAAATCTGCTTCGCTACCTACTACCTATCCTGTCTTTTATCCGCATTTGCAGAAGGACGAGCGGGGAATAGTCAGAGTCCTAACACTTCCAGCCAGTTTTGCTGTAACAAATACACGGTTATTCGAAATGATTGTTGGGGTTTTAACAACTTGTCATACACAACACACTTGCGATAGGAGTATGTGTAACTTTTTATTTAATAGAACAACACTCTAAGTTTTTGTTACATACCTTACAGGTACTCTATATATGCACGCATTGTGATTCTACAGACATCAACATGTTACGTGGTCGGACAATAAAGTTCGCGAACTCATCGCGGTAAAAGTGCTACATACCTCATTGCTGAATAACACCGTGGTCGCCTTCAAAGTACTCCCCTTGGGAAGCTATGCACCGATGCCAGCGCCTAGTCAACCCTTCAAAACAATTTTGGAATAGTTTTGTGGAATGGCCTTCAGAGCTGTCGTTGTATTATTTCTGATGTCATCAATGTCATCAAAATGCCTTCTTTTCAATATTTCCTTCTTCGGGAACAGAGAAAAAGTCACTGGAGGCTAGATCCGGTGAATAGGCAGGGTGTTCCAACACAGTTATTTGTTTAGTAACTAAAAATTCCCTCACAGACAGTGCCTTGTGAGCAGGTGCATTGTCGTGACGCAAGATCCATTAGTTGTTGGCAAAAAGTTCGGGTCGTTTCCGTCTAACTTTTTCACACAGCCTCTCTAGTAATTCCAAATAGTAAAATTGGTTGACTGTTCGTCCAGTTGGTACAAATTCATTATGAACAATCCCTATAATAACAAAAAAAGTCAGCAACATTGTTTTGACTCTTGATTTGGACAGACGGATTTTTTTTTGGGTCGTGGGGAATTGGCAGTCTTCCATTGCGCATTTTGCCTCTTCGTTTCAGGTTCGTATTGGTAGACCCATGTTTCATCACCTGTGATGACACGGTCCAAAATGCCATCTTGCCTCTCCAAAAAGTCCTGACAAATTGTGACTTCTTTGCTTTTGTTCTTCGGTGAACTCATTTTGGGCCATTTTTGCACAAACCTTAATCATGTCAAGATCTTCAGTTAAGATTTTCTTAACTGTTTCTCTGTAGAAGTTCACTTGCTCTGATATGCTCCTGACAGTCAGCCGACAATTTTCATGCACAATTTGACGAATGTTTGCAATGTTTTCTTCAGTTCTGCTTGTTGCTAGCTGTCGTGACGTCTCTTCGTCAGTGACACTTTCTCTTCCCTCAGAAAACGTTTCACCCACTTGTAAACTGCTGTTTTCTTCATAGCATTATCCCGTAAACTTGCACTGACATCTCTCTGATTTCGTTTCCACTCTTTTCAAGTTTAACAAGTAATTTAATGTTCGTTCGTTGCTCTAATTCAAGCTCCGACATTCTCGCGGCGGCACACCAAAACACACGCAGACAGTAATAGATGCCACTCAGAAAGAGACTGCCATAGATCAACAACAACACAGCTGTGAAACTCTGATATGTCAACGTCATAAAACCATACAAAGGTTTTTGTCCAGTGCTGCCACGGCAATCACACGGCGGCGAGTTCGCGAACTTAAATGTCCGACCACGTAATCGAGTTCGTTCCGCATGTCAGCGGTGATGGTTTCAGTGGCGGTTCTGATGCGTACCTTCACTTCCGGGATACACACGCACCCTGTCTCTTGAAACTGTGTATACCACCTTAGAATGGAATTGTCAGATAGTGGGTGTTTCCCGAATTTGGTGCGGAGTTGCCGCTAGACAATTGTACCCCGACAATCATTTTGAATAACCCTGTTCAGGGTCTCTCACTCCTCAGCCTCACTTTCCTCTTCATATTCAGTCTCAATATTTCACGCTTTAAATGTTTACGAATAGTGCCGATGCCAGGTGCACTGTAACAGGCCTACACACATTGGTCAAACGTGTTGTTCTTTGTCACAACGCGACGACTTTTATACCTACGTAGAACATTAAACCCACAAATGTATATACATGTAATAACGTAGCAGTCCCCCATTCCTTGAGAAGTATTCATGGCTCGAGACAGCCTTAGTGGGACTAGATCGCCTCATTATCGAGGATTCACGATCGCACTGAGACATACCACACTCTGTAGAACTCCTCTGGATGAGTGATCGGACGCTCGCAGAGACCTGTACCTGACAACGCAAAATCTCTCAACTAGAGACAGACATCCATGCCCCTGGCCGGATTCGAACCCGCAATCGCACCAATCGAACGGCCTCAAGACCCATGCCTTAGATGGCGCGGCCACTGGGATCGGGCGGGAGTAGAGGTATAGCTCCACGCACTGTTAAACTCTTCTCTCAAGACGAGGTTTTTTTTAACAACCTGGGAGTTTCATCTCTGGGGAAGTAACCCCCCCCCCCAGCGCCTATTCATCTGGTAGGCTCCAGAGACGGTCTGGATAATGTGAAAAAGAGAAAAGGCTTTAAGGTAGCTGAGAATCGAACCTTGGTCGTTTGGCCTTAAGCCAGTCACTCTTCCGGCTGCCAAGTCCTTATTTCCGTATAGTTGTGAGGTGCCATACGCGTATTCTTCCTTAGGCAGTAACGTGCTGCAAAATAGTGACATTTGATGTTACCGTTACGGCGTCTCCGAGGGTTACCGTACTGTGAGATATGGGGCTAGTGTAAACTCACTGACGCTTCGGAGAAATCTCCTGCCTTCATGTTCATGGCGTTCCGAGTGTTCCAAACATATTATTTGAACTTAACTCGTTCATGTATTAACATTACTACATTCAGTTGAACCGTACAGTAATTGTCATAAAGCAGTAGGTTTGTGGTATCCAAACATATAATGATGATGATGATAATAATAATAATAAATGCAGGGTTTTCTGTGGCCAAGCCATGAAGACATAGGATTGGAGTAAATGTATAGCAAACTAGTCTTACCGGGATGCTGATAAGTCCTTAGCCCGACCAAGAAGGGAACAAACTGCGCCTGTCAAAAGTGCGATGGGCAGAGGAATGGATTGATTTGGCTAGGGTAGGGACAGGTGGTGGAGTTTCATGAATGAGGTAATGAAACTCCAAGTTCCATTAAATACTGGGAATATAGCTTATTTCCTTTCTGGTCGGACTAAGGACTTATCAGCACCCCTGTAAATCGAAATTAAGTGAAGGTCCGTCAACTTCAAGTCCCGGTCCCTTTACCTCCGAGGAAAGAACCACAGTACCCATTGAGAAGGAGACGTCGCGAGCCCCAAAGGCGGTCTGGACATTTTGGTAAGGGAAACTATTTCGGACCACCACCACCACCACCACCACAACAAACACGACCGCCACCGCCACCACCACCTCC
>Ga0136643_10017282_pt1 | contig 10854 bp, 8 predicted proteins | sample TergutLab28metaG_FD_96883 | JGI IMG/M metagenome (GOLD analysis project Ga0136643, IMG submission 96883) | Labiotermes labralis P1 segment gut microbial communities from Petit-Saut dam, French Guiana - Lab288 P1 (version 3) (version 3) | ecosystem: Host-associated > Arthropoda: Insects >... | reverse complement strand
TCCCTTACAGTGTTTTGTTAGGTTGTTACTGCATTTAAGCACACAATTACTGGTTATGCTTCAATAATTTGCAGTTGCTTCTCATGCAATGTCCATGCATTGCATGGATGTGTACCTATCCCATGTGGTGAAGTAGTGATCCTTTGATTCTCAAACACTGCGGGATAAAGAATACTTCTGTAGCTCAGCTTAACAGGTAAAGGATTTTTGTAACTGATGTGAAAATCTCAAGTTGTTTCTTTACAGGTGTCAGTATGTGGTGGGTCTGCTTGCAGCTGGAATATTGGACATTATGACAAGCAAAAGATTATCTCAAACAGGAAGAAAGGGAAAGGGGGAACAAAGGTGATGAATGTTGCTGCACATTTTACATGATGATAGTTTCACATTTCTGTTACAGGTAGTGTTGTCATGAAGAGGATTAAGTTCAAAACTAACCTGGAGCATGAGTATATTCAGAACTTCAAGATCCTCCAGGCAGCATTCAAGAAAATGTGTGTGGATAAGGTAAGTGTTACCCTGTTGTTCATCACGTATGTTAAACTGTGTATTGTTCTGTTTGTTTTCTGGAACATTCTCCGTCATCGATTGCTGATCACTGGAGGCAGTTTTGACACATTTTTATGTGTATGTTACCATGTTTAGGGTTATGCATATTGTGATGAATGTGTGCTAGTAAGGGCTTCCGATTTAGTTCATGTGTTGTAAGCAAGTGGAGAAGAAACCCAGGTACGTCATGAGTGAAAGGTATAACCTTGTACATTATGCCTAATTTAAGGATTATTTCATGCCTTATCAGTACAGTATCCATTGAACAAAATTTAATGCACTTGTTAACCAGAGACTGTCAAAGTTTGCTCCACAAGAAAGGCTGATATAAGTCTGCAGCAGTTTTCAGATATTATTGCTGCTGTTCTTAAAAAATGACTGTTATGATATGGAAAATGTGAGGTCAACAAAAAAATGAAACAGAGAATTCAAAGACTACAGTGTAATTGTAGGTTTTGTAGTCCTTAGTGCATGTATATACTGTTTATGTTGACTGTACCTACAACTGGTTGTAAGGAAGGTCTTTGGAAGCTACTAAAGATTTGATGTTATGTTGAAGGCTATGTCTGAATTCGTTATTAATGTTACTTATATATTTTTTATTAATATATATATATATATATTTGCAGTTCATCAGTCCTGTTGCTTATTTTCTCTTTGTAAGGTAGTAGTGTTGAAAGGTAAATAATAGCTCCGAAACTGATCTTCAGAGATGAAGAATTTAAAGTCGTGAGTGTAATGAAATGCTCAAGGAACGTGCAGTACTACATACATCATCAGCTGTTATTCCTCTTACTGAAACACATGTATTGTTTATTGGCGCTGTTTAGTCCATGGGTTTCTGGCAAATGTTTTACTCCTTCTTCAGTGTTTGTACAGTTCCCATGTCTCTACTAAGTTGCTGGTTTACTACTGCTATCATCACACATATTTCTGTCTAGATTTTTAGCCACTGTCTGCTAGTAATTCATCATTAACTCCCCTCAAATGACCTTGCTATCAAAAGTTGTGACCTTAATGATAATATTTATGCTCTTCCATATTGTTGAAAGAGGATGTTGATGGCTAAGAGCCCAGTATGTACAGAAACCTGGTAGATAAAACAGTGAACTGTATTTGCTGAAATTTTAGAAATCGTAAAATCATTACCATCAGAAAGTGGGGTCTCATTTTTTAAAATATGTGACATTTACAGTAATGTTAAAATTCTCCATTGCAGGTTATCCCCGTAGATAAATTGATTAAAGGCCGGTTTCAGGACAATTTTGAATTCCTTCAGTGGTTCAAGAAGTTTTTTGATGCCAATTATGATGGTAGAGATTATGATGGCTATGAAGCTCGTGGGTGCCAGCCATTGGGCAGTGGTAGCAGAAGTGGGAGTCTTCATCAGCTTCCAGTGGTGGTTTCTGCTTCAAATCGGCTCACAACAAAGCCCCAACCCCCATCACGTCCTGCTGTCATGAGGCAGCCTGGTAACATCATCCCACCTGGTCATCCATGTGAATGTCCTTGCATAGTCATTACCTTACTTGTGTGACATGTGTAAACAGTCAAATTCTGTCATGCTGGAAGAACTTTTTGACAGACTGAGATCACAAAGCAAATAGTAGCTGTATCCATTATAACCATAAGCACCATCATTGTTGCTGCTGCTGCCACCATCACCACCACCACCTTCATCATCATCATCATCATCATCATAATTATCCACATTTCCGTTGGAATGAATTACCTTAGAGAATCTTCTGGTTTTCTTGCCTCTCATAAGCACACCTGCTACGCTGTTTCATGGTCTGTCCACTTTGTTGTTGATCTCGTCATTGTTCATTTATTCATGATCTTCATTTCTGATGCCCTAGAATGAATCTGTGGTCATACCAGCATATCTTAATTTGATCAATTTTGGTGTACATTTCAGTGCTCTCAAATCTTGTCTAATGACACTCTTTCTTTACAGTGAAACTTGGATTTTAATTTCCTTGTATGTCCATTTTCCTTGTGATTCTGCATGTGGTTTTATCAAAACCACCAGAACTTCCTTGAGAACATTGTTAAATTTTCCATGTATTTTAATTGATAACTGCAAGTCAGCTACACTTACATTTTTAGCACCTTGGCCAGCCATCCATAGGTACAAGGAAATGTCAATTCAAAGTATTTAGTACCATTCTTACACACTTATGGCAGAAAATGTGGACCCATTTTGTTTCTAATGGCTCAAAAAAAAACTCATTTTTATTTATATGAGACACTCAAATTTTGGAAATATGTGCATACTCAAATTTTTTATAAACAGTGCCCTTAAAGTGACCAATCAACATGCAGTGCTGTGCATGAGACATTACACAGCTGTATTCTCCCTGGCATTGAATTATAACATAGCAGCTGCCTTCCTGGGTTCTCATGTTCAGATTCTGGGTAATGACAGAGTGCGTGTCATAAGTGGCTTCTGAGCTTGCCCTACAAACAGACAGTTGGGGCAATCAAACTGGAGACAGGCAGGGCACTTAATGTCTCTGAATCAAGAATTAGAACATCTGGGAAACAAGTTTTGCACCTCTACAATACAAATTCTAGCTGTGTGGGATGTGGCTGAATGATGCGTATAATTTCAAGTTCTTGTCTAAGTGTTTCTGGACATGAGTTGTGACTCTGGCTCCTTGTGCACGTACTTCAGAAGCAAAATGTTCCTGTGGTGTGCTGTTCTCTGTGTTTTGGGACAGCTAACTTCATTTGTCATCAAAGAATATGACATTTGTGTTGTCACATCTATCTTATCAACAGCCATAATAAATTGATAATAAAAGCCTTCCATGATGATAAGTCATGTGAATGGGTAAATAGTTACTGATGTTGCAAGGGGGAATAGCACTGTTGCAGTCCTTCAGAATGTTGGTAACTCTTTACCATCGAACATAATGTAACATTCCAGAAAACTTGTATCTTCACTCACACTGCTGTGAGATACTTGGAGCATCCCTGGGGATCATTCCCTTTGTTATGTTGGCCTGATCGCAGATTTTTAGGACATACTTGTTCTTGTACATCAGTACATTCAGTATTTGCCTTTTATAATTCAGTATGTTCAACAAATACTGCATTGATATTGTTTGATGTTGCTTTGCATAAGGAAGTTCTTCCTCATGGAGATATTGACTGGTTACTCTAGCACATAATGCAACAGTGCATTGAAAAGGTTAACAACAGTCTTACTAGTACTAATGCGTGTAATCTCTTAGCTGCCACTTGTAGTTTACACAGAAAGGAAGTGCACTGCAGCAAAGGTGGAGGAAGATTGCATAATTGTGGCCAATTGGTCAGTAAAAATTGGTATTATTCAGTATAAACTCTTGGAGCGTTTTGAAGAGTATTTCGGACCATCGTGTAACTAAGAAGAGTTTTGCATACTACCTGAAACACAGTACAGCAGCACAATGACAAAATTGAGTGAAATCTTTGAGGACTGTGAGCACTGAACAAATACTAATCAGAGGGCAATGCCTTTCGTACTCCTTGTAAATGTGATGTTTTTGACCTTACCATTATTTAGTATAGAAAGCAGGATTATGAGATGACCATTTTATGTGTTTGTGTATGTACACCTGCTGCAACTTGGAATCAGTTTGTGGGGTTCCACTAAATTTTGTGGTGGATATGAGGTCATGCTTCTGAATTCCCCATCAGTAAAGTGTGAGGCCCACGTATTTGTGTGGCAGGGGTGACACTAGGGTCACTATGTTGAATCCTGTGTACTGTAATAAATATTAAAAATTGCAGCTTTTGTTCAGGCCATTCTTTTTTGTGGAGATTGGAACAATGTCAGCTACATGAACTCTGCGTTTAGCATTTGTTTGTACAGCTGGACATTAGCAATAGAAAAGTAGACTTGATGAGTCATGCCCAAAGTTTGTTTTCTCAAGAAACTTGAAGCAATATTTTATGGGTATTAACCATATTATTTGTAGACTTGAGAAATACAAACCATGAATGTTGTTATGGAAATCACAGAATAATTTATATTACTGTCTCCGTGTGTGTTTCATTGTTATGAAATATATATGATAATCTTTAGATGGTACGTGTAAAGTTATGGTGAGTACAAAGTTTTTATGGACAGATTTTTTCAAGTATATGGGCATATGCATGCAGTAGAATGCATTTCCTTTTTGTGTACCTTACTATACATATGGCAGTTGACATACTGCAAGCTGATGTATTGGTAATGTCTGTAGCCTTTACAATGAGCCATCGTGTACTGTATCAGATATCTTTTTTCCATGGTTTCTGTTCTGGTATTGTGAAAGCTGCGTATTTTTGTTTGCACCATTTTTGCATGTCTGCATTTTTCAGGACCAGATGCCATAGTACAGCAGTTTTTTTTCTTTTTGCAGTTATATTTGGTTTATACATGCACTGTTCTATTATATTTTTATTTTGCACATACATTGGTTTTTTCAGATTGTTCCAGTAGATAAACTAGTAAAAGGGCGGTTTCAAGATAACTTTGAGTTTCTACAATGGTTCAAAAAGTTCTTTGATGCCAACTGTACTGGTGCACGCTATGATGCCCTGGCAGCTCGAGGGGGGGAACAAATGGGAAGTGGGGGTTCATCACCTCGTGGGGTTGGTCAGATTGCAAAACGTACACATTCTGTACCATCTACAGGTGCAGCTACCCGTCCCACCAAGCAAACTGGTAAATACTTAGGAAAACCTGGTTTTTACTTTTATTATCACTTGTTTAACATTTTTAAGGCATGTCAGATTGAAGTTTAATGGTTACTGATATTCCAGGACATTTTCTTTGGAGTAGTAGCTAATGGGGATTGCATTCAGGTGGCATATTAAGCTCTGACAGTGTGGCATTTTGCACAGTATTATTGTAATGTAAGTATTTGTCTGATTCATTTCGCATTTCTGTAACAAGGAGCTGCTTTAGGTGCTTTTGCTCTTCAAATTCAAAAATATTTGGAAGGTCCAAGATGAATAAACTAAACATGCGTTCATGCATTGTCCCTGGATTGCAGAACAAGGTTATATAATAAATCCTTTGAAACTGTGGAGTTTGCAGTAATATAACTGTATATTCACAAAGAAATTACAACCAGTTTTAGTTTGAGGATTGACTCCTACCCAATCAGTGCAGTATCTTGTGTCTTGATGTCCCCGTCTCAAAACATGTGGATTGAAATCTGTCAAATAAATACAATCGTATACATCATTTAGTATGCATAGTGTGTACAGAAGGGTATTTGATTTTGTACACTCCAACATTAGCCTCACAGAAGAACGTTTAAATTTAGGAAAGGTCTATCAATGGGTACAGCACTGTTCAGTTTCATGGGTGAGCTATGTACCCATAATACCAACCAATGTCAGTGGGTTATAATGTGACCTTAGTAAGCCTCTTGATTGTGTGGATGATGGAATATTACTACCAAAATTAATTTTTTATGGATTTCAAGGCAAAGCAGAAGAGTGGTTTGAGTCATACCTTAAAAGTAATGCTCACACTATGAAGGCATATTGGGGGAGTAAAGGTATAGCACCTCCCATTCTTAGCCTTAGTTCTAGATTTAGGTGAGTGATCAACTTCATGTCCCAGCTGCTTTATCCCTGGGAAAGAACCACGGTACCCATTGAATAGGAGGGTAGATAGTCCCTAGAGCCAGTCAGACTGTTTTTGTAGAAGGGAAAATCTGTTCCTCCAGCTGGGATTTTCACCCATTATTGTCCAGATTGTAGGTAGTCCATATACCATCTACATTCTTCTGGCTACCCTGAGTCATACCTTGATGATGCAAAACAAAAAGTAGATAATGCGTAACCAGATTCAAGCTGTGACACCTACAGAATTTAGGACGTTGGTAAAACATGAATTGTAGCAGGGTACCATATTTGGTTGTCTACTTTTTCTCATCTTCATGTACAGTCTCCCCCTGTCAGTTTGCAGTTTAAACTGTGCTGTCTGCTGATGATAGTAGTATAATTATATTGACCCCAAAATTACCACTTTCAAAACTGCATTAATGGTCCATTTGTCAAGTCGAACAAGTGGTGTATAGCAAGTAAACTTGTATTAAATTTTGACAAAAAAAAACTCCATGAAATATGATTCTAAGAATGAAACATGTTTAATTTCAGTGATAAAATATTTGAAGCAGCTATTGCTAAATTTCTTGGCCTCCAAATTGATTAGGAACATAAGCTGTAAAAACACACCGCATGTATTATCATTAAATTTATTTCAACCTGCTTTGCCATGAGGGAATTCACACTGCTGTTGACAACAGGTACTTAATTTACATTTGTTATTTCCATTCCTTCGTGTTACATAGTTATATTTTTGGAAAATTTAACATAGGGTGAAAGAGCATCCACCATCCAAAAGAAAATTGTTAGATTAATAGTGGGTATAAAGAAAAAGAGTTTCTTATAGGGAATTGTGTTAGAAATTTAATATATGCTCCCTTGCCAATGAATACCATTACTTGTTACTGTCTTTCGTTGTAGGCATTGTGGAAAATTTTCAGACAAGTTCAGAAATACACAGTGTAAATACAACACTTAAACCTGATCTCCATGTGACAAATGCTAACCTCAATAATTATGAGAAAGGTGTGTACTATGCAGGAACCAAATCATACTGTGCTATTCAATTTAACATTAAAATGTTGATCCATCATTAAAAGTATTGAAACGGGCGTTGAAAGATTATGTTGTAGGTCACCCCTTCTGCCATGTAGTATATATATATATATATACTGAATGCTTGTAAGTAGTGCGCCTGTTACTCTGTGATTTGTGACACATACTTTACATGGACTGGGTTAATTTGCCTGAACATAGGTACAGTGGCAGGCTGTTGTGATTGTGGTAATGAACATTTGGGTTCTATAATATGCAGGGAATTTATAGGCTAGTGAGGAGCTAAAAGCTTCTTAAGAAGGACTCTGCTCCTTGCAGTTAGTTAACATGTTGCAGCATTTTTGGTCTGTACAAGATTTTCATACAACATGACTATGAACAGATGTACAATGTTTTCAGTTTTCTTTTTTCATTCCGTTCTATATGTTTCATGCTACATCCATTAATCAGATGTGTATTGTTTTTTAAAAAGACCAACAAATGCACATAGATGTGTGAAAATTTTATTGCATAATAATCACCAGAATGTTTTGACCACTCATCTTGCCATCCTAGAGAAAAAGAGTACGAGTACAAATTGTATCTTTTTTAAACGCCTAGTGATTTTGACACATTATAATTGTATTTGTATTCTTGTTTCATCACACTGAGGATGGCTACATGAGTTGCCAGAACATGTTGGTGATTACTGTGTAATAAAACTATATTCATATGTCCAAGTGCATTTGTTGCTTTTTTAAACACTTCTATACAAATTCCCTTCTGTTTTGTTGTGTTCTTTTCTTTTCTGTATATGTGAATCTTAATCATTCACCATAAGATAAAAACAGGCTGAGGGTATTGGAGAAGAGGTTGATGAAGAGAATGTTTGCAAGTAAGAGAGGGAGGTGACAGGAAGCTGAGGGTAATTAAATAATGATATTTGTGTCAAAATGTTATTAGTTTAATATGATGGCTGGTGTATGTAGCTTGCATGGTAGACATGAGAAATGCATACAAAATTTTATCTGGAAAACCTGAAGGAAAGAGATCACTGGCATAGATGGCAGGATGCTATCGAAGTGGGTCATAAATAAATCTGGTGTGAAAATGTGGACTTTTTTAGTCTGGCTCTGGATAAAGACCAGTGCTGAGCTGTTGTGAACATGTTCCACAAAATGTTGGGGAATGTCTTTACTATTTGCTTGCCTGCTGCCATTTTCAGGAAAAATTCTTTGCCCCATGGAGTTAGTGATTATGAGTGAGCCTGTGAAAAACAAGTCACAGTTGCATGTATCAGTGTTAGTTTTTGCTCATAAAGGACAACATTAGAAGTTTTTTGTTTGTGCTGTTGTAGTCTTAGCAGGAAAACAGTAACACAGGTGCAGAAAGTTACGTGTGTTCAGTGATGGTTCCAGAAGTGATAATTCAGGTACAGTTGTAATTGGACTCACCTAGCATCTCATTCTCATTGCAGTCAGTTATATGGAATGCTGTCTGAGTAAAGGCAGGGGGTCATGGTAGTAACAGTCAGAATACAAATTTCATCCAGCAAGCATTCATGTGTAGCCTGTAGAAGTGTACAAGATGACTAGTCAGGTGTTGTGATTTTATCAACTGACCATTTGGGAGATTTATAAGGAGGCTTTTGTATGTGAAGAGCTATGTATTTCAGCTTTAAGAAATTGCATACTGGAACGAATGTGTATCAGATGTAGACCTGCAGATTTGATCCCTGGGTTCATGAACTGAATTTCAGTTTGTGAATATGTTGGCAGTCACGTATTACAGAATGTGTGGATTAAAACTGATTGGTTATTTTGGTGTGTTGATTGTGACTGGCATTTCTTATTTTCAGAATATTCAAGTTACAATAAGAACTCAATATTCCTTTCATCCTATTACTTGCATTAGTATAGACATGTGTAAAAGATCTTCTATAATCACTCTGTACCTAGAATAGCAATGAAGATACCTCATTGGTTATAGGCTGAATGACTGGGATCCACCAGACCTATCCACTGGCACCTCACTTGTGTATTGAATGGGCTAATTAAAAAATTCAGTCTTTTACATGATGGTTTTCATCCAGCTTTCTCTGTTCTGTTTTGCTTTTTGTGCATAATTTTTTAAAATGGTTGTGTGTACATGTATATGTGTATTTTGGTTTTGTGTGTTACTGTATGTACTGCTTCTGGAATCAAATAGAAATGATACAGCCTGTATTCCTTTGTCTTTCACACATTATAAGTTTCATGAGTCATGTTTATTATAATTGTATTGTACGAAGTTAAAAGTGCTTTTTTATGTAGTAAAGTGTCAGTATTTTTTATATTATTCATAGGCCCAAATTTCTCTTGACAGTACAAAATAAAAATATTAAAGTTGACATGCAGTCAAAATGAGTATCTGAGCTAGTTAATGGCAATGAGGAGATTGCAAATGTTTGTTTGTCTGCCATGGCAAAGAGTTAGAATGCTGTGAGAAATAGTGGTATACATAACATTAATTGTAGTGATGTGATAGCAAGTGATTCAGATCATGATGCAATGAAGATTCAGACTACTTTATTAACTCATTGTCAAGTAACTTTGTCTCTGATACATTCTGAAGGCAGTGCTTAGATGGTGTTAGCATTTCATTTTGTCATAAACATATGGCAGCCATATTTCTGCAGGAGAAGAGACTTGTTGCCATTTGAATGTACATGCAAGAGCAGGCAGGCAGGGGCTCATTTAAGAAGCATGCTTTAAGTTTCGTTAACCATTGTACAATTATGAAACATATTATGTCGTTTGCTTGAAGTGAATGCACCATTGACTGTAATTGAATCCCAATTATGAAAAATTAAATTAAATTTTTTATGCTTCAGTTACACAGAATTTCTTCACAAGTTTGTAAACATGTGAACAGTACCCCATATGTTACTCATTTATATCTCCAACTTAAATCCAGTTGGACAAAATTTGATTAGTTTGTACCTAAGTAAATTTTAGTCCAGTTGTTTGACATTTATGCAGATTTGTCATTTCAACCTGTGTGTCACTTTAAATGTTAGTGAATGTAACTACAATATATTTTTTATGTGTGTACTTGGGCTGTCAGGAATTGAGGTGTCTGTTCTTTTGGGATGTTATGACATGTCATTGGGTAGTTCCCAGTGATGTGGTGCCACATGACTGGAGAAATGAGGCCTCAACTGCAATAAATAAATAGGCTGGCTAGGTCACAGAACACATTCTACGTGGTCAACAGAGTTTCAAGACATGAGAACAGAAGCATATAAAATTTAAAAAAAAAAATTATTTCTTTTCAAAGTAATTTTCCTTGACTGTAGCATGGTTTGAACATCGTACACAACATGGTCATCAAAGATGTCCCCAAAAAAACTATTTAATTTACAGATGTATTCTGTTGATGTCGCTGACATCGTGAAATCTTCCATTGAGGATGGTTTTCACTTAAGGGAGTAGAAAGTCTTTGGTCACAAAGTCAGGTGAATAGGTGGGTGGATAATCACCAGGCCACAGTGAAGTCTTTACAGTTTGTGACACTGTGCTCTGCTGTGAGACTGAAAATAATTGTGCATCGATCTTCCTCTTTCCCAGATCTTCCTGAAGAACTATATGCATTGCATACCAGTTAAAATGCCTTTCATCTTCAATAATTTTTTTTTGG
>Ga0136643_10017277_pt1 | contig 10855 bp, 5 predicted proteins | sample TergutLab28metaG_FD_96883 | JGI IMG/M metagenome (GOLD analysis project Ga0136643, IMG submission 96883) | Labiotermes labralis P1 segment gut microbial communities from Petit-Saut dam, French Guiana - Lab288 P1 (version 3) (version 3) | ecosystem: Host-associated > Arthropoda: Insects >... | reverse complement strand
CCCCCCCCCCCCCCTGATGATGCTTAAGTCCTTTTCGTTTTCCCACCTAAGCATGAATAACCAGTCAGCCCAGCCTATAGACGGCCCTTTCCACATAAGCATGGTTACAGCTGACATTGTGTTGTCGAGTTTAGGACATTCTTTTTGCGGATCTGAGAAGCCGAGTCACAGTTCCACTTACTGTAGCGTTCACCACACAATATGACACATCCATCCAAGCATTACGTTAAGTAACACTAAAGGGTTTCCTTCTATACCTCTGTACCAAACCTTCAACCGAAGAGTGAAGGAACTATCACTTGTCCTTATAACAAAACAGACCACATTTTACATTGTTAATAACAATTCTTTCTAGATTCTATGTTGATGATATAATCACAGGCACGTAAATATCGCATATTACGTGACAATTTTGAAGCAAAGAATTAGGTCATAACCTTCCTTCGCAGTCTGATGTATCCTCAAGAAAAGTAAAAAAAAAAGCGATTTTGATATTGGATTACGCAGCAACGAGACCGTAACACGAGAAATCGATTTAAAATGCGTCATGAAATTGTGAAGAAACAACTGTGAAACTGAAATAATGTTAGTAAGATTAAGTCTATTGCATACTTAAATGAATACGTAACTCGCACCCAGCAGTCCGCCACATGAATGCAATCCACATCATCATGTACTGTTTCCTTACAGCAAATAATATTCCCCTCGGCAATTCATTTCAAACACATTACTACATTTTTGCTTCATTCTGAAGAGTGATAAACCGATGTGCACATCCGCACCTTACAGCTGGTGGATGTACAATTTTTGTACTTAAATATGTAGTTGTTGTAAAATAAGACAGCTCACAATGCTAGGCAGCCTACAACTTACTGCATGCATCATTTAAGGAAGTGTAAGTTGGGATTGTGGGTGTCAAAATGATTCTTATAGTTCCTACATTAAGCATCGATGTTTTCCCTAACAACTACAGATTTGGATTTACGTTTAAGTCTTATTGCCTTCTCTGTGCTATAGGACCTCTATTTTATATAAAAGGTAAAGGTAAAGTGATCCCGTTACAGGCCCGGTGTGGCCCAGAGGGTGGGTAGAGGTATAGCTCTACTCTTCCATGACCGCGGCTGTAGAAGGGGGTGAGTGGTCAGCAGCACGCACCGGCAGCACTTTGCCTCCGGGAAACACTCGGTACCCATTTTACAGGAGGCTGGGTGGACCCCAGGTTCGGTCTGGACAGGCGGAAAATCTCGTCCCCACTGGGATTCGATCCCGGCCCGTCCAGCCACTAGCTCAGTCGCTATACCGACTGAGCTATCCGGCCAACCTCTATTTTATATACTATTTACTCAAGCATCAGTCATTAAAGGATTTGTTTTCATCACAGATAGGTTGTGTTTGATTCATTGATTCATTCAATGCAGTTAAGCCCTCTTAACACATGCCTTACTTATAATTTTGTAAATGTCTCGTTTGTATAATACCTTTGCCTCGTGAGAATTCGTTCACCTGGTTCCATAGATACGACAGAGATTTGTTTCTGAATGATGTCACAGCGGTGTTAAGGTTAGGGGTGTCGCTACAAGGCACAACAGCGTGTTCAGATTAACGAGGAGCCTTCAACCTCTCGCGTAGCAGCCAACGACGCCGCGCGCTCACAAGTAACCAGTCCCGCGAACAGCACATTAACAACATAGGACTGCGAGCCGTAGAGCGGACGACATCAATTACTACATCCACTGACGCCGTCCGCTCTACAGAGCTACTTTCTTTGTAAAAAACTGATTGTATATCGACCAGCTATAATTAATAGAACATTGTTTTTCAGAAAGTTGAGTAATTAAGCTTCACTGATATGTCAATTAGTGATGGTAACAAGCTGAAAGCATTTTGTAAGCGACTGAAAATTGGTGTTATATATATATATAATAGAATTCAAAACCCTTTTATTCAATTTAAATGAACTCTTGTTGGCAAGTGTAATAACTGTTATGAAATCCCTTCTCTGTGTAATGCATAAGTGCTACAAAGTGTTGAAAATATTTAGAATGTGTCAATAAATAATTTAAATAATTAATAATAACAGATATATTCAACTGGAGACAAATTAATTCCAAAAGTGAACACGATAAAATTATTAAGAAAATGATTATAATTATAATAATTCTCTTAATGGAGAAAGACTCACTCGGAGTTACACTAATCCTCAGAGTAAGGATGAACCAATATGTAATTAAGCACAACCAATTCAACCTGGTAAATCTCAAAATCAAGATTAACTAGGACACGATGACAGAAACGACAAACGAAGGAGAACCTGCCGTCATTCAGAGCAAGAAACGTTTCGCAAAAGGCCGCTTAACGACGCTCACAGCATGTTGAAGAAGTAAAGAAATGACGATAATTTCAGAGGGCTAATGAAAAAGATTTAAAGGAAGGGTGGAGAAATTTGTAATATTCTATCACTTGATCTAAAATGTCAGAAACAGGTTGCCATAAATCAGGTATGGGAAAATTAAGTTATATATTATTTTTTGTGTAATTAGGTGTGTTTCAGTTTTCTCACTTCAAAATTAACTGCTTTCAGCCACGTTTAAAAGAAAGTGGTAATTTAATAAACATTACTCTAATAACTTCGTCAATAATCATAAATTAAAAAGGTCTGATAAATTTCGAAGTAGACGAAAAACTTAATATCAGTTTACCCCATTTATATGACAGAATCGCTGCTCATCTCTTTCTAGATTTTGAACACGAACCACAAAAATAGGCCTAAACAGTCTCTGACGTCAAAAGAGTTAAATGTAATGCTGTCACTGTCAAGCTTTCCGATGGAGCAAGTTTTCACCGACCACAAATGTATCCTACTCATTGTTCCAGTTCTACGACCCTATATCAAGGGACCGAGATGAAATACTGACCGTAATGATAATGACACAACTCCCCTTTTTTATACATAAGTTACACAGTCTGGTAATTTATCTTATGTCGGAACCACAACTCGACTTGGAAGTCAGATATGAAGTAAACTTGAACTTCCTCGAAAGATAAATTGTTAACAAGCAAACCGGGGCGCGTGTTACATCAAGATATGTGCGATAAAGAAGTAAGGAGAGAAGATTGATGAGATAACTATCAAACTCTCTAAGATCTATAATTGTAAAGGAATGTATACATTATTTATGGAAACTTAAATATACGATTTTGAATGCAAGGAAGTGTTTCTTATCTTATATTAGGATGACTCAAAGAATGGAAGTTGGGAACCTATTTCAGCTATGTATGAACAGTCCCAAACCGCCTCCTATACAATGGAAATTGGAGATTTTGCCTGTGTGGAAAGGAGGCTTGAGCGTGTAACTAGCCATAATGCAGTCTGATATTGTGTGCCTTTCAGCTGAGCAGCTGTGCCCTTTGTGCACATCTTGGCGTGGTTCCTATGAGCTGGGATAAATGTTACTAAATATGAGCTTGCACATAGCTAATAACACACAGTCTCTTTTAGATGCTTCCGTCTACAGCGAGAAGCTGGTGAGAAATTTAATTACGCTTATCAGCCTGCCAACTATTTGACTGTGTAGGAAAATTCCAACGTTAGATTTTCCCTTAGCGGTGTTAACTTGAAGACCTACGAGCGAGTTGCTTCATGCATGCCTTGCAAAAAGCGAATAAAATAAATTAAGAAGTAATGAAGAAATGATTTCTGTCTGGATATAAAGGTCACCTCTCAAAGTACTGACAGAATTTTGGTTAAGTTTGATAATCAGATTCATCTCTTTTCAAAACCTTTCTGGATCATATTATGTTGTTCTTTATCTGTTCAATAAGGTAAAGCAGTCCCGTTACAGGCATGGAGTGGCCCAGAGGATTCCAGGAAGTTAAGGTTCCCAGATTACATGACAACGGCACAGGATGGTGGTAGGTTATCAGCCTTACCCACCGGCCACCTTTACTCCCAGGAATGCTCCTGGTACTCATTTCTGTTAGAGGCTGAGTCGAACCCAGGACAATAGTGCGATCGGAATAATTATGGAATCGAACCAGCGACCTTCCGATTTGTAGCACAGCACCTTAACCACTGTGCCACCGCCGTCCCCATCTGCTCAACACAAATGCCAAGTCTCATGCAGCTCACATTTAACATAACAGATTAACGATGTTTGCATGTCGCCATAAAAAATTGGAGCTTCCTGTGAACTGTAGCAACTGTAGCAAGGCAGGTGCCTGTGTTCAAATTCACAATACTGTTTAAAGCCTTGATTTTCAAGAACTACACATCCGTGAATGCATGAAACCTGATGCGTGATGCCGTGACCGTGCAGAAATTCACTCTTGGGTACTGCAAGGTTGTGTTTATTAAACACCAAGCACGTGACTGTAACGTGATCACGCATGTGTCATGCTACGTTTGCCGTCCGGGCAATATCTGCTTGTCACGAAGACCTGAAGGTACAAACGTTTTATTTTTAGCAATAGCGTATAAATCTTTAATAATACATTGGTCGAAAAATGTAAATGATTCAGTGAGAATGCGCCCTGCTTTGTACAAGTTTGGCCATACAAGTCAATATGTTAAGGAGCAAAGAATGGAACGACGTGAGAGGCTGTGGAACACTAGCCAGCTTTACTGATGAAGTGAGAAGCAGAACCCAACTTTCCCCTTTCACGGCTTTGCTTTCTTTGCCTTCTGTTCATTTCACAAGCCTGAAATACACCTAGGCGTGTCGAGGATCCTTTGGTTACTCACACATTGTAAATGAAAGTGACGCTTTGAAGGACATGTCAAAAAAACCACCAATCCGCAAGAAACATCACGCGTCGCGCATATACGATTGCTGGGTTCTTGAAAATCAGGGATTAAGAGAAAGTATGGATGTTAATCACAGACTTAATTTTGACGTTCATAGGGCCGTGCATCGTAATATTATTTCTATAATAAAACCAACAAGATGCACCAATGTGTCAAATGTGTTTTATTTTGGAATGACAATCTACGTATTTCGGACGGTCTTTCCGTCCGTCATCAGGCGTTCAAGACTGTACATACAGCAACAGGCATTTGTCAAACAGATACTGCTGTACTGCAGGTACCCGCTAGCAAGCAGACAGCAGTATCTGTTTGACAAATGCCTGTTGCTGTAGGTACAGTCTTGAACGCATGATGATGGACGGAAAGACCGTCCGAAATACGTAGAGTGTCATTCCAAAATAAAATAAATTTGATACATTGGTGCATCCTGTTGGCTTTACTATAGAAATAACACAGGGTTAAGTTTGGCAGCCGCCACAAATTACTGTTAATTTCAACCAAAACTGGACTGGTTTTGCATACCTTACAAAAATTAATTCATTTGCTAATACTGTCTCAGATTTAATTCTTCAACATTTTGAAGCACGAAAGTAGTTCAGATAACACAGAAAAGCCAATTTATGCTTCGTGTTCAGCAGAATGGGTCTCAGTAACAAAGAGCAAGACGGTAATCCCGTCTCACTTCAAAAACATTAGAAACACCCCAACACCCTGCGTGCACAAATCGCAGATTTATCTAATATTAATGCAAGTGGTGCATGTAGTGGCCACTCTGCTTTGGGTTAAGGACTTACTAAATTTTGATACTAATTTTTTTAGCAAAACTCCATTGCAAATTGTGTGAATATTTACTGCCCACATTAAGGGAGTAAATAATGAGCTGTCACTTAACGTCTCCCGGACCTGTGACGTTCATTACAATGTTCTAATTTCTTACTTGCACTGTGTTCCGTGGTGCACTTGGACTGTGACTTTTCCACTCGCTATCCACTTTCCTTGCTTCTTTTTATTCAGCACACTAATACTAAAGTGTCTTCACGGTCAGATAACAACGACTAACCACCTGAGCCCCAGCAGGGCCTTTGTTAACACTGGGCCTTCTATCAAATTGCAGTCTACAAAGTTTTTAAAGCTCATACACATATATACATGTGTGTTAATTGTTTTTGTGCGTCTACCCAGAAAATGAAGAAGAGTATACTTGGTTTTTCTATAGTATAAAGACACGAGAGGGGGCCGGGTAGCTCAGTCGGTATAGCGACTGAGCTACGGGCTGGACGGTCCGGGACCGAATCCCGGTGGGGACGAGAATTTCCGCCCGTCCAGACCGGCCCTGGGGCCCACCCAGCCTCCTGAAAAATGGGTACATGGTCTTTCCTGGGGGTAAAGTGCGGCCGGGGCGTGATGCTGACCACTCACCCCCTTCTAGTGCTGCGGTCATGGAAGAGTAGAGCTATACCTCTACCCACCCTCTGAGCCACACCGGGCGGGGTAACGGGAAACTTTACCTTTACCTTTATAAAGACAAGAGAAAAAGATTAGAATATATCTTCTATTTCATCTAATTTCATAATATTTGAAGGAAAACAGCCTTTAAGTCAGTAACCTCATAAAAATCAATAAACTGAAATTGAAAAACAATAGGCAGTAGCCTCTTCTACCCTATTACACCCGCCAGGATAACATTTCTAATATCAACTGACTTCTTTTCTTCTTATCTTTTGCAGGAAAATTTGTAGGAAAAAGAACAGACGTGTTCATATCACTGTTCATTAACCGAGTTTCTGCAGTGGACGAAAGCAAAGAGGTAAGTATGCTGTCTTAAGTGAAAGCCATGCGATGTATGTACCGATCCGACTTAGCTCACATCACGGGCTAGGCGTAAACGTGTGGTCACATGAACCTGTTCAGTTTGAGGCGTCTTCTTAGCTTATTTTTGATTAACTTTTATGGCGAATTTTAGATTTCATAAAATACAACAATCTGAATTCATAATCTCCAAGTTTTTATAATATCGTGTGAATTGCATTTAATTTAGCTTTGAGACGAGATTATATTTATCCTTGTTAAAAATACAAACGTTATACGGAAAATATTTATTAATTTGCGGAAAGATCATCAGCTAACAAGTATCACATTCCGCTGAACTTCACTGCAGTGGGGGTTCTACAGGCATACGCAGCCACTGAAGTTAATGAGGTGCTTGATTGGGACTAAACGTGGCGTCCTGAGATAGGTGACTTGCCGAGGTAAAGCACTCTAATGTATGACACATTAATCCACTGCGTCCTTTACTTCCCCCTTGGGGATTTCGTACGATGAATTTTCGCAAATTTAGCCTCATCTCTGAACCTCTCTCCAGTAAATAAGCAGGACAAATTTGCCTGCCGGTCCGTGGGGATGTTAGAGCGTAAGATGACACGGACTAACGGGTGGGTAAAAGAGCGACGTTATTCAAGAATGTAATTACAATTATGTACTCTACAGATCTCAGTGAATAAACCTCAGACAAAAGTGTTCAGCATGTTTAAGTGTACTGTAAAGAGATCGGTTTAATTCGTCACACACTGATGATTCTCTATTTTTAATATCACAAATGGACAATTTCGGTCTATATGTCTATTGACAAACTAACGCTACGAAACACGCTCCCTCTTGAAAAGGTAATAGGTCCTCAGTTGGCTAAGAAAATCTTCGTATCTTTTAAACCTGAGTTTCATTTCCACATTCCGAACAGGCCGCCACCCGTCTCTGCCCTGAACCAGGTCATTTCAGTCCATGTCCCCATTCTACTTCTTGAATATCCACTTTAGTATTATCCCCATCCACTCGTAGGTCTTCCAAGTGGTTTCCTTCCTTCGGATTTCCCCACCAAAACCCGACATGCACCTCTCACGTCCTCCACACGTGCCACTTGCTCAGTTTATTTCATATCCCTTGATTTGATAGGCCGGATAATATTTGGTGAGGAGTATTAATCATGAAGCTCCTAATTATGAAATCTAAAGAAGGGGAAAAAAAGTAGTTTATTCACATCATGTTATATGTGTGTGTCTAAAATCAATGATCTCCACTGTACAATTGTACGGCGACTTTTAGGCCTCAATGTGTATCTGAATAACTCCCATTTCAATTTCTGAAAAAAATTAAATAATTATCGCGGAGCCCCGTCTAAACTATATGCCAACGGATGCCATCTCAACGAAGCACCGTGGTAATTTCCTATAATCAGCAGTAACAACGTGACGGAAGCGTGAAATAATGACACGGAAACGACACTAGCGCCAGTTGGCACACGCTCCTGAATTTATATCTAATGGATATCAGAAAGAATGCACCTTTTGTTAAAGTAGTGTGTTGTAATGTGTACAATAGCATGACAGCCGTGCGGATATATTTAGCTTTCACTTTCATACGATAACTAATTAATCACGTGAAGTTGTTTACCAAGATAAAAAATTAACATGGACCTGAATGTTGCTTGTAAAAAACATTGCTTGAAATCTAACAGTCAAACAAGATGATGACGTGACACTCTGAGGGTAAAAATGCCACAGTTTTGCGCCATTTCTTACGTCATTTTGAGGACCTTGCAAGAGAGGGGGTGCGTTCAATAATTTTAGGTATATGAGGGAAGTGAAATCACAGCAGCCCAGAGTGTCAGCGTCACTCCCATTAAAACGTTTAATAGCAGGCTTACCACCAGAATTCTGGGCACCAAAGCTGTAGCAGATTTTGATCTTGTATATTTTCTCCCAAGTTGCTTTTGTATGCCATCACTTAATGATAATGAATGTGATTCATATCGAAATACGGTTGTGATATTAAGATTGATGGAAAATGGACAGAACCGGAAGGAAGAAATCGTGGACTATTTTATGAGGGGCTGATAAAAACCACAATAAAATTCTGTGCTCTACACACACACACACACACACACACACACACGCGCGCTCGCGCGCGCGCGTGTTTGCGATACGAATTGAGTTTGAGCTGAATTAGAGAGAGATGTGTACCTCTGTATCAGCCCTATGAATCATCTTTCTTGCAGGTGAGATGATTCATTTGAAGCAAGCAGAAGACACACCTCCTAGTATGTCAACATTAAGGTCGCAGAACGAAGTACACGGATAGTAAGGATGATGGGGCTCGAGGTGCCTTGCTCTCTGTACAGTGTTCTACTCTGCTTCAGCTCATACTTTCGCATACCAGCCAGCCCAACGCTTTTGTCGTTCGCGAAGTTTAGTATGTCGGTATTGGCAGAAACCTCTCTGCGGTCCGACAACGACAGGGTAAAACGGAGAAGTACGAGGGAGAAAAAACATTTAGCGACTGGAGGATAACGCAGAGGTAATCGACCCATGGAGCTCATTCCTGTGGCCTCGGTGTAGCATATTTCACTGCAACCCAAATTGCAAGCCTGCCATTCGCTACTACAAAACAGAAAATTAAAGGAACACTGTCAACAGAGTACCGGAAACACGTCTGCGTGTTTTGCTCTGCTGCAACTGGAGGGGCTTAATTTACAGTTGTTAATGTACTGCATGCGAGGAATGTATCTATTTGTGAGGTCGTAAAATCATGCATTTCTTTCCAGGAGATTACTCTGGACGTGTTCCTGTATGTGTACTGGGAGGACGTGCGGGTCTACATCGACAGTGAGGTCAACAAATCGGACGAATATGTGGAAATCACGTGGGAAGACAGCAAAAACTTTTGGATACCTGATCTTTATATTCGACAACTCCGCGATATCAAAGTTCTGTCGCTCTTCCAAGAAATGACTTCCATTCGATTATATCGCAACAACACTCTACGGGTTAGCATTGGGTAAGCAGCGCCAGTCTTAATGCATTTAGTAGTGCCAACTTTACTGTATTAAGCAGTGCCAGCATTCGTGTATTAAGTGGTGCCAAATTTAATGTACTAAGCAGTGCCAACTTCATATAGTAAGTGGTGCCAACATTATTCTACTAAGCAGTGCCAATGTTTATGTATTAAGTGGTGACAATCTTAATGTGTTAAGCAGCGCCTGTCTTAGTGTATTATGTGGCACCAAACTTATTTTTTTAAGTGGTGCCAACTTTAAGGTACAAAACAGTCATAATTTTAATGTACTGATAAGTGTCACGCTTCATGCGTTAAGTGATATCGCAGTTATTTTGAAGTTGTGCCAACCTTAATGTATTAAATAGTGGCACCCGTAATGTATTAAGCAGTGCTAATCTTAATGTATTAAGTAGCTCCGATCTTAATATATCAAGTAGTGCCCATCTGATGGTATTAAGTTGTGCCATTCTTAATTTATTATTTAGTGTCAATCTTAAATTAGTACATATAGAAATTCACTGTGCTATTTGATGTTATTATATTCAGAGACATTTGTAATTCCTTGTACCAAGTATTACTGACTACGTTTGTAATTTCAGTCGGGAAGTTTTAGTGCTTGACTTGTATGCTAATCACTAGACCACCGGACTCTATTCTGAAGTGGCAGAAGCACGTCAACCAGTGACTTGAAAATGGGGGTACAGCCAAATTACAAAATGTCTATAATTATCAAAATATACCAACCTCAAACAATAGACAAAGCCAAACATGCCACTGGAGAAGTGGTTAAGCTATCACCTCTAAATTGTATAAAATTTTAGGTATTTATAGTAGTTAATAGTAACACCAATTAGATGCATTAATTTCTCAAATTTATTTTTGAAATAAAAATCTACGTGTTTCGGACAGTTCCCCTACCCATCATCAGGAGTTATTTATTGTACGGAACTGGTTCCTTCCTGATCCTGCTCGCTAGCTGTCAGCAAACCTGTATGACATATACCATTGCTGTGTGTAGAGTGAAAAGCTCCTGATGATGGACATGGGACGGTCCGAAACATGTAGAGTTTTATTCCAAAAATAAATTTAAGAAATTATTGCATCTTGTTGGTTTTATTATAGGAATTTATCACGATGCACGGTCACTTGGACGTCAAATTCGTATTTATAGTAGTTAATAATAACACCATGCATTTACGTCACCTGGTTCAGGGGTGCTGT
>Ga0136643_10017276_pt1 | contig 10855 bp, 10 predicted proteins | sample TergutLab28metaG_FD_96883 | JGI IMG/M metagenome (GOLD analysis project Ga0136643, IMG submission 96883) | Labiotermes labralis P1 segment gut microbial communities from Petit-Saut dam, French Guiana - Lab288 P1 (version 3) (version 3) | ecosystem: Host-associated > Arthropoda: Insects >... | reverse complement strand
GGGGTTGGGGGGGGGGGGGGGTGGTTGAACCCCCCCCCTCCCTCTGAAGTTTCGTATTGAGATGTTCCGTTATTGAGGTGAGGTTTGAGGTTCTCACAATTCTGTTGTTGACTCGAGTATTCTGGGGCATGCCTCCGTCTCTATTCAGAAATTCCCGACGTTTCGGGAGCTTTCTGTTTCAGTCGACCGTCCTAGATCCTGGATATGGATGCAGCAAGCTCTGCCGAAATATCGGTAACTATATATACCACTTGACACGGCGTCATGCCCCAGAAGATGTGAACCCTCACAATATTCTCTCTTCACTTCTTGTAAGGTACAACGTGAAATCTCTAAAAGTAAGGCATGAGTAACGCACGTCTGCTTGGCTCCTTTAGGCATTACGACCGAAATTATGCTGTAATTGCTCTTAGAACATGCACGCTGCATGTGCGGTCCATCTCACTGATGTTCATTTCGCTCGTTATCGGATAACTTTCATCATTTGTCGAGAAATGCTGTAGCCTGTGCTTAACTAACCCCTTAAATCTCTGTGCTGGAGAGACGGTAATTCTTAACCCATCACTAAATGGAGCTCCTCGCCTCGGCCGCTTTAACTCTAGTGCAAGAGTCCTAGCACACACCGGACAGCAGTGCGGGTGAGCACCACTCCACGAGACAACAGAAATTCCGGTCACAGCCGCCAGTACACCTCGGTCTGCTGTTCCCCCATTTGATGTACACGAAACTGGGGATTTTAACTTGTGTAACGGCGCCTTCCTTTTGGGGGGGGGGGGAAATTAGTATTGACTTAGCTAGTCGAAACATTCTTCGCATTTTACGGGGCTGCTGATAGGTTCCTAGCCCGACCAGGAAGGAAACAAGCTAATGTTTCTGTCAAAATGGCGTGAATTTCCTTCGGCGCCTTGCCTTGCAGGAAAAGAAACTTGATGACAGCTCGCGTCTCGATTTTCTTGAAATCGCGCGCGTCCCTGACATGCTTCTGAGCTTGTTTCCTTCCTGGTCGGGCTAAGGACTTATCAGCACCCGGGTATAAAACCCGAAGGTTCATTACCGCATTCACCAGATTGACACATAACGACTATCCTGAGACATATGAACCCATTTCCTCGCGTAATGTATTAAGAATGATTGTGTTATTGTCCTCACGTCTTCCTCAGGATCTCACTAGAGGTCTCTTTAGTGTAGGTTTTCCTGCCAAAATTTTTGTACGAATGACAGGTCTTTTAAAAAATTCTACGTGCCCCGCCCATCGCACGTCATACTAGTGCAGTGTGCTTACTGCAGTTCTAGGCGAGCAGTACGTCTGCATTTGTGCCTGGTTTGGGGCCGTGTTTGTGTCTCTGGCAGGGGCACTGCCACTCGCTCTGCGGCCTCTTTCGAATGGACACCGACGGCATAGTGGCGTACCGTGCAGCCATTGCTTCTGCAGCCGTGCACATATTGCACAGCATGTGGCTGCATTCAGCAGGAGGGTAATGCTGTCTGCAGTTAGCCGTGTAGCCATTATAGAGATGACAGAAAATTGTAGTCAGGCGCAACAGTTGACTGATTTTCTACGGACACCAGTTCCGACAGCACAACGGGGTATGTATGTCTAAGGTCATATGTCGGTATGTCTGCCTAAGGTCATATGTCGGTATGTCTGCCTGATGTCATATGTCGGTATGTCTGTCTAAGGTCATATGTCGGTATGTCTGCCTGAGGTCATATGTCGGTATGCCTGCCTGAGGTCATATGTCCGTATATCTGCCTAAGGTCATATGTCGGTATGGCTGTCTAAGGTCATATGTCGGTATGTCTACCTGAGGTCACATGTCGGTATGTCTGCCTAAGGTCATATGTCTGTACGTATGCCTAAGGTCATACGTCGGTACGTCTGCCTAAGGTCATACGTCGGTATGTCTGCCTAAGTTCATACGTCGGTGCGCCTGCCTAAGGTCATACGTCGGTACTCCTGCCTAAGGTCATACGTCGGTACGTCAGCCTAAGGTCATATGTCGGTATGTCTGCCAGAGGTCACGTGTCGGTACGCCTGCCTAAGGTCATATATCTGTCACCGCACTGCTGTTCGCCGTAACATTTCGTTTCGCGCGGTAACGACGTGCGGACGGGCTGCTGGCTATGCCATTCTTGCATATATTTATGGGTATGTTGTTACTTCCGTCCTGTTACCGGTAGTCGTTTAACAAGGGCTTTCTGGCAAGCGAGTCCAGCGTCGCCGGATGTCGGCAGTGACTTGAGCTTCCTCGTCGTACTGCGGCCGCTGATACAGGCAGACGGACTGACTTGTGTCGCCTAGGGCAGTAGTCGGTGTTTGTTGTGTGAATTTCACCTCACACGTAGACGGAATATTCTGTATGAGCTGCTTTGAGTGTTAAACTGTATACAGTGTAGTGTCGATTCTACGAGTCCCGATTGTTCGAAGTTTCATTTCGTCCGAGCCGAGCCCCTGTTGTCAGGGTCGTTTTTAAGTTGGTTACACGATTCGGTTGCAGTGTGTATCTGTGGGCATACGTTTTTCAAGTATTCATGTACTTCGGCCGTTTTCTTTCTGTGTTCTTTTGTATTGTGCCATACCAGTATTGAGGGTACCCTGAGTAAGATTGCTTCAGCAAAAGAAAATATTTTTCCTTTGAAACCAAGCCTGAAGCTGTAAAATTGTCGGGTAAAGGTGAAACAGTTGCTTCGGAACTATCTGTGGAAATGACTGTTGGGAACCATCGCCGATACAGCAAATATCGACACAGTGCAGGAATTGTGAGCTTTTCGGTAATTCGAGTCAGCTTCGAGCTGTCGAGATACTGCTGCAGTACGTGCATGTAGTCAGTTGACAGTGTCGTGTAACAAGCAACTTGACCGCAGTCTGTGGATGTGACGGTTTGCTGCTTTGGCGACCTGTCGGTAAGAACGTCTGCAGCATTTGTCCTCCGCCTGCACCTTGGAGGAATTCAGACGCCTGTAAAACGCACAAACTCGATCTGTCGATTTCAAAATACCAAAAAGAACTTTGCAGATACGATCTGTAGCTCTCAGCCCTTCCATTAGTGGGCACTTACGTCACGTGTATCTCCTGATAAGTGTCAAGCACCGGCGCCAATCCGTTAACACGCGCTGTGTAATAGCTCAGGGTTTATCGTCCATATGGAATGGTCCACGGAACGCCTGTGGTCTGCGATTTCCCTTTACCATTTTTGGGGTTCTCAGAAGTGATAGTGTTGAGGGTCGTTCAGAATTCAGAATCTAATGAACTGTACCCTCCCTGTGTTCCAGTTTTGTATGAACTCTGGATTTGTTTTCAACAGCAAGTGTAAATGTGGATGTAGGCTTGCATGCGCGCATGCGAAGTGGATGCAGCTGGCTTGGGATTGTGTCCATTGGCGCGCTTTGGTATTGGTGGTGTTGAACCTTATGGTTTTGGCACCAGAGGGATAGGTAATTGGAAGGTAAAATCTTAGGGAAATAGATTGTGAAGATGCAAGGTGGATGGAGGTGATCGCGACCATGGGCACTGGTTGGCTGTGGTGACAGTGACGTGAACCACTGATTTTTCACTGCATTGGGCTGCCTGTTGCCGTCTGCGTTGTATTTAGAGTGTGACGCGGAGTGAACTTTCATTTCCGTTGTATGCAACTCGCTCACTTAAGTGTCGGCGATCGCTTTGCGTTGTGGCTGTCCCAAGCCATTCTGCTGCACCACGTCAAGATCCGCTGCGTCGAACAGGCACGATGCGAGGCACAAAGCCGTCTGCCGTCACACAAACAACTGAAAGAATCGACACTTGTTGCTTCCCTGTTGTTGCCCTGATTTTTTTTTTCGCACACTATTGAAGAAGGCGTGAGTGTCAGCTGCGCCGAGCCACTTCCGTGGCACGATAAGCCAGCCGATTTTCTGAGGAGTTCTGCTGTGTGCCATTAAGGGGCATGTTGTATATAGGATGTTCTCGAAAATATGTCGCCGCTTTCTGGCGCGTTCGGTTTACGCAGTTCAACGAAACATATCTGTGTAATCATGGGTACATGGGCGCCTGTGTGCGGGGTGTCGCCTGAAGACCTGTGCGTTTGTGGGAATGCAGGTGGTGCACCATATTGTAATTATGCTTTGAATATTTACCTTGCCGTTGAGGAAATCACGAAGAGCATCAGTCAGGGCAGCCACAATTCGTTATGTCGAGTTGCCCGCCATTGAGACCGACGGCCGCTACTGGCTTGCTGATATCCAGTCGCTTGCGCTTAAGCCCGTCCGGCGACTTGAGTCAGGCCTCGAGAGCGGCAGTCAGATTTGAGTCGAAATTGCCCTTACGCGTCGAAAAACGAGACCTCCATATTCTGGCCAGTTCACTTGTCATTAAGGTTCGTTCATCGCATGAGAAGACACTTGGCTTGTACAGTACCCACTGCAGCAGATCGCCGCATAGGGCATGCGTATTGTCAGAAGGAATGAGCTCCTTTTTTTTGACAGAATGTCTTGTCTGACGGCTGGCATGCCCAGTTTGGGCTATCTTCCGATATCGTTTAAGCGCGTGGACCAGTGCGAGAGTCGCCCCGAGGTACATCCGCTCCAGAGATCTGCACACGGCGGTGTCCTCCTAGGCGCCGTGGCAAACCTCAATCCCCGTAACCAGTGTTCCAGGTTGTGGAGGCGGTAGCCGGGGTATGGGAAGAGCGACGCCAGCTGAGGTAACCGTGCCCCTCGCGTAGTGATCTGACTGGATGTGACAGAATGTGGGGGGGGGGGCCACGTGCAAGGTGAGGGACAGTGGAGTGGATAAAATTTAACCGCGTCAGTCGTGATGCGACGCCCGCTTGTGATGTATGAACGTTTCTTAATAGTAATAATTACTGCAATTGGGTTGCCACCCGGTGGCAGTGGTTATTTTACATGTATACAAAATATGAAATTGGTTACCACTAAATTTAAGTCGGAAGGGCTACATGAGAAGCATGTAGTGGCAACTTGGAATCTTGGGAACCATCTCAGCATTTGCTTTTAGGCACAGGGAAACCAAGAAAAAACTGTGTCGAAGTGTCTTACCGCGGTCCTGACAGACAACATGCAAGTTTAATAAACCCATCCCGTATTGTTACTACGCCCTTAGCGGTATTTATTAATGTAATGCGACTTTTCATTCTCATCCACTTTTAGCGCGTTTGCAAAATTGCGAACGGCGATTGTTAGTTTCGTCGTGTCTGTCCGCACGGAACAACGGAGTTTCGTGAAATTCTGTACTCGGACTGTCTCTAAAGTCTGTCGATGAAATTCAGGTTTGGTTTAAGTCGTACAAAACTGGGGAGCACTTTACGCGCATTTGTGCTGCGTCGATCAGTACCAGCCGTAGGCCCAGCAGTCTCTGACTGTGGTGTACAGTAAGGAAATGGTAAAGTGCACGCTTATACAGGCACTGAGGCTCTGTACAAGCCGTACGGCCCATAGGGTAATAGAGTTGTAGCTCTACTCTTTCTTGATCACGGCAATAGAAGGAGGTTAGGGGTGAGCGTCACGCCCCGGCCGCTCTCTACCCCCAGGAAAGACCCGGTACCCCTTGTACAGGAGGCTGGGTGGGCCCCAAGGCCGGTCTGGACAGGTGCGGAAAATCTCGCCCCCACCGGGATTCGATCCCCGGACCGTCCAGCCCGTAGCCATTTACCATACCGACTGAGCTACCCGGCCCACGTGATGTACAGTACAAGATGTATATTGAAGTCGCCACACTGAATTCCGATTGTGTCTAGCAATATGGCATTTAGTGTGCGTTTGAGTTATGAACATGCGTATACGTTGTGTGCAGTGTGGTGTCGCTACATGTTTCGAAATGTGAATATTTGTGTGTGATTGCTAGGAGCGGAAACTTGTCCGGCTTGTATAAGGACTCAGTACGTACCGCGCAGTAAACACTCTCCACCTCGGTTATATAAAACCAGCCTCTTTTTGTCGCTGTTTGTTCTGAGATCCGTACACAACACACAGTGGCAGTGGAGCAACGTGTAAAAGTTTTGAATGCTAAACCCGGTGGTACGTATTGTAAGCGCTGTATTACTGATTGTCTATCTATCTGTCTGTCTATGTCTATATATATATATGTATCTGGCTATCTATCTACCTATTTATATATCTATCCGGCTTTTTTAACAGCTTTCGCCGTCTTCCGGAAACCAAACGCCATTCATCTCTGTTTCTCCATTGATCTGGTCCTAAATTTCTTGTTGTCATGGCTGCTTGTACTCTTTTCATCCACGTTTTTCTTGGACGTCCTCTTTTCCTTCTCTCCTGTGGTATCCAGTCCATAATTAATTTTGGTATTCTCTCCTTTGGAATCCTTTTGACGTGGCCATACCATTGTAGTCTTTTCTTCTCTATGATGTATGTGTGTGTGTGTTGTGTGTATCAGTAATATATCTTAAACACTTCTACATGTTTCGGTACACCCGCATCATCTTAGGGAGTCTTAAACGTGTGCTGTGCTAAAGTAAACTAAAGTAAAAAAATTATTAAAATTGTAACTCATTAAAAGCAGCAGACCATTGTTGTATGATAAAATCGATAAAATGTAAATGAAACATTGAAATTGTTGTTTGTTAGTATGGACAATAAACTGTACACAGTGCGCGGTACAGACGTCAGAACAAGCGCTAGGCGTTAGAAGGTTAAATTTAACAAAATGGATGTAGGCCTAACCAGTGAGTTCTTGCATGGCGGTATGAAGCTCCCCAGTAGTAGAAACAACCCGTGCAATAATTGAGCAAGAACATAGAGTGTGATCGCGCTGTTTCCATCTGACAGGAGTTCAGGATGTGAAGGTCCAAACTGGCTTTAATGTTACGATACGATATGTTATGTGTCGTGTGTTTTGGAAGTTATCTTTGTGTACGTTGTCTTGTTTAGTAGTGTCTGTGTCTTTGGGGTTGTAGAGACCGACTGGGGAAGCAACCGTCACCCGTACGAAGAACGGGTACTCCCAGTTCTGAATTAGTTCTGCTTCACATTCGTCTCGGCTGTCTGATGTCATGGCTAAGAGGTCTTTCGTTGCAGGAGGGGATAGGAGGCTGCGTCCAGTCTGGCTGTACCCACAGACTTCATATTTTGATGGTTTTTACGTCGCATTGTTAAGTGAGAGATCTCGTTGTGGGCTCCCGCTAGTAACGTAAGACCAGTCATGTCGCGGACTGCAATAGACGGTGTCACGCTCTTGTTTGGTGCGTAATGTGACAGTGACACGTGTATCATGGCTTTCCTCAGTCCCTGTAGACAATGTTTTCGGCTGCGACAGTCGCTGCGGCTTAACTGATCACGTGCAAAGTAGGGGAGGCCACGTGGTCCATTCAAGCAGTGGCAACTGTAGGCATTCCGACTTCTCTAACGTGTAAAATCTCTGAATTTGGCCACACGCTGCACGATGTGTTTCTTTCGCGTCTGGTTCTCATAATTAGCAGCGACTGTAGCTCCAAATAGTCATACCCGGTTGTTCTTTGTAAAGTGGAGAGTTTAATGTTTGCCATCCCGAAGTGTTTAACACATATATACAGTGATGTATCAGTCAAACACAAAAAACTTTATTATGTTTATTATTGTACGAGGGCAACATGTTTCGATTCTTATAGAATCATCTTCAGGCCCTTATAAGATACATATTTTGTAATTAGCAACAATATATAAAACAATATCCATCGTTCTGTAACACATCTCAAATACATACGTGTAACCTCCTTCATATGTACCGGTTAAAGTTTTTGAAATAAGTATCCTGATTGTACAATAAGAACAAAACGACACATGCATTTTATACATAGTTATATCAAGAATGTAAGCGTTTGGGATCCCATAGCGCATTTTAAACATTGCTAAGTAAGGATCTGTATATTAGAAGGGCCTAAAGATGATTCTATAAGAATCGAAATATGTTGCCCTAATACAATAATAAATATAATAAAGTTTTGTTGTGTTTGATACATCATTGTATATTTATAAAAGTGGAGAGTGTTTTCTGTGAGGTGGGAGCTGAATTTTGGAAATACATGGTACATGATATTTAGCCTTCACAGACGTGCCGTGGCGCAGGCAGTCTGGGTTAAAACTTGGTCCAATTCCAGGGGGATGCGTGATGCACACTGTGCCGCTGCAACAAGTTTTTCTCCGATCGTCTCCCTTCTGTATCGTTCCACCGATGCTCCATGACTTCATCTTCAGAAGTGCTCTCAACAGCAGACCACCAGCCACGCAACAATTCTGCAGTAGAGACCAACACAGCAAACACAGCGCTTCTGGAGAACAAGCGACAAGTTCAGCCTTTTAAAGCCCACCGCTTGCTTTACGTACCACTAGGTTTAAAATGCAAAAATTGTACGTGCTGATTACATTGCGTTTGTGTGTTTTGTGTGGCTCTCAGAACAAACAGTAACTTGTGTCTTGCACATCGCTAACAGATTGGGCTTTATAACTGAAACGGAGAATGTTTACTGCGCGGTACGCATTGAGTCATTATTACTAGCACTACTACTGCTGCTGCTGCTGCTGCTGCTACTACTACTACTACTACTAATACTACTAACTTCAATTGAGTTGTCACTCGGTGACAGTAGTCCTTACACTAGTACAGACAAAACAAATAAGAATAAATGTACATGAAACAATACAAAAGACACAGTACAAACAATACAAAGACACAGTAAAAGCAAGTACACATATTAACAAAACACCCACACATTACAAAACCCACACATACACACTCCCACACATTACAAAACAAGTTAAAACAACCACAGTAAAAGTTAAAACAAACACAGTACAAGATACACCCAAGTGAAATAGTCACAATATAATCAAATACAAAGATTCATCCGTCCTTAAACGGTTTAATGTTCCTTGTGCATGTTTGGATCAGGCTGGGCCATCGTCAAAGGCGTACATGTGAACTGCAAAGTTGAAGTTGCTTGAGCTTTAAAAAGCTGTTGCCCAAAGTCAGCTGACAGCCGTGCAGATTGTAGCATACCGTTTGGGCACAGCCAGTGTCTATACCAATACCGCCCAGTGTGTGCTGTGCCCAAGGCAAGATGGCCTGGTATTGCCTAATAGTAAAGTTGCTAACGTTAGGTTATGTGTTGTCTTGAGTTAGTTGCGTGCCGTAGGTCGTTTTGGTGGAAACGTCGCAGGTTTCCCCTGCAAGTATCCGTTATTTGCATAGATCTTCATCGTACATCTGCGCCGTGTTGAAGAATGTTGTGGCAGGGAAACAAGGCATTCGCCGAAGTTCATAGTGTGGTTGTTGCATCTAGTTAGGTTTTCATAACCGTGTTTTGGTCGCCGTAAATTGGGAAGTGAAAATGGTTTAGGACACGTGGAGACACGTAAATGATTAATCGGAAGTGATGTACTGGGGAACCGATCATCCAGTTATGCTGAATTAGTTGACAGCTACTTCTGTTTATCGTAGATGAAACAATGTATTAATGTAGGTAGATTCTGTTTTGGAGAATTAGTCTGAAAAGACACATGTAATGTGACACGAGGTAAAATTAGGCTGTGAAACATAGTTTGTTGTTTGCAATGTGCGTATATATCAGTGTGTATGCTTCGGAGGTTACTGTGTGTCAGTAACATATTCTGTGGATATGGCGTGTCCTGGTGATTGCTCTAGACCAGTGTTTCTCAACCGCCGGGATGCGGCCCGGTACCGGGCCGCGAGAGATTCTCCTGGAATTAATAACTAATTTAAATGTAATTTTATATTTGTCAACATGCCACACCGTATACATAAGTGTACTAATACTCTTTATGATTATACCAAAATTAATTTTTAATATTTGTGTTAGTTTAATGTATGAACTAAAAAAAATTGCAAAGGTACTGAGGAGTAAATCTGTTGGGACCGGGCACTCGTCTTATGAAAAAAGAATTTACCGGGCCGCGGTCTCGCAGAGGTTGAGAAACACTGCTCTAGACTGAGGAGGAGGAATAGTGCAAAGAGTTGTGACATGTGAGTGCTTACGCGCATTCATATGTTCGCGGTTTATTGATAATTTCAAAAAGAGGCGTATATCTCCCCCCCCCCACACACAACATTATTGATAAAAATATTTTTCTTTAAATATAGATTTTCAGGGACATTCATTACACGTGCCTTTAAAGAATATTCGAGTAGTTTCATCGTATTTTGCGTAGACCCGTAGGAAACATCTTGCACCAAAGAATGCACAGCGTATGCTGATTTTGGGTTATTATGTCCGGCCTATGGGCCTGTTACATGTTCAGAGAATCATGTCCTGAGGATCCTCCAGTCTGTCCCACGTAACTTTTACCGCAGTCCATATAAAATGAGTTTGCGGATTTTACTGCTATGGATCTTGGCCGACCTAATATCGAGTTTTCGGGTGTTTTTATAAATAGCGTTAGTTTTAAATGCAAACTTAAATTTTACGTCATTAGAGATTTTGATGACCCTTGCTGTGTACAGGTCGTTTTACGTCAAATAGACCCAAACGCTCTGGTCTGCTCTATTTTGTACACGATTTGTGAATCAGGACCTCCTCAAGGAACGGAAGGTCTTACTTTTCTCCCACAATATTATTCGACATGACACCAATTCCAGATCAGCAGCGTATCTTTTACATTGTTAACATTCCGTGTATTGCAAGTTTACCTGAAATTAAAATTTGTTATCAAGGACGATGTGCGCCACGACACCGTCTTACTTTCGGCGTAGAATAAAGGCAACGGGGGGGGGGGGGCATAGGGGGGGTTATGTTTAAATTTTTTGGGGCAAATTGGGGTTCCCGGGGGGCCTGTACTGTGTGGTCGCTTAGGTGACTTGGGCCCGGGGGGGAATGGGAAAATTTTTGTTTTGCATTGTGTAGGTTCTCCC
>Ga0136643_10017275_pt1 | contig 10855 bp, 7 predicted proteins | sample TergutLab28metaG_FD_96883 | JGI IMG/M metagenome (GOLD analysis project Ga0136643, IMG submission 96883) | Labiotermes labralis P1 segment gut microbial communities from Petit-Saut dam, French Guiana - Lab288 P1 (version 3) (version 3) | ecosystem: Host-associated > Arthropoda: Insects >... | reverse complement strand
GCGCCCCACAACCGCTACCAACCACATCCAGCAGAACCAGCGCAGCACAACACATGCAGTAACATACGTCTTGTTCTCCTGAAGATGGGCATAATGATGCCCGAAATATGTTGAGAAATTGTTGAAAATAAACATCTAACTGTTGCATCTTGGTTTTCTCTCTCACTCCACAATTTGCTCACGATGCACGGTCACAGAAACCTAAAGCTAGGTACGAACATTATGCCATTCAGAGACGTAATTTTTAGGCCTCTTTTAGGAAGCGACAGGAACGCATGTGGAGACCATGTTCGTCAGTCTCTGACAGTATTAGCGACTTAACCGTCTGCCTAATTCTCATGAAACTCAGTGTAGGAGCTGTGTGCAGTACTACATTCGAGCAAGCACAGGTTTTGTGAAAATCGGCGCGGTGACACTCCCATTTAACTCACTGGTGTAAATGAATTTCTTCTGGTTATTTCCATATTTCTTGACCGAGTTGGATGAGAGAGGAGATATTCATATGGTGACATTGACAAAGTGTGATTTTCATGAAAATCGGCGCAGTGAAAGTTATAGTTTATTTAAGTGTTTAAGGCCTATATTTTCTATACATTTCGTTCGAATTGCATAAAATTCGGTACAGGGATATTAGAAGAACTTTGAATGAGCTCGAGTTTCGCAGTGCAAGCAATAATTTATGAATGGGCGTGACTTAATTGCTATGTGTACTTTCGATATTTATTGTCCGCTTTGGTTGCAATCCGGTGTTAAGGACTGACAATAATTCTGTTCAAACTTTGTAGGTTTTGTGAAGGTAAGCTTAGCGAAGGCCACCCCCCCCCCCACCCCACCACAGAAGATGTCCTTACTATGATATTGTTGTGGGGTTTGCGTGGCCCAATGGTCCTGAGAACTACGCTGGGATTAACGTAGCTATTGGCAGGGCCTCCCATGCCAGACAGGCCAAAGATGATGACCCAGACAAAAAGGGATACCCTGATTTTTCAGGTTGGGGATTGGGTGTGGGGCTAACACTCCACCCTGTAGAATATATGCTTGTTGAGAAGCTTTTAAAATTGAAGAATAGGCTAATGTCCATCAAGGATTATAATGCCAGAAGAAGAAGAAGGCCATGTATTTTCTTACGGGCGTAAATGATATTACATTTACGCGTACGCAGTGATGCCATATGGTATTTAGAGTGTACAGAATGCTTTGATAAGGTCTGTGTACTGCGTTACAGCATACGTCATTTGCAGTGCTGCTAATTTCAGTCACTCAGTCACAGACTGACAGGGATGATATAGAAGCTGTGGAGTGGGATGAGATCTTTCCGCTCGGGAAACCTTCAAAAGGAAAACCAATGCAGACAATTTATACCCCGCCCGTGGAATACCCAAAAGTTGATTATAACGCAGTTGCTAGGGTACGAAGAAACACAGGAGGATTGAGTGCATCATCCTGTTCACTGACACGGTAATAGTAAAGATAATCGTATTGTTTTTAAAACTTTACCGACATAACGCCAGCGACTATGTGTACTGACATAACGTACTTACGTAATTCTATCTTATAACGGTGTTTACAAAGTAATACACATTAGCGAGATTTTAGGCTGCTGCATCTTTGCAGTTGAGATCCATATTCTTCTGGAATATGGCGCCCGTCACTGGGTGATTCGTGGCGGACGTTTCGAGGAAGCGTAATGACTACGTTGTCAAGCAACATCAGACACCATTCACCTACAATAATATAAACAACCAACTAGATGCAACAATAATAATTTTATTCATAATTTCAATCATCTCAACATGTTTCGGGCGATAATTTCGCCCATCCTCAGGAGCGCTGGACTGTGTTTACATCTTGTGGTATAAAGCACCGACGATACTGCCTGCTGGCAGCATCTTCGGTGCTTTATACCCCAAGCTGTAAACACAGTCCAGCGCTCCTGAGGATGGGCGAAATTATCGCCCGAAACATGTTGAGCTGATTGAAATTATGAATGAAATTATTATTGTTGCATCTAGTTGACTGTTTATATTATTGTATCAATGATGCACGGTCACACAAACATCAGAACCATTCACCTAGTGACACGGAACCCAGATTCCAGAACAACTGAAACCCATTAAATATTTGTACTTCAGAAATATATAATTTGCTGTAAAACTCCTAAAGTCTCGGCCCAAACGCCCATATATTCACCTTCATCAACATCACCATCTAGCTGTTTGGACTGCTTTAGTGGAATCAAGGGTTTGCTGTTGTGGATAGCAACATACTCTTGTCCTGGCGAAGGATTAGTGATTATTTTTACGTCTTCATCAGCCCGTGGCCTTCCTAGTGCATTGTGGCTCAATGTTGTGATCAGAAGTAATAACATCTTTGACCTAGAAAAAAACAAACAATAGTTGAATTATTGTTTAATAAAACAGTGAATTGTGTTCTGCTTATTTCATGCTTGGTAGAACAGGAAATTAAACCGGGTAACCTACTACACACTGTTACATATTGTTGTGATTGCTGGATGTGAAGATAAATCCATACAGATAGCATATGTAGGAGATTTTATGAAGCTGTGAAATTCTTCCTTGAAGAATATAGACTAATAGGAAGACAGTCAAATAGATCTGTAATTTATTTGTTCTTAACACTATCATGTGGATTGTTTGCATAATTAAACCAGTTTATAAAGAGGCTAGATGTGTGCCATGAACTGAATAAAGACGGATATAGCACAGAAATTTGGTACGTTAACCTCTTGGAAAAGAGTCACTTGGAAAATGTAGAGTGAGATGGTGTGGAATAAAGTGAACTGTCCAAGGACGGGGTCCAGAGCTTGACACTAGGAACACGACAATAGACGTTCTGGTTTCATAAAAAGGTGGAGAATCTGTCCAACAATAGAGTGATCACCATTTTTTTAAAAGAATTGCTCTACTTTGTGGAATTAGTTCAGTTCTGTCGATTGCACGCTTTATGGCTATTGTATAAGAATTTACATAAACAAAAGAAAATATGCCGTCCAACACAATTTAATGTCATATTTTTAAACAGTGCTATACACGTTTCGGTTCGCATGAACCATCACAAGGCATATCTTTTTATAACAATTTAAAAACAAAACAATTTGTAAACTGTTATAACAAGAGGTGCCTGGCGATGGTTTATGCTAACTGAAACATATAGAACTGTGTGATATGACATTAAGTTTTTGTGTTGGAAGGGATATTTTCCTTTGTTTGTGATACAGGAAAACACAACAGAATTAAAAAAAAAGTAAGAATTTACATTTGCGTCATGTATGTAACTGTGTCGTAGACACAAAGTTTAATTTCCGCCATTACAAATGACTTTTACTTTCTTGAAATATCGTCATGACATTGCAAAATGAGGGTCAGCGGCACATGGCAGGAACGCGACATAATGCTCGACTCGAAAGTGCTTAAAATGACGGACGAGTTTATGGAGGGAAAGTTTGTCATTCATTAGTTTATGGTGAATTGGCGTCTGGCGTGGTTACGTGATCGAGGGTTGTGCGTTATAAAGACTTGAAGAAAAGCACGCTAACTTTTCTTTCTGCTGAAAGATTCCATGGTAACTGCTCGGAATTACGGAAAAGACCCAGAACTGTGACGGCTTCAAAACATGCATGAATTTTTTGAGAGGGGGGGTTGTCACTTGTACGTAAATATTTCGAACCTAATTTTGGATTTTAGCAGTTCCATGTGTGGTGAAATTACATCAGTGACATATAACCTTCTGCAGCGACCAAGACATGTACTTGACACAGAAAATTACCATTACGTTAACCAGTAGAAGAGGGCTGCATAACTGGCAATGCTGTACTAACAGTTATAAGAATAGGAGAAGATAGAAATTATTATTGCTGCAAACAGGCCTAACAAATACACAGTAATAATGATTAAGATAAAATTATTTAATAATTTACTAAATAGAATTTGATAATACTATAAATATCATAATTAATGATGAAAAGGCATTTTAGAAAAGAAAATCCTGTGTGATGTTTGATTTGGTTTTTAAACAGGCATTCTTAAGAAATATAAATGAAATAAATATTATTGAAAAATCTTTCATTTACAAAAGGGATTTTAAGTTGTGTGATTATTAATTTCCAAATGCAAATATGCCGGAAAGAAGGCTCTCTGAACTCGAAACATGTCCAAAGTGTTTGTTCACAATGAATTGGTAGCGGACAATTAAAATGAAGGAAACATTGACGGGCACTCATTTTATAAACATGAATGTAAAATTTCACCTCTTAACCTGCCATGAAGGCACAGAAACTCGGCTCTAAATGGGATGGAATGTTAACTTCATGCCCCGACTACCTTACTCCCGGGAAAGACCCGATTCCTTTCGTTACAGACGGCTGGGTGTGCCCAACGGCCAGTCTGGAGGGGAACAGAAAATTTAGCTCCAACGGAGACTCGCGCCCCGGACAGTCCTGCCTGTAGTGAGTCGCTATACGGACTAACCTGTCCCGATCCCGCGGTTTTTTACATCTGTGCCAAGAAAGAAATGTTTTCTAGCTCGTACTGTGCAATCATCGGGTTGTGAGTGTAATTATGCTGAGCACAATTGTGGCCAGCACACGGTAGACGTATATGTCACAGGTCTCAATACTTTTCATGGCAACGGGCTACACCGGTTATTGCGGGCTGGTTAGAGGGCCGCACGTGGGCAAATAAGAGTAAGTAGTATGCAAAACCGCCCAAATTATTGTGTACTTTTTATAGTGAATACATCAATTTCAAAAGTGGTCCGGTGTACGAAATCTCCCGAGGATGTCAAAAAATTGCAAAATCGATAAAAGAGATGAAAGCAACTGAGAGGAACGTAACCAACATAAATCTTCAGTTCGCACCTCACCTAGTGCACATTCCGTCAGCATTATAATGCACATTCCGTCAGTGATGAATATGGAAATTATACATATTTAAATCAATATGTCAACCAAAAATAGCACTCAGTATAAAACAATTCGTAACAAGTGTTAAACTCCTACATGTTTCGGCACCGTGGTCTCATTCTCAGGAAGTTTAGCACAGAGGAACATAAGCCTGACAAGACCCACACCACACCCTCCACCTGGACGAGATTCCTTCGGATCACGAGACAGATGTTTGTTTTGAAGCTTTCCACTACTTGCATTCTTGCAGTCAATCACTTCTATTTATTCCAACTATACCCACATAATATGTTACATATATATATATATATATATATATTTATCACCAGCTATCTTCTACATGTTTCGGTATTTGTTACACCATCTTCAGGGAGACCATTGCGTTACTTGCTCAAAAATTATACAGTGCAAAAAAAAACCTATGGTTTTTGAGCGAGTAACCCAATGGTCTCCCTGAAGATGATGTAACAAACACCGAAACGTGTAGGAGGCAATTGGTTGCTAAATATATGTGTTTAACATACTGTGTGCATTTAGCTGTAATAAAAGAAATGATTTAGTCATGTTTGTGTGCATATTGCATTCAGATAATAAACAGCTACAGATTTGTACGTTGAACTACTCACTATCACTTAATTTTAATATCAAAATATTGTAATTTTTATGCTTATCAAGTTTTTATATATTGTGAAATTTTAACATTCTAAGCTTCTCATTAAGGGCAGTTTAATGCCTAGAGTAACTTGCTGGGCTTATATTCTTGTATTCTAAAAATAGCTGGGGATGGCAATCCAGTACCGAAATATGTAGTTTGATACTGGTTATGAAGTGTATTTCATTGAGTTCTTTTGTTGATTGATTTATTGACTGTGTAAATATGCACCTGTGAATAGTATTAAAATCTGGATTTATTTTGGCAATCAAAGGAAACTCATAAGTAAGCTATCTTGAGAAAATTAGGAAAATGTTGCAGCAGTTGGCACATATACTTATCAGGTGGTTTTAAATGGCTAATTTATTATTTCTGTTAAATGTTGGTTTAGTGTTTTAAATAGAACGATTATTTACATATTTTATTTCTTTAAATAACCGTCACTGCAACTGACTGTGATATGAAATGTCGTGGGCAAGGAAGTGCAATAACCACTAGATCTAGAACTTCATCGCATTGGTGGGCATTTTCTCTTTTGAAACCACAAATCTGCGAGGGAGTCGCTTTTCCGAAGCTGCGAAGTTAACCGTTCCGTGCGCAGAACGAATTCACAGACAATTGCTGTGGTACCACCACAACTTGGGTACGCATCGGCTCATTCTGCGAGAGATAACTTTCACTTCAAAATACACGGTATTATAATAGTTGACAACTGATATTGCATGTACTGAGTGTTAACGGTTACAACATGCGAATTTGACTTTCAGATGACCGTGCATCGTGATATTATAAAACAAACGAGATGCAGTAATTTCTCAAATTTATTTTTGGAATAAACTTCTACATGTTTCGGACAGTTCCTCTGTCCATCATCAGGAATTTTCCACTGTACATACAGCAATGGTATATGTCATACAGTTTGCTAGCAGGATCAGGACGGAACGAGTTCCGTCCTGATCCTGCTCACAAGCTTTCAGCAAACTTGTATGACGTATAACATTGCTGTGTTTACAGTGGAAAATTCCTGATGACGGACAGAGGAACTGTCCGAAACGTGTGGAGTTATATTCCAAAAATAAATTTGAGAAATTAGTGCATTTAGTTGGCTTTATTATAAGAATACAACATGTGAGTCGAATTCCATCATGTGAAATTCGGGGATACTGGAGGAGAATGATGCTTCTGGTTCCTGTTCAATATAGTTTTCCTGTAAAAAGGAAAATCTAGAGACTGATGATTACATTGTGTTCTTTATTTTACGACATCTATTCAACTACTCATATTATTATTCATTTCGACGTAATGGCAATTACATCACGAATGGTGACTCGATGAGTGTAGAGAAATGTTAGTGATCTATTGAAAGGTACACTCCGGCTTGCCTGGAGAGGCTGATGAAAGTGACAAAAAATCAATTAGCATTGCTCGTATTCCAGCCGGCATACAAACCAGATATTTCTCAACAAAGGTCTAGAATATTCTTGGTATGTGGTAACCCAACCCCCTTTTTTCATATGAAAAAAAAATCAGTCGACACAACTTTATTGGTAAAGAAATTTATTTTTGTTTACGATAATTAGCTACATGTTTTGGCTTATTGTTAATGCCTTCTTCAGAACAAACCACTTTTACAACATAAAAGCACAATAGTAACTTTCTATCACATTTCAGTTTCATGTGGTACTGAGGTCTCGTACATTAAAACAGTTTGTTTCATATATTATTGATTTTTGTTTAGTTCTATGATTTTATTACATGTTGTTTATTATTTATGTTACGCTTATTTCAAATTATGTAAAACTTATAAAATCTTTTAAAAATTTTTAGCTGCCTTGTTGATTTTAACTTTTCTGTCTGCTTGATTTACAGCTATAATTGTAATAATAATAATAATAATAATAATAATAATAATAATAATAAGTAATATATGTTATTTACAAATTCAGGCACATGAAACATCCCGACTGGAATAGAATTATATTGCATAACTATCTTTACACGGGCGCAAGAAAATAAATTTATAAAAGAGGATTAACTTCAATTACGTAATAATAACATCAGCGTAAACTGGCATGGCTGGAATATTGTGCGCTGGGAAAGCCACAAAAAAATGTGTGTTCATAGGAATACACACTTGAGGCCTGATATTCCTGACTGTTCTAATTATGAACACGTTCGTAGCATCTTTACTTTCTTCGTGTTGCGGACGTTGACATCCGTCAAGCCTCAAGGGCAGTGGAATCTATAAAACCTTGGCAATGGCTCACGGAATCTCTACGCTAACGGCAGGCCAAGCACTCATTTGGTATTCTGATACTAACACGTTAGAAAGCTGTCCAGTGGAAATTTGAAACGCCTGCGAAAAACAGAGTAAATGAAACAACCACACGCCCAAGTACCAAGAATATCTCCTGTGGGTTAAAAGTGACCAGTGTGTAGGACTGACAATCTTGCCACCTTCACTTGCCGGTTATCTGGAAATACTGGAAGCCTCAACTTCCTAGAGCCCTCAGGGTCCGTCCAGGCCCGTATAGGGACTGCTTTCCTTGCTTTGCTTTGAAACAGGATAAAATGAGTTTTTTATTATTAAAATTCATCGTGTAAATAAAATGAAGTATTTCGCATTATTCCCAGTAGGTATACGGTCACGAGAAAAGTACGCAGCTACCTAAGATCAATATATCTATATAAGAACTGCATTTTAAATTATTTTATAGTTCATAAATCATTGTAGCCTCTCAGAATCTTTGGTCATATGATCAATACAAGCAATAACATAACTATATATGAGATACATTATTGAAGTGATTACATCAGACAGAATGAGATGGGCGGGCATGTGACATGTATGGGACAGAGGAGGTTTTCACACAGGTTTTTGGCGGCAGAACCACTTAGACGACCTAGACACAGATGGGAGGGTACTATTAAAATGGAGCTGAAGAAAATAAGTTTGGAAGGCGTTGACTGGATTAATCTGGCTCAGAAGAATGACAGTTGGCGTGCCGTTGTGAATGCGGTAAAGAAACTTCGGATTCCACAAAATGTGCGAAATTTCTTGACTAGTTAAGGAACTGTGTTAATAAATATCCAACAAGATGCAACTTTACACAGTTTACAGATAAAATAAACTGTGTATAGTTGCATCTTGTTGGACATTTATTGACACACAATTACGGTGCACGGTCCCATGAACATAAAATAGCTAAGGAACTATTAGCTTGTCCTGAAGTATAATACTCCATCCAGTTAGTGAGCGTATTAGATGTGACTAGAAGAATGTCAGTTCATTACATTCTACTGGAATTTGGGCATAAGCATGCAAGGTAGTTCACCTTTTCATATTTGCTAATGCTGTTATTTTTATTTTAAACAGTGTACCCGTTCTCCCGGTGTAGGAATAATTCAGTTGACGAAAGATCTGGTTAAAAGGGTTTTTTGTTTTTCTATTAAATGAGTTTTGTCAAACTGCAACCCTGCGACCGACACCGTCTCTCAACAGAACAGAAATGGTCTGTAACTGTCCGTGACTCAAGTTCTTTTAGCTCACAGCGATTTTATCGGGCGTCGTCCATTGTCTGATGCAAGTTGTGTCCTTTCTTGTGTTGGATCCACTCCTGTCTTCAAGTGGTCGTTTTATTTGCATTGCTAGCAGTCAGATTCAGTCTGGGCTCAGTTTGAACATCAACTGCTAAACGCCTTGGAGATAAAGAATTAGAAACGAAATTAATCCCACATTACAATAACCCGAAGGTGGGAGCAGCATAACCCCATGAGTTATGTGTACTGTACGTAACACACCATTAAAAATGGACAGGGTACAACATTATTATGATGCATAAGAAATATAGTGTTTGTAGAAGATGCTGAGGTAAAGTGATTGTGGAATTGTGAAAATTAACCTTTTCAAGCCTAAGCTTAATATAGATTATACCTACAGATTCATTTCGTACCGTGTAGCAAACACGCTAACCCCTCTTTGAATAATCCATGACCGTCCTTGGTTATAAAAACCATTGAACTAATACTGAGTATGGGGAAAATCGCAGTTTGTTTTGAGATCCACACTGTGTGGGAAGAGTTAAGAATTTTCGAATGTCCAGCCCAATGACTCATAAGGTAACCACCGGGTCTTAAATATTTAATAATATCACAATTAATTATTTTGTTTATATAAAATATTTGCAGCTATTAACGTTGTAAATCGAGTGGTCGAGTGGTCGAGTGGCTCGTCTGGGGAAGAAAAATAACTTTACAGCTTAAGGAAGGAGGAATTCCAAGACATAAATGAAATTTAAATATTAGAATCTGATTTAAAGAGACACTTTTTTAGGGGCTGGAATTGAATTATTCTCAATCACGGCTCAAAACTGATTTATTGTGGCCCATTGCTATTCCTGTGACGAAGATCTGAGATCAGATTTTGTAGCTACGTAACGAATTGAACACCCGCAGCTGACAGGACCATAATATTGTAGGATCCACCCAGCTGCTAAAACTGGGACGTATAATTCAGGTACATCTGTGTGTAGCCACATGATACAAGAGACTTTGGTTGACATGCAATGCTGTCCTACAGACATGACGTTATTTATTATCGTGGCAACGTGAAAGGGCAGCCTTTAATGAGCACATTTTCTATGTGCTGACGATAAATGGATGAGTGTTGAGCGTTGAGATGTTTATTGAGAATGGAGAAGTACTGGGAGAAAACCTGTTCCAGTGCCCCTTTGTCCAACACAAATGTTTCGTGGACTACCCTGGAAGGAAACCTGGTCTTCGCGGTGAGAAGCTGGCGACTGTAGCCTGGTTCATGACCTAATGTTAGCTCTACGTTTAATAACCATGTCACACACTCATACATAGGGCCTGAAAATGTTACATTTCTGTAAGAGAATGTCGGAGACAGGATTTCCTTTTGAAACTCAATTTGAAAGCGAGTGAAACTTTTTAGCAAGCTGTGTTTATATTTACACATGTGCATCGTAGTGTTACAGTGACCTACAGACATGAAATCGATCATGCACGAAATGGAGGAGCATGTTCATTACATGGCACTGGGCGGGTTGGATTTTGAAAGCAACGGGGAAGTTTATTTTTTATGATATGTGTATTTGTAGTAGATATCATGAAAATTATACATCACTATATGATGTTACGACCGCCTCTGTGGTCTAGTGGACAGAGTTTCTGGCTACAGATACAGAGGTCCCGGGTTCGATCCCCGGCGCTACCAGATTTTCTGAGTAGTAGTGGGTCTGGAACGGGGTCCACTCAGCCTC
>Ga0136643_10017271_pt1 | contig 10857 bp, 9 predicted proteins | sample TergutLab28metaG_FD_96883 | JGI IMG/M metagenome (GOLD analysis project Ga0136643, IMG submission 96883) | Labiotermes labralis P1 segment gut microbial communities from Petit-Saut dam, French Guiana - Lab288 P1 (version 3) (version 3) | ecosystem: Host-associated > Arthropoda: Insects >... | reverse complement strand
TGGACATTTATCCGAGTACATGAAAACCATTTAGTTTTAATCTCAAACAGCACATTCTTTCATTTATAATTTTGAAATCTTTAACACAGTTTAAAAATTCTCCACTTACATAAAAACGCAACCAAATTTGTGTTTTTTACTTTCTAATCCACTATTGAATAAAGCAAAGTTATTGTAGTGTCTTGTAGAGAACACTTTATTTTATTCTATTTCATTTCATTTTATATATTTCATATATGTTGGTAGCATTTTAAGGACGGCTGGGTGCATCTCCCAATCGAACAAACAGGAAGGCCGGATCACCTATCATTCACATAGCAACAGCATATAGTTGAAGCTGCAGAAAACTGTTGCTAGGTGAATGCAGGAAATGCTGACTTTGGTTGAGAAGCATGATGTGGTTTTGTAAAGCGACGAGAGAGAGTCTTTGTTGAACCTTCGGTAACGACAGACACCTGGGGGAGCGGAGAAGGAGCAAAATTTATAAAATGTGGACTTTGTTGCTAATTATTGTGTCAGGTAAGCGTGGTTAAGTTGTTCTGTACCAAATTGAAGTGTAGAAATTATTCGGATTATATTTGGTTTTATTTGAGGTGATCAGACTTTCCTTATGGAAATTCCTTTGTAGGAAATTGTAATCTTTGTGTTGGAGAAGTACCCTATGTTGTGCCTTAGATTTTGATTGGGTTATTGTGCTTTCTTTAGTGTTGTATATTTATGTAATATGTTGTAGTGTCGTAGAATATATTATTTAGTGAAATACGTCATAATAATATCCAAAGTGGTGGCAGCGAATCCCCTTTCTAGGTAATGGTGTCGGTGGTTAGGATGACCGCCGCACCCCATTACATTATCAAATTTTTGGATACCACTTTCCAACCGAGTTTCCTGAAGCGATACTACGTCGAAGTCTAAATTTGACAATTCATTATGGAGCACTTTTAGTGACCAAAATAGGCTTCTTACATTCCACGTTACAATTTTCATATTCATTTTCCTCCTGCATTCATAATCAGTTATCCCTTCCTTTCGATGAGCCTTCGAGAAATACGCAACCGTATAATTTTGCTTAGCTGGGGGGTAAGCCCGTCACAAAACCCTCAACCTGAATGGTCAGGATTTTTTATTAGGGTTTACTCCCTTATACGACTTGCTTTCACCACAGCTTCCTGAGCATCGTCTACCCTTGGTTTGATTTTGGAGTGTCCTTCTCCTAGGAGGGTTGCAACCAAGCTGAAGGGTTTTCCCTACCCTATCTGATGGACCTTTATGATCCAGTCCGTCAGACCCCCTTGCTCTTTCTGCTCGGTGACCCATGCTGCTGAAGAGGTTGGTACCTCAAACTTAGCAGGGGTTACTCACCTTAACAGGATCCACCTTTAGTAGGCAAGAGTGGGGTAGGAGTGGAGAGGTTTGTAGATTTTCATCTACGCGTGTAATATCGCGTTTATAAAATATATTTTTAAATTTAGATTGAGAAAAGGGCTGCAACTCGTCAGCCCCTCCCCTTCCCCTTTGCGCCACCGTGTGAATTGGTAATGTAAAGCAAGTCTCCGTAAATAAAGAGCTCATGATTTGCTAAAATTGCTTCGGCGTTCTACCTCGGCTTTACCGAGGCAGGGGTTGAGATACTTTTTTTTATTTCAAATGTCTCCGCAGGGAACATACCATTATGTTTGGGGCAAAATGTTGATCGCGAGCTACGGGTTGAGAGGGCCAGTAATAGACAGAAAATCTGAAGTAACTGAATTTCTACGCCAGAACTAACGTACCACTCGAGAGATATATTACTGATAATGCGTCGGGTCTGTGTCGGAAGGGTGAGTGTTGGGTGGAAGTGTGAATTCTTACACCCCGTGGAAATCCCGTCGTAACGAGCTAAAGATATTTTCGCCTTCGCTGCTGGAAACGGGGATTTGAATGCTGGGAGTTTCATTTTGTTTGTGAACGTTATAATCCAGACATGTACCTAGGAAAGGGTGCTATAGCACTCACCACAATTATTTTTATATAACTCGAAGGTTTATTGCTGTGTCTTATAAGAGCCCTTTTCTGAATGATGTACTCGACAGCGTATGATTTGTAGGTCTCCGTTGCAAGCTTCCTCTTCCAGATTTCCCTTCTTACGTACTTCTCGTACTTGGTGAAAATTTTGTCATATTTTCAGTGAGGTTCCTTCCAATCAGCGACAACGACCAGCCATGACATGCGCACTGGAATGTCTCAGGGTGTATTAGTCTCGCCTGTCGCCTCTGTGTTAAAAGTCGTTCGGCAGCAAAGGTTTAATGACAATCCATCGCCCGACTACCGAGCTACTAACCTCTATGCGGAAGACACTGATCTCCTAGCCGCGCCCTCCCAATCTAACGCTTGTCGTTGTACACCTGGAGTTGTTTCTCATCAGATTTGAGCACTGGCTGTGGAACTGTAGGATTATTATCAATGTCTCGAGGGACACGGCTGCGCATTTTGCAGAGACCGCGAAACCCATCCTAAGGTCCAGGTCAGTCCAACTTTGTGGACAGCAGATACAGTGGCTATCAGAGGATTGGGGGCATGTTAAATACTGAATGTGCGCGTTAAACTACTGGGTGTTAACAGTTGGCCCTTTGAAAGGCCGACAACTGAATAAATCCATTTACCTTTCACAATACATTGAACCACATTTTCGGAACGTCATTAATATAATATAATATATATTATATTAATATATAATGTATAACTATTTACTTATATATAAGAATCTACGAGAACTTTCTCTCCGAACATAATTCTACTATTAATGAAATTGCATTCCAACTTATTAAACGGCAATACATCGGAACCCATCATGAGATACCGGTAGCATGCAGCATAAGGGTGCTTTTATTCTTAATATATTTACAAAGAAATACCACAGTTGACACATAATAATATGCATCTCTACATTATGAAGTTTCTTGACACTGGTATTTTTTAACAGTTTTTGATAACCATTAATTATTTTTAATACGTCCATGGACCTTTTTGTAATTGCTTTTACCTTTGGTTACTTTACATAAATTTTTAACGGAAAAGGAGAGATCTACTTAATGGTTATTAGTTTCTGTATATGTTCACATTCTTGTATCATGGTCTGATGATGACCCCAGTCTGAGTCGAAACTAGTCGCCACCTAATAACTTTGTTCGCAAATTGCGTGTTGGTTGTGATGGGGAACTTTCGTAGATAGACCTATTAGGTCTGGATACTTTGGCGAAGAGAAAAAGTCTTTGTTTCGCGCCAGGAATCGACTGTGACTTCTTTTGTATATGTAAGGCGCGAGAGGTGCTGCATGCATCACGTCTATGTATCTATTATACTTCCTGCAGTATTTTCTTGAGAATATATTGAGTTCCATAACAAATAACGGAATTGGATGGCATTTGTGTATAGGGCCAAAAGTTTGTGAAAAGCTGTGTGCAGAAAGAATATACGTATTCCACGCGTTCGTATGGACATTAATTTATAGAGCATAACTACGCAGTAAAATTAAGCACCTCTGCCCCCATACCATGTAATTCAAGTAACGTAGTTACAATTAGCCATGGTCGTTCAATGTCAACTCTTCCTTGTAGTTCTGACTGCAGCCGTGAAGATGGCGGGGTGAATTGTGCACAGTACAGAGCACGGATGGATTCTGTGGTCCCGTGGACGCGAGCGATGTAATCTTTGGAGACGAGGATCATGGTTTGTAGTTGAACAGAATTATGGCGAGCAGTAGATTGGAGAGGGTTGGTACAATATTTTCAAGGTAATGCAATTTAGTGGAATTTATTTTAATTTCGTTAATGTTATTAATCACGAGTAAGGAGGTTCGTCTGGAAGTAAATTGTGAGAAAATTAGTATCTTTTAATGTCTCGTTGACAGAATTCAGGACAAAATCACAACGTAAATGGAAAGTGTGGCATAGTTCAAACATTGGGAACAGTGTGAGAAATTTTAATTTTAATTTTATTTAACGTTCCATAAATCCACAATAAAAACAATAAGTAGCATATAGAACATGCTAAAGTAATACATTATGTAAAATATATAAATGTGTGTAATCAAGCAGAAATTAATTCCGAGTCAAGTACATAAATGATGTTAAATACAAACAACCATGGAACGAGAAAAGGCATAGGAAGACACGAATGTAGTTACAGATGAACAAACAAATACAGACAACAAGCAGATCGTAGCAAAATAATTACAGATAGCAAATATGCGTATGTGAACAACATTAAGATGACAAAATGTTAAGATTTTTTGTGAGTTTTAGTGACAAACATTGATTATTAAGACTACATATTAAATAAATGGTCTTATTAAAGACATTTAATGGCAAGTTATCAACTTGCCATTAAATGCAACTTACATTGAAAATATTCTTCTATGGAGTAAAAAGGAATTGTTTTAAACAGGTTTCAAATTTCCTAATATTATTAGGCATATCTTTAATGTACGGAGGAAGATTATTGAAGATCTTAATGCCCATGTAATATACTCCCCTTTGGTAATATAATTAGATTAGTTATGGGCTGATAGCAATTATTGGATTGTCTTCTACTTTTAGTATTATTCTCTGAATTCAAAATAAAAAGGTTTTTGTTTTTAACTACAAAAAGCATATGTGAAAGGATATATTGAGATACAAACGGTAGAATTTCCAGTCATCTAAACAGATTCCTACATGAGACTCTACTTTTACAACTTATCATAATTCTGATTATCCTTTTTTGCATTCGGAATATTTTTATACTGTGGGGTAAGTTTCCCCAAAAAGGTAAACTGTAACTTTTGATTGTATTAAAATAAGAATAGTAACTAGTTTTCAAAGTGTTGAGAGACATGAATGGTTTAATACTCCTCATTATGTAACATGGTGAACTCAGTTTTGGGATAATATATTCAATATGACAACTCCAGTTTATTGAATTATGTATGTATATGCCAAGAAACATAACATTAGGTAGAGTTGTTATTAGATTATCATTTGAAACGATATTTATATCAAGTGTAGGCTTGTTTTTTGTTTTAAATTGTATGTAATGGGTTTTATTAATGTTTATGGAAAATAAATTTACTTTGAAACATTTATTTACACCATCAAAAGCAGTGGCCATATTAGTTTGAAAATCTGTTGAATTAGGACTTTTGACTATTATACTTGTGTCATCTGCGAAGAATATACATACACTCTTATTTCACCAACACATGCACTTGTGAATCACTATATAAATGTTGATACATTAATTATTAAAAGATAAGCCCATCGCAAACAGAATACGACATGCTGCCAGCATACTTTGAAAAACAATAATGGACAGTAAGTAACTTTAGCAGGTACGAGTGGCTCCCTGAGGATGGTTTTATGGAAAACCGAAACATGTTGGAGTTTTAATAATTTTAGTGGTTTATCTTTTAATAATTAGTATATGAACATTGATATTGTGTGATTCGCAAGTGCATGTGTTGGTGAAATAAGAGTGAATTAAAGCAATATGTACGGTACAACATTAAAAATATACATACAGTTTTATCATTTATGGTTTTGGGCAGATCATTTATATATATATATATATATAAGGAGCAGCAATGGACCTGAGACCGATCCCTGAGGAACATATTTCCCAGGCAGAAAAAATTGTTTAATTTAATTCTTCGTCCGGGATTTGAACCCTCATATATCTGTTATTAAGGTATGATTCAAACCATGATTTAGCTTGCCATTAACACCATAAAATTGTAGTTTTGACAGCAAAATATTATGATTTAAACAGTCAAGCCTTTTCAAGATTAAAAAAAAATGCCTCCTACTATGAATATATTATTTAAGGCTTTCAGGGTTTTATTAATTAGTTTGTATATAGCTTTATTTGTTGTAGAATCAGTTCTAAACCCAAACTTTTCTTCTACTAGAATACTGTATTTATTCAAGTGTTCCTTTTTTTCAAGTACTTTTGAAGGAGATATTAAAATAGATATGGGTCTGTAATTAGAAGTGTTAGACTTATCACCTTTCTTAAACAAAGGTTTTACTACTGCATATTTCAAATGGTCTGGAAAAATACCTGAAGATAATGATTTATTACATATGTGGGTTAAAGGTGAGCTCATGAAGGGTGAATTTATTTTTAGTAATTTAGTAGATATTCCATTATATCCAGAGGAGTTTTTAGGTTTAAGAGATTTTATTATGTTTTCAGCTTCTTTAGTTGATATAGATTTTAGATTAATATTTGGTAAAGGATTCTTCAAAACTGCATTAAATAGTGAAGCGTAGTAGTGTTATCTAAGTTATGAGAACTAAGTTCATTTTGCTTGGTGTTAATACTTTTAGCTATAGTTAAAAAGTATTTATTAAGAGCATTTACTGTCTCTTGGTGATTACTAATTGAATTCCCATCAATATTTAAAGTGTTAATTTTCTCAGTATTTCTAGTTTTATTGGTTTCTGAATTTACTGTATCCTAAATAGTTTTGTTCTTGTTCAAGGATTTTTTAAATGTTATCTGCATAATTAAATTTTTGGCTTCCTTCATAACAACAGATAGAATTTTACAGTATTTTTTATAATGATTTATGAGATCCAGATTATTACTGTTATTACATGCAATGAAGAGTTCTCTTTTATGTTTACAAGAGGTTAAAATTCCTAAAGGGATCCAGTTTTTATTTTTTGGCGATGTGAACTCTCTTTAGTGGAAAAATGGAATGAAAGATTTTCAAGTAATAATCTAAGAAAGAATTGAACATTTTATTGGCTTCATCTGTAGAGGTTATAATATCGCAAGTTACGTGACTTAATTTAATGAGGAAGCCATTTATTGTATGTTCGTTTATCTTCCTAATTAACATACATGAAAATTCATTCATGAAGAAATTAAGGGCAGAGTGAATTCAGAGAATGCCTGCTGCAATTCTGTCCAGAATACTTTGTCTTTCAGTTTGCTGGCTGAAAATATAAAGAATACAATATCCAGAAAAACAGTTTTGCCTGTCTTATGCAGGTATAAAATTTGGTCCCTCACGCTGACAGAAGAACATAGGCTGAGGCTGTTTGAGAATATGATGCTGAGGAAGGTATTTGGGTCTAAAAGGGACGATGCAGCACGGGACCAGAAGAGACTGTATATTGAGGAGCTTCTTGATCTACATTCCTCACCAAATATTATTTGGGTGATCAAATCATGAAGAATGAAATGGACAGGGCATGTGACATGTATGGGGGAGTGGAAAGGTGCATTTCAGATTTTGGTGGGGGAACCTGAATGAACGAGATCAGTTGGATGTCATCGGCACAGATGGGACGATAATGTTAAAATGGATCTGAAATAGTATGGTGAGGTGCAGGGGGACTCAACTGATCTGGCTTAGGATACGGGCAGATGGTGGGCTCTTGTGAGCACAGTAAAGAACCTTCAGGTTTGTGATTTCAGACTTCTGTTGTGAAGTAGATGAGAACTGTGGTCTTTTGGGTTATTATGCAGTGAGAAGTGGTAATTCCTTATTGAAGTTTTGGGACAGCCTATCATACTCTTGACCCTTGAAGATGTCCCCAAACATCAGTAAGGAATTGGCACTACTGGCTGTGTGATAACCTAGAAGAGCATAGTTCTCAACCTTCAGGTTCCATAAAGTGATGGGATTTTCTTGACTAGCGGGGAACTGGTAGATTCTCAGTAAAGACTACTGCATGGAGTTAGTTAGTTAATTAGTAGGGAGGATACCATATATATAGTTCTGCCATAAGTTCTGTTACAAATTTCATGTAGTTCGCAGCTGGAGACAATGACGCGGAAAGGTTCAAAGGTTGGTTATTTTTGGACTGTTGACTCTTCAGGTACTTGTGCCAAGGTAGTTTGCTCACGTCTCTCGCAGTGTTAACATGGAGTGGAGTTTCAAGGGAAACCATGTGGCTGTGATTGCCCTTCACAAATGTGGAAAATCAGATTCTTAAATTTTCGAACTCTTGAAACCATTGAAAATGTTGTGAAATTTCATGTGTCAGACAATTAAATGTTATAAGGAACTCTGGGGTGTTGAATATGGGGCTCGGTCAGGACGCCTGAGGTGTGTGAGGACCAAGGCTGCTATCAAAATAGTGTGGGAGCAGAAGCAGAAGTCCATGTCCAAGACCTAAACATATCCCCCGATAGATGCCACAACTCATCAGGGATGATCTACTCACGAGAGCCGACCAACGGTTGAAGGGACACCTCCTTACTCCCACTTTGAAGGAGATCCAACAGGCAAGAACAGAGCGTCTCCTCCAGTGGCGTGCTGAGAACAGGCATGGAAACATCCTCTTCACAGGTGAGAAATTCTTTACCATCGAGGAGCAGTACAGCCGCCAGAATGACAAGATTTATGCTCAAACATCCCGTGAGGCGAAGGAGAAGTTTCCAAATGTACAGAGAGGCCATCACAGCTTCCTACATCATGGTTTGGTGGGGGTGTCCCATCAGGGGGTGACAACTCTTCATTTTTGCAAGAAAGGTGTGAAAACTGGTGCCCGAGTGTATCAAGAGGATGTGCTACAAGGAGTTATGAAACCTGTTAACACAACTCTCTTCAATGGTCAGAAATGGGTCTTCCAGCAGGACTCAGCTCCTGAACACAAGGCCGATACGACTTGAGAGTGGTTGCGGAGGCACGTTCTGACATTTATCAGTGCCAAGGATTGGCCCTCGGGGAGTCCAGACCTCAACCCCCGGACCATAAACTGTGGGCTCTTTTGGAGGACATGGCTTGCTGAAAGCATCACAACAACCTGGACAGTCTGAAGAGAATCCTCGTGAAAGCAGCGTCAGAGATCCCCTGGAGACAGTGCGTGCTGCGATAGCATAGTGGCTGGAGCATTTCAAGGCGTGCGTTGAGGCGGAGGGTGGCCATTTTGAGTGACATTATTATAAATAAAAACTTAAAACTACTGCTAATAAATTATTTGGCTTGAAAAGTGGATGTTCTTTTACATTTTCCTTCTAGGTCACAATATACTTGTAGCAGAACTTATGGCAGGACTGTATAGTGGTTGTAACATGTGTCGGTGCATCTTTTACCTAGTATCTGTTAAAACTGTCTTTTCCAATAGCTATTGCCATTTGAGATTTCAGGTTCTCATAGTGGTGCTAATTAAGATAAATGTGGGCCGTGACATCATTTTGGAGGTGCTTCATGGCTGTGTCTTGGACTGAACTGAATATGAATTCAGTTAAGTTCCTCTAAAGTGTTGGTACCTCTGTGCCAGCCTTCATGACATCATATCCCAGGAGACTGGAATTTTCATGAGATGTTTTTTTCTTACTTACAAGAATAATTTTGTGACTTTCTTTTGGCATTATTATTTATTTGATCACTGTGGTTAAGTATATAGACAGATTGTGTCAATTCCATGGATCCTGGTTACTGTCATTTGAAGATGTCAATATACAAATAAACACAGTACATGATACCTCAGTTCTCATATAGTACAATTAATTTTACACGAATGAGAAGTGGCGTATACCTATTCCTCATTAAGTATTAGAATTCTGTATATAATTAACAAATCCCTGTTAACTGTGTGAAGTTTACAAAATTCAGTAGCATAGCAGAAATGAAATTTTTTCTGTTATTGACCAATCTTTTATTTCTGCTTGGGAGCTAGTAATACAACTTAATTCTTGCACAGTGTGTGCTTTTTTAACACACTGTAATTAATGGAGAAGAAAGAATAGCCACAGTTTAATGTGGTTCTAGTAGCCGTACAGAAGAGCAGCTTTCTTTACTCTTAGGTATGGATAAGCTCTTCCATGTCAGAGACTCATGGTTATTGGAGAGAAAAATTATCATGTTGTCTCTACTAACACTATGTTGACTTTTCACAGGCTGAAAGGCCTTCTGAGATCTGGTGCTTTGAAGGAAGAAGATAAACCAATGTGGTATGATATATATGAAGCATTTCCACCACATTATGAACCAAGCTTTGATCGACCAGCACCAGATATTCTGATAAGAAGCGTACTTTATCCTGAAGATACTATCAGAGCGTAAGTTGGTTGCATAGTGAATTCTCTTAAAATTGTGTGTGTCTTGAGTTTTAGAGAGGTTGTATGTGTGCACATGTTGGGCATTAGAAATGTGCTTGAACACAGGAATAAGAGTATGACTTCCACATAATATTTGAATTCTGCGTAGTAGTGTTTTTGTTCAGTGTGCACATGTTGGGCATTAGAAATGTGCTTGAACACAGGAATAAGAGTATGACTTCCACATAATATTTAAATTCTGCGTAGTAGTGTTCTTGTTCAGTATACCATTAGCAGGAGCAGCAGCTCTGGGAGCACATGTGTGACATTCCTGTGTTTCAAATCCATTGAATATTATGCCATTTGCACATCTTTAGGTGCTTCTCCCCATTGTGTTTTATGCAATTAGGAAGGGGTAGGTACATCAAAACACAACTGTTTGTATCCTATTTATTATGCTGACGACAACATGTTTCGGCCACTGTGGGCCATCTTCAGGTCACAAAATGTATAATGAGGAAAACTATACATTGTGTGATCATTAGTAGTAGTGCATGTTCTAAACTTTCAATAAGGTCTCGTAATTTGGTTTATCCACATTGAACTAATATTTTCTCCTATAAGCAAAGTACATAGAGTTTAAAGGATATATAAATAAGTTGTACGTGGTGCATTCAAGTTGTAAGGTCTCCTAATTAATTAAAAAAAAATTACTCACCTTAGGAAGCTGAAAATGCAGTCACTTCTCAACGTAATCACCCTGTAGACGTACACATTTTTCACAACGCTGACGCCACGATTGCATGGCCGCAGCAAACGCTTCTTTAGGGGTTCGTTGTGACC
>Ga0136643_10017268_pt1 | contig 10858 bp, 11 predicted proteins | sample TergutLab28metaG_FD_96883 | JGI IMG/M metagenome (GOLD analysis project Ga0136643, IMG submission 96883) | Labiotermes labralis P1 segment gut microbial communities from Petit-Saut dam, French Guiana - Lab288 P1 (version 3) (version 3) | ecosystem: Host-associated > Arthropoda: Insects >... | reverse complement strand
CGTGATAATAGGTTGTGTTGTCTATGGTATTCAATTGGGTTGGGGGTGCGTGGTTAGTGGGTTAGTATGTTTGACGTCTTCTGGGTTCTCTTCGGTGTTGTTTTTCTTGGTGGGGGTTTTTTGGCCTCACGTATCCATTGTGTGTGTGTGTGTGTGTGTGTGTGTGTGTGTGTGCGCATAGCTTGGCGCATTTGGTGTATCTACAGGAGAGAAAAAACATTTTAACAAATGATATATATATGATACTCTTTGAGCAAAATTGTAATAACTTAAAGATGGCCGCTATTGGCCGAAACATATAGTTATTTTTTGCTATTAAATACAATCATAAATCCATACTACCATAGTTGTGGTTTCATGACTGATATTTACCTCACTATTAGTCTTTTCTACACACAACGGGGATGACACACCTCTGATATTAATAATTATGGATGGAATCAAATCCTGAATCTTTTGAATACTATGCTAGTATGTCAATCACAGATACAATGGGCTGGTGTGACATGATGACAACCAAACACATGAAGATGGGAGATACGCAAAATCCTGAAATGTTGTGCATTAAATAAACCCCAAACAAATGGACAATGTACAATAATCATATTCTAAATCACTGACAGAAATTCCCTTACATGCTTCAACCTCAGGGGACCGTGGTAGCACAGTGGTTAAGGTGCTGTGCTACAAATCGAAAGGTTGCTGGTTCGATCCAGCTGGTGTCAGTGGATTTTTCATTGACACGAAATCCTTCTGATCGCACTATGGCCCTGGGGTCGACTCAGCCTCTAACATAAATGAGTACCAGGAGTATTTCCTGGGGGTATAGGTGGCCGGTGCGTAAGGGTGACAACCTACCACCATCCTGTGCCATTGTCACGAAATCTGGGAACCTTAACTTCCTGGAACCCTCTGGGCCTGTCCAGGCCTGTAATGGGACTGCTTTTACTTCATCCTCAACACATGCATCTGTCTGATGTACAGACCTTCAGCAATTTCTCTTTGCACACAACTCATTTAAAGGCTTAATTTGTCAGTGTGTCCCAAAACATTATCTTGTATAAAATATTTGTGATTTCAGGGCCAATCTTACATTTTGAGGTGCTATGACTATATCTTCCAAATTTGATGATGGTTTACAGACACTAATGCGAAACTCCTCCATCTTTTCCATGTGTGTGACATTAGTAATTGCATTTTGTTGTTTAACTCCATAGCCACACATGGAAGTTACCGTCTTTGTAACACCCGCTCATGCAAAACATGCTTCTGTTATATGCATACTTGAATCTTTCAGTTCTTACAATCTGACTTAGTCTTTATACATATACCAGAACAGATGCTGGTTCAAGCAGGGAGTGAGAACCAACTCAGCAGCCATGCACATTTCTGTGATTGTGTCTCATGTTGTTGAAGTAAAGATGACATGGTCAAATAATGAAGTATCCTGAATGCATGAAAATACTGGTAAGGTTATTGAAAGCTGTTTGTTAAAGGAAACCTGAACTTTGGCCTGATGCTTGGACCTTGTATCGAAATAACACCCTTGCCCATGACACACAGACTGTCTGCGAGTTCTGGCCAAAAAATTAATTATGAAATTGGACCAATCACCAAATTGGCAGACTTGGTCCTACGCAACTTTTGGGTGTCGCCTTAACTGATGACCAATTTGAAGAGCCACGGATTTACAGACACCATCAACATGCATGGACATGCGACAACCCTTCTAAACAGCGAATTTGTTGATGTATTCAGATTAATACAGATTTACAGGTGCTGTCAACATGCAGGGACATGTGACAACCCTTCTAAACAGCGAATTTGTTGATGTATTCAGATTAATACAACTAATAAATCTGGTTGAAAACACAATGGGATGATGACAACTAAATTAATCATAAACAGCACTCCAGAAGAGTGGTCCCAGCAATGTTTTCAAGAGCAGACAATGCTGCAGAAGGAGATGATTTCAAAGGTGACAGAAGCCATTAGTGTGCTACTGAATACAGGCAGTTTCTATAGCGGCATTCAGGATACCTGTCACATCTTGTATACGTGCACATCCAAGTCTGTACATGCACACACACACACACACACACATTTACATCCTATCAGCCAGTCTAACTGGATTGGTCATATATGGCACAGAAACTGTCTTCCGAAACATGTTATTGAAGGAAAAAAGTGATGGAAAGACGAAGAAGGCAACGTAAGCAGCTACTGGGTGACCTTATGGACAAGAGAGGATACTGGAATTTGAAAACGAAGTACTAGATCACATTTTATGGAGAACTGGCTTTGGAAGAGACTATGGACCTGTTGTATGACAGGCAAAAGAATGAATGAGTGAATGAATTAATGAATCAGCCAGTATCAAACTACATTCAGCAGTGCTCTACCAGTTAATTTTCATGTGAGCACAGAATTTATCCACAACAGCAATAAGCACAACTTACTTAACTTCAAAGAAGCAATGAACAAACAGCCACTATACACACATTTTTTGTATAATTAAACAAGATGGGCAATGTATGTATAAACGTGACAATAACGTGCATTTGTGTAACCACTGTTGCGGTGGAAAAGCAATAAGTATTACTTACTTACTCCATGGTGCAGAGTCCTTCTTGAGAAGCTAACTGGTTTGCAGCTAGTCATGAAATTCCCCGTATTTCACAGAACCCGAAGGTTCATTACCGCATTCACAAGCGTCCGCTACCTGTCTCTATCCTGGGCCAGCCCAATGCAGTCCATATACCCACATCCCACCTCCTGGAGATCCATCCCCACCCATCTATGCCTAGGTCTCCCCAGTGGTCTCTTTCCCTCTGGTTTCCCCACCAAGACCCTATACACCCCCCTCTCCTCACCCATACACAAGTATTATATATTCTGAGTGTGTCTGTAGCCTTAGCTATCCATCACGCAAACAACGCACACTGTAGTATATTGTCATCTGTGGCCTGTCCTGCTCTACCATATTTTCCCACATTATCTCATAAACAGCGTGGATTTTTGGTAAAAACGGTATTGAACATAAAATGTGTATTTTGATTTAATCTGAAGTTTTTGTCTGAAACATTTCTCATTCTAAGAATAATTCAGCTTAACATAAATATACATAGGTACTGATGTGAAGTGCCCTTTATTTTTGCCAGATTTTAATGAAACTCCAATTTTCTTCAAAAATTTTTTACAAAAAATACTCAAATATCAAATTTCATTAAAGTCTGTCTGGTGGGAGCCAAGCTGTTCCATGTGTATGGGCAGGCGGGCAGGCAGGCAAGCAAGCAAGCACGGTGAAGCTAACAGTCGCTTTTCACAGTTTTACGGACATGCCTAAAAAATCTTAGACTGTCACGAGGGAATTCTTCGGAAGCCCTGTATCGCTAACATTTTGTCCTGAATGTATGCAGATCAAACTTCACGACTTTTGTTGCTAATGATACAAATGTTCATCTCTTATGCAACGTTACTCTGCATGTTTGATAAATGTTGTATCTGAAACTTATAATAAGTCCACTTTCTCTTTGGGAAGAACGTTTTGGAACGTGATCCTCATCCAACAGACCAGCATACCTAAGTTAATGGCTGTCCTTTGTGCCTGAATTGCAGCCTCAGGAACTTTGGAGCAACATTTTCTCAAAACTTTTTCAAATACGACCACATTTCACATGATTTATACAAAAACATGCATTATTAAACAAAACAATGAGCCGTATCCACTCATAATGCCAATCACTAGGCATGTATCAGAAAGAACTGGAAGCAACTGACTCAGAACATGCTGAGAATGACTCAAAGCTGGAGACGTAAAAGAAGCATTTAACAACAAAGCAAAATGTACCACATCAGGCAGGATAATATGCCATACTCTGTGTCCTGCGTAGGTATTACTATACATATCCACTTAAGTAGAAAAAGTTAGTCTAAGCCATGAGATGAGAGCTTCCATAGCACATTTATACTGTGTCATTACAGAATTCACTTACATGAATGAGGCAAATAACAAAACCATATCTAATCTGTGTAATTCATGAAGCAAATCATGTATGCCTCAACACCTGGTGTTGGTCACACTGAGAACAAAAAGACAGTTAAACAAAATACTAAGCCATTTGTGTTTAATTCAGGAGGTGCCTGGTTTGCCTTCACGTCAAGATTAAATGGACCATTCTTCCTAGGCATATTCAGGGAGGGGGGCAGCAGTGAAATAACAATTAAAATGACACACAACCTGACAGTCAAGTTTTTTTTATGTCTTATAAACCTCTTTACTGTTTACTGCTCCATGCGCGTCACTGTTGCCATCACCTCGTTGGAAAAGTCACTCACTAACAAGGTACAAGAGAATCTCCAATCTAAAGAATGTTATCAGGAAGACAAAATAAATTCAGAAAAATTAAAAATGGGGACAAAATTAGTTGGAGACATGTCTTATTTCGGGGATTGTCCCCGAAAGCCCAGGATGAATGGTCACCTTAGTCAAGACGACTATATGGAAACTTTTTATCATCTCTTACAGTTGCTCCAAGTGCTATGTCACTGTTTTAACACAGTTTGTGACTACTTCCTTCTTGGCCTCTCCAGTTTCATTATTCTTCATGTGTCATACAACACTGAATATCTGTAACCTCTGCAGTTAGGGGTCTCTGGGCGGAATATACGAGGAAAGATGAAACGCTGGATTGAAAACCAGCATCTGGTATTGTGGCATGGTCCTTGTAGTACACAGAGACAGGCTCGAGAACTGATCTCTGGCCCTGACCTGGCTACGAAGGCCCGATTATTGTCCTTTAATAGGACACAATCCATGGTTGTTATTGGCCTGCTTAGTGGACATAACACCTTGAGAAGACATCTATATGTAATGGGGCTGAGTAATAACCCCACTTGTAGGAAATGTGGTATTGAGGAGGAAACTTCAGTCCACATTTTGTGTGAGTGTGAGGTCTTGGCTTCACTCAGACATACATATCTGTGTTCCTTCCTTTTGGACCCTGAGGATATTAGGAAAATAAGGATAGGGGCCATCTGGAACTTTGCTAAAGGAACAGGGCTCCTCTAACTTAATACAGAACATGTTGCACAAAGGGCCTGTATTAAGGCCTAGGTGTATCAGGCCTGAACCCAAATGCTTCTATCTATGTCCGTCCGTCCACCCACCCACCCAACTATCTATCTATCTAATCAAATCTATCTAAACTAATCTATCTATATATCTAACCTCTGCAGTTGATTGCCTTTCTCAAGTACACAGTGGAATCCCAATGTGCTTTAAAGCTTCTCCTCATGTGAGATTCAATTTCAGTAATGCCACATCAATAATTTTAATGGCAAAATTTAACCCACTTAAGGCTTTCCTCACTTTCGTATTCGAAATCCACTGTTCCAAGAAGAAAACTTAAATGGTGGTTTCACTGTACAAATTCCCCATTCCCTATTTTGCATGCTAATGTAGCTGGAACAGAATAGTCAGTACAATGACTTCAATAAAATGGTAGCTACTAATTCCCATCCTCAGAAGCATATAACTTCATTAAAATATAACCAATTGCATAATTATATTAAAAATGGCAACATGTTTTGACCATATAGGTCATCTTCAGGCCCTCAGTTACCACAAAAATGTAAATCTGTATTTGTAAAAAGTTTAAAATTGCTTAAGCAATTATCACATGATTGGGTGCTCAATTATGTGTGGGATACATAAAACAGAATGAAGTACAAGCATGGCAAAATACACACACACACACACACACACACACATATATATATAGTAGACAAAATCATTCACTCCAGCAGGTTGTTGGTGTACTGTTGGTGGGTGATGTATGAGGAAACTTGATCTAATTTGGAGTTTCAAACTGGGACTCTACACAGCTACAAATCATAAGCAACAGTCACCATATTGTGTGGTATATCTGTGTTCCCATCAACCCACTGTTGGCTGAAGTATGTGTCACATAAATGAACAACATATAATAACTTCATAAACAGCATCAAGCTAAACTGCTGGAAATAAACAGTCCAGTAACTCATGCCCAGTAAAATTACAATCACATTATAAAATATGTAAACATGCAACATATGATTGTCATGCATATTAGCATATATATGATTTGGCCTTCTGTGGTGACTTTAAACATTGATATGTTCTTGGGTAATCAGCCATGCAAATACAGAGATCATTTCCAAAGCTGTAGTGCAGATGCTTTAGGAACAGTGTGTGGAGTCTAGTGACGTCACCACAACTGATGTTGCTGAAAGTGTGCAATGTGGGATGCTAGCCATCACTAGTCCTTCTTTCTGACAGTTTTTTTGATAGTCCTGTCTCAGTGAAGTATCTAGGTGGCCAAGCACCATCAGTGACTTGGGGCAAATCACGAACAATGTGTGGTTGCATCAGTAATCACAGCAAACTATACTGATGCAGACACAAGATAGTCTCTGAAACACTGGATACAAAATCCACATTCACATGGTTGACTGATCAATAAAACTTCGCTGCGAATAAGTTTATATTTCAGCAGAATGACATGAACACCATCTTAAGCCACAATGATTGGTCTCCCAAACGAGAATCAAGCCGGGGACCTCCCAAATATGAACACATACCAACTGCTAAGCTGTCTTATTAATACGTGTTTTCTGGAAACAAGAAACTTTTGGGTGTCATCCTGTGACAGTGCACAGGTGCAGCTGTGTTCAATCCACAAGCGTATCATCCACTGTTACAATTCATATGTGTTTTGTTCTTAATATACTGTCTGGCTTCGAATTATGTGGGTAACGTTACAGTTCCAACTGCCTTACAGTCTGTTACAACATGCCACTTTCAACACTGACTCCTATGTCAACAATGAAGATGATGCAGATGAACGTGTCAAAATAGGTACGTCATTTCAAAAGTTCTGCACACTGTGCTTGCATGGCCAGTAGGATGAAGTTATTGTTCTGATTTTCATGACAGCTGTGAGCCATACTTCAGTAAAGAACACTGTGTGCATATTGGGATGCTACATGGTCCCTGTTCTGCAAAACGGAGCCTTGAAATGGAAGAAGAAACTGACGGGAGTCAGATCTCTCACAGTGACCAGCGATCATACATTAACGCATGGCCTCATGCTTCAGGTACAGTATCGGAAATTTTGGAAAAGTACGGATGGTGAGAGCTTCCCCACCCGCTGTACAGTCCTGACATGGGCCCACCGGCCTTTCACTTATTCCCAAAATTGAAGAAACCACTCCGTGGGAAACGCTTCAGCAGCATTGAGGAGGTGTCTAATGAGGTGACCCAAGTAATCAGACGCATCAGCAACGAAGGCGTCCTGACAGGAATACAAGACTTGCGCAAACGTTGGACTGCTGTGATAAAGCACAATGGAGATTACATTGAAGGCCTGTAAATGTATTTTGTGAAATAAATTAATTTTTAAAGAGAAAACGTACAGTGTGCAGAACTTTTGAAATGACCCACGTACATATCTGTAATGAAGTGCTACAATGGAAGGCAGCTGGAACTGTAAGAATATCTACCTCATTAATATTTGGGATGGAACTTTGAAAGTTAATTACTGGAACCAACTACCTGTAGAAGCATTAGGAACTTTCCCTTGTTAAGCCTAAAATTTTTAGAGAGAGAGTTAGGAAAACAATTATAAGTGGGATGAAGTGAAAGGAATAGAATTGTGGAGAAAATCATCTAAAAGTGCAGTGAAGTGTAGTGATGTGGGGTGAAATGGAGCGGTAGGAAATTTAAATGGGGTTAAGCCAAATGAGAGGTTAGTGAAGTGTAGTGAAGTGTGGTGAAGGTCTTAGGAACAGGGTGTCTATCATTATTCGAAGACACACAGACCATATGAACTTTTACTGCTTCTTTCATATTCTTTTGGTTCTATTGTATATCACTGCATATACGGTTGTGTTTTTTGTATGCTTCTGTTTAATTTTGTATAATATGTATTCTTATTGTTATGTTTATGTATTCTTATTGTTATGTATGTTCCGTTCTATGTATTGTGTTGCATTGTGCTGTTCTGTGTATTGTTTGAGTGTAAATGTGTATTTTACTACTGCCACTGGGTGTCAACCCAAATGCAGTTATCAAATATATCATATCATATTGAAACATGTTGAACAAACTAATTTATTTCAAGACAAGAAAGGAAAAGAAAAATGTGCAGAGAAAATGATGTTCATTTTAAACCTCAATATTATTCATATTCCATGCAATAAGCACGTTATTCATATAGTTTCAATTACAGCTAACATACACATGTTTCTATACGAATACAGTCATTTAAAAGCAAGCAAATTTCTATCAGTAATTTTCTGAAAAACGCAGAAAAGAAGACAAAAAAAAAATTATGAAATATTTTTGAGTGTTGAAAATAATCAATCAAAGCAACATAACACATGCAACACAAACATAAAAATTTAATTATATAAAATCAGGAAATGTAACCTGTCAATGGGAAGTGCTCTTAATACTGGATTATAGCAACATGCAATATAAATGCAACCTGTCAATGGGAAGTGCTCTTAATACTGGATTATAGCAACATGCAATATAAATATCACTACTATCGGCTGTATCCACAGGGCCAGTGGCTGTATCAACAGGCCAGTGGTTCCCTGGATCTTTCAGCCTGGGGCTCCCCTGACATGCATAAAGGCCCGCAACCTACAAAAAAACTGAGATTCAGGTCTCCCAGGATGTGATGCTGTGTCATCAGGTATGTAGTTCCCCACAAATTCTGGAGTCTCCCTAGCCTATTGACCTGGAAGATGAAGGAACTATAATCCTTTGAAACATCATAACTACACACCCAATACAGCATCACATTCAAGTAGTCCTCAAATTTCATCAACACTGCCATGGGAACTTCAAGTACTGTATCAATGACCTAAACCATACACATGCTCTGCTGTTATAGTGTCATGTATGTTTAAGTACCATTTACATGCGGCGCTAGACTGTTAATTATTCTTCATGGAATTATCAATACAAACAGCTGTAGAACCGAAACATAACATGAAGCAAAAGGAGTCATGCTAAATATACAAAATTAAAAAGAATACTAATTTAATCAGTTTTGAATGTTTGCCATCCCGAAGTGTTTAACACATATAAATATACAATGATGTGTCAGTCAAACACAAAACAAAATTTTATTATGTTTAGTATTGTATTAGGGTAACATGTTTCGATTCCTACAGAATCATCTTCAGGCCCTTCTAAGAAAAATAGATCATTACTTAAAATGTTTAAAAACGATCTATTTTCTTAGAATGGCCCGAAGATGATTCTGTAGGAATCGAAACATGTTGCCCTAGTACAATAATAAACATAATAAAATTTTGTTTTCTGTTTGACTGACACATCATTGTATATTTATATATAATTTAATCAGCACACCAACTAATGCACGTACATAAATTTTTTTTTTTTACATTAAAACATTTAAAATCGCTCCAACATGCTTTGATCCTAAGATCATCTTCAGGGAGCTGCACTGTTCCTTGCTAAAGTCACATTTTTAAAAACACTCATTAATAAATTAATTAATTACTGAATGTTTTTAAAAATGTGTCTTTAGCAAGGAACAGTATAGCTCTCTGAAGATGATCTTAGGATCGAAACATGTTGGAGCGATTTTAAATGTTTTAATGTAAAAAAATTTTATGTATATGCATTAGTTGGTGTGCTGATTAAATGTTATGTACATTAGTTGGTGAGCCAATTAAATGAAACTATAAAATGCACGGTGCTACGATAAAGATAAATAGAATACTGTTTCAAAATACAAAGTTTCTTTTACAAATCCCTTCTGGATTATGTGACAATGATTCATTATACAAATAAATATCCGGGGATACGGATTAGTTTGATCTAACAAACCCAACACAACATGCTGTATAACATTACTGTCACTTGAAGGCACAAGCACTGAAACTTTCAAAATGCTGCATATTTAACCTTTTGGCGCCTGAGTTATATTTTAATTTTAGCACACCCTGTATATAAAATGTGAATAATACAGGAACCAAATACATTAGAATTATGAAACAAACTGCATTTTGAAGAGAAAAAAACGGAGAATATATACCATGTTTAAAATATTCAGTACCTACATTTGTTGAATAAATATATAAAGTGCAACTTTAGAGGTCAGCGGTGCGGTATGACCACTATAGTTGACGTTAGGCGTCAAAAGGTTAAACAGGTATATATCTGAGACAATACACAATGTCCAACACATTTATGCTCTCAAGTAAACAATGAATTCATTAGTGATCCACTGATCTGATAAATTACCTTTAATTCCTTTTGGAAGGGATTCCTGCAGTTTAGGGGTCATCGCTGCTGCCAGTAAGACCTCACAACCTTCCACAACAAACCGCGTTGCCATAACAGGAGCATTTCCACCAAGAGCAAAGTGTGAGCCTTCAGCAAGGGAAGCAGCATCCACAAGTGCATCAAACAGCGTGTCGTTGGAAATGTATCTCCTAGAATTGGTTACATTACATTAGTCTTGATCAAAACTGACAAAGCTTAAACTGTAGATTATTTAATCACTCATTAAGTATGATGAAAGAATAATTAGGCATAAAACATGGATAGTACAGGGCCAGAACAGCACATTCGCAACAGTGACCAGGGTACAGGGTCCATGATCAGTGGCGTACCCTGGAATTTTGTTTGTTGGGGGGGGGGGTCAACAAAATTGAGTTGAGGACAGAGAGAATGTGGATGTGGGGGCGGTAGCCCCCTAGTCAGGGGTTCTGGAGGCAACTGTAATTTGGTACAAGAAATTTCATTTCATATAGTAAAATTTTCTTAATTTTTGGT
>Ga0136643_10017267_pt1 | contig 10858 bp, 7 predicted proteins | sample TergutLab28metaG_FD_96883 | JGI IMG/M metagenome (GOLD analysis project Ga0136643, IMG submission 96883) | Labiotermes labralis P1 segment gut microbial communities from Petit-Saut dam, French Guiana - Lab288 P1 (version 3) (version 3) | ecosystem: Host-associated > Arthropoda: Insects >... | reverse complement strand
TTTGACGTTCAGGTGATCGTGCATCGTGATAAATTCTTATAATAAAACCAACTAGATGCACTAATTTCTTAAATTTATTTTTGGAATAAAACTTTACATGTTTCGGGCAGTTTTTATGTCCATCATCAGGAGTTTTCCACTGTACACACAACAATGGTATATGTCATACAGGTTTGCTGACAGCTTGCGAGCAGGATCAGGACGGAACTCCAGTTCCGTCCTGATCCTGTATGACATACACCAGTGCTGTGTCTACAGTGAAAAACTCCTGATAATGGACATAGGAACTGTCCGAAACATGTAGAGTTTTATTCCAAAAATAAATTTGAGAAATTAGTGCATCTATTTGGTTTTATTATAAGAAGATATTTCATTTTAAAACAAACTTCAAATATAATTTTGAAGATTTACGCAATAATTAACCATAGGCCTGTAAGCAGTGAATACAAAGAGCAGAATATTGTAAAATTAAGGTTAGTTCATTTCAAAAGTTGTTAGGTAATGTCATTTAGGTAACCTCGACAACCTAAGAAATAGGGTGTCATTTCGAAACCTATTTCCCAAAAACACAAACTTTCAAATAATTTTCGTAATTCACTACAATATATATATATATATATTATTCAGATAATTACGAAAAAAACGACATAGCGTCTGTGAAATTAGAAAAACAAAAATGGGCTATTCGTGGTTCAGTATAGGTGCAAGAAGAATAGAGCTTATCTGGGTAAAAGTGATTACATTTTGTTTAAAAAATTATGTAAAAATTTGACAAAAACCTGCACTCAGTTTCCATAACCTGCTACTAGGTACTGGAGGAAGGCTTGTAACTATATTGTTAGACTATATCAAATTACATGCGGCAATATATATTTCTATAACACATAAACTGCTTCCAAATACGTTTACAAATTACAACTAGCATGTCTTTATGAATATATGCCTTTTTCTGCAGTGAAGTTAAAATACGGACATCATTAAACATAACTGCAAGCTTATAAAAAGAACAGTTTCCTATAACCCCAGTTTCCAAAGCAGAACATTGCCCTAGTTTAACTGCAGAATTACATACTGGATGCAGTAGGCTTAATTTAAAAGGAAGAGAATTCATGAAATGTAAAATTATTGGATTCCCTCGTTTTGCCCCCACCACAATTTCCATTACCATTAGGAAAAATGATACGCTGTCGATAAAGTTCTGCCTTCAGTAATTCTGCAGTATTTTGACTAATCAACATTAATAATGAAAGAGTATGGGAATTGGGATTTAAATTTCTGTACATAAGAGCTAAAGGTTGAGTTTTGCTGTTATCCAATTCCCCTTTATTTAAAACACTAAAATCTGTCAGCGCTGGTGATGAGTTACTGACTAGTTTAGAGGGAACAGAGAAATTAGCACAGAAATGAATTAAGTTATAACTTTCTCACTGTATGTTACAGGAACTTCCTTGAAAACCAGACAGTGATTTATGTAATTAAGGCTTCTCAAAGCTTGTTTTTTATGTTTGTGTGACCGTGCATCATTGATACAATAATATAAACAGCCAACTAGATGCAACAATAACAAATTTTTATAGATAATTACAATCAGCTCAACATGTTTCGGGAAATAATTTCGCCCATCCTCAAGAGCACTAGACTGTGTTTACAGCTTGTGGTATAATGCACCGACGATCCTGCCAGCAGGCAGCATCGTCGGTGCATTATACCACAAGCTGTAAACACGGTCTTGTGCTCCTGATGATGGGCGAAATTATCTCCCGAAACATGTTGAGCTGATTGTAATTATCAATAAAAATTTGTTATTGTTGCATCTAGTTGGCTGTTTATATTATTGCATCTCAAAGCATTTAGGCAAATCGAAGTTTCTTAAACTTGGTCAATAAATTGCGTTAATGGCCTCCATTTTGAGCCAGTTAAATCTAGTTTAAATTCCTGGAAATCAAGAGGAACGTCTTCTTGGTCATAACGCCGTACAGTCTATTAGAAACTTACCGAAGTTTCAAAGAAACCTGCTGCCTCCGCATTCCACACTGAAGAATAAGTAGCAGTCTCCTCCGAATTTTTTGTTACTTTTAACAAACCACAAGTGGTGACGTTTCAGAAGACGGTAATCTTCACACTCATCAAACCTCAAACCTCACCCGCTTTTCCATAACTGCAGGATACACTCTTACTTGAAATGTGGCTAGTTGTTCAGCTGGTCGATAAATTTCCTGAGTCTGTGAAACTCTGAAGTTCACTGCCGTATTTAACAGGACGAGTAACGCACCACATTCTAATACAGTTAAACAATGTCCACACCCAAAACACCACCCCTCTGAAGAACGTAAATTTGACCGCTCCTAACACCTGACATTCAAATTAGTAATATTTGAAGATTTACTTCGACTCCTTTGCAGATGTTCCAGTGGCGCATGAAATTTAAATACAGGGGCAATCACATCACATCCGTTTTGATATTTCCTTGAAACCAGCACAGATCTCTCCCATAGAGGTCCTACGCTTGATGTTTTTCGACCAAAGCTTAAATAAATATGCCAAGTGAAGCAAGAAATGTCGTCAATGTATGTTCTTTCTTGTCCGAAATGTAATATTTATACCATTTCCAAAATATCTGCACTTTTCATACCACGTTTTAATAATCTGTCACAAATTCCACTAAATGTGTTTATTGCTTACATGCCGTTACAATTCTAACAACATTTCCTGCTGCATTTCTCATAACTTATGTGGTTTTATATATCTCCTATAATTTAATTGCAAAAATTATGTTGCTAGTGTCTGGAGGAATGAACATTGAGTGGTTTTTTTTTTTGTTTATTAGACCTGCATCATTGTAATAGTTGAAGAATAAAAGACCAACTTTATGTCACTTGCTATTTTATTTCACTTCTTATGTACTCAACATGTTTCGGACATTAATATATCCATCATCAGGAGCTTGCGACTGTGCTGTTGTATTACCATATCGGTCGTTTTGTTCTCGGTTCGTTGTGTGTTGGACATTTGGTGTGTTTGGGTTTGAGTAGTGTCCGTGTTGCAGGCTGAAGCTTCAGCCTGCAACACGGACACCACTCAAACCCAGCCGCACCAAATCTCCAACGCACAACGAACCGAGAACAAAACGACGGATGTGGTAATTCAACAACACAGTCGCAAGCTCCTGATGATGGATATATTAATGTCCGAAACATGTTGAGTACATAAGAAGTGAAATAAAATAGCAAGTGACATCAATTTGGTCTTTTATTCTCCAAATATTGAGTGGTTAGTTCACTTCAGTTTCATGGCTGGAGCCCTGGTGATAGGAAATTTGTGAAGTGATCACGCTGGCCTACATCAAGAAGTAAACAGTAGGGCTACTGAACTGAATACTTAGAGAGATTCAACTAGGCAAATGAAAAGAAACACAAATAAATTTGCTTTTTATGCTAGAATGCCCTGGCGGTTTTTGCGGACCGCCTCTTCACTTTACATGTATCCTTGTACAGGCGAGTGGAATTACACACAAGGCGGTTAGCAATTTTATTAATTTATCTTATTATCTTGTCTATAGCAAATGAACCTTCATCTCTTCGAAGCTTACCTTTCAAATGAATGTCGTATATTAACGAGATAAATGTGTATCCTGGTTCCATGCAAACCAGCAAAGAGAATGCCATAATACTATTTCGCGTATTCTTCTTCTTCGGTGGCGCTAAAGCCTGGGGTGGGCCTTGGCCTCCTTTACAATACGCCTCCAGGCCTCTCGATCCCTTGCTCTTTCTCTCCATTCGTTTATTCCCATTTTTCTCAGGTCCGTGGACACGTCATCCAGCCATCTCATTTTTTGGTCTTCCTCTTCGTCTTGTTGCATATAGCTTTCCGTACAACAACATTTTTGGAATTCTATTTTGTGTATTACTGCTATTAATCTTGGCTGAATCGGCCACAGAGCCACACAAGTAACTGAAAGTTTTATTCTTTCTTTTGGGTGATTCCCCGACGTCTGAATTTTATGTGCTGACGTTTCGGAACACTCTGTTCCATCTTCACAGGTGGTTCGTCCTGCTTACACCATTCATGGAGATGGAACTGGCAGGGTGTTATGAAACATCAGCATATACAATTTAGACGCCGGAGGGATCACCCAATAGAAAGAATACAACATTCAGAACACGGCGTAAGTTTGAAATAAAAAATTAAAGAAACTTTCACATTCGTGAAAAGTTTCAGCTTCCGAAATTATCACAAACCCAACTGACGTCATTGAGACAACGTAACTGGTTTTATTCTGAACGGAAAATTATCTAATTCTGTGCCTTCTTGCGAATAACAAAGGAATGATCAACTTTGTATAAGTACGCACGTAAGAATGGCTTATACTTTCACTTCAAGGTGAGATTATTAGAGGAACGCATCATGGAGTCTATGTAAGTTTTATTGATAAATAATAAATATTATGATGGTATCGAGAAACATTTTCTACCACTTTCCACGCAACTTCTGTACCTCATAAAAAGTACACTCCCGTTACAGGCCTGGAGTAGGCTACAGGGTTCCAGAAAGTTAAGGTTCCAGATTTCATGAAAACGGCACAGGATGGTGGTAAGGTTGTCAGCCTTACGCACCGGCCGCCTTTAACCCCAGGAAATTCTCCTGGTACACATTTCTCCTAGAGGCTGAGTCGACCCCAGGGTCATACTGCGATCGGAAGGATTTTATGTGAATGAAAAATTCCAATGACACCAACTGGGATCGAACCAGCGACCTTCCGATTTGTAGTAAGCACCTTAACCACTGTGCCACCGCGGTCCCCTAACAAGTACAATTATTTCCACATAATGCAAAGCAGATAGCCTCAGAGAGCGTCCTTAAAATAATTTACGGATGACGAAAAAAAGTAACAGAGGAAGAAAAGATGTATTAAATTTTTGTCTCCAAATTTTGCGTACAAAACTCTGGGGCTGTAATCTGCGCATTAATAAAAGTCAAGCAAATGGAAACGTCACACAGTCGACAATGACGTCAACAGAAAGTTTAAACAATTGTTAAAACTTTGGCAATGACGAGAAAATAAATTAGAACCACTTTAGAGGAACCGACGCAAACTGTGTGACTTACCGAAGATTAATTAATACAGAGGCGAAGAAAGCAACATTGGAGTTCTTCAGAATTCCAGCTCTTTGCATAATACTTTTTGTGTGTGAGTCGTACGCGTACGACTCACACACAAAAACACGACATGCTGCCACAGCACCAAACTTAACATAACGAAGTAAATCACTGAATGTTTTAAATTATAACTTCAGCAAGGAAGAGTATATGCTCACTGAGGATGATCGTGTGATCGAAACATGTAGGAGCGTTTTAAATGTTATAATGTAAAATTTTACTTGGTCGTTGACATTGCGGGAGGAAAGGAAGCTGAGGTTGTTTGAGAACATGGTGTTGAGGAGAATATTTGGACCTAGGAGCGACGAGGTAATGGGGGAATGGACGAGATTGCATAACGAGGGGCTAAATGATTTGTACTCCTCACCCAATACTGTGCAGGTGATAAAATCGAGAAGAATGAGATGGGCTGGGCATGTAGCGCGTATGGTTGAGGAGAGGGGGTTGTATAGGGTCTTGCTGGGGAAACCGGAGGAAAGGAGACCACTGGGGAGACCTAGGCGTAGATGGGTGAATAATATTAGGAAGGATCTCCAGGAGGTGGGATGTAGGTATATGGACTGGATTGGGCTGGCCCATGATAGGGACAGGTGGCGTACGTTTGTGAGTGCGGTAATGAACCTTCGGGTTCCGTGAAATGCGGGGAATTTCTTGACTAGCTGCAAACCAGATAGCTTCTCAAGAAGGACTCTGCACCACGGAGTAAGTAATTAATGTAAAATTTTAGACTTCTTAAAACTTTTAAACTTTGCTGGACAACATATGTATCGCTGACTGCAACACCACAAACCTTGCGTTTTCATACATAGTGTATTTTTGAGCCCCGTACAACTCTTACAGCGACCGCGCGGTCTAAGGCGTAGGTCTTCTGCCGCTTGCCCGCTGAGATTGCGGGTTCGAATCCCACCGGGGGCATGGATGTTTTTCTATTGTGAGTGTTGTGTGTTGTCATGTAGAGGTCTCTGCGACGGGCTGGTCATTCGCCCAGAGGAGTCCTACCGACTGTGGTGCGTCGTTGTGTGTAATCTATAAGCCTCGTGATTGAGTAGGCCCTGGCCCACCGGGGGGCTGTCGCACCAAAAATAATCAAACAATACAGCTCTTACAACAAAGAGCGATTCTCTTCCTCATCCAGCACTTAACCAACTAATCTTCCACACGGGCGCTCAATTTGTTCTCTGCGACGGAAGAACTAAATCTTTTTACGTAACGTAAATTGATCTTAATCAAGAAACGTTTCGTGCCTCGAATGGCTGGACAGATGTCTGGGCGTGACATATACTCATCTCTAAGCACGTTCAGAACGACCCTGGAGCCCACCCAGCCTCTACTCCAGCGAGTACAGGGGCTCCTGCAAGGGGGGTAAAGGGTCCGTAACGTAACGTGAACACTCACTTCTATATAGCGTCGATATTCACCAGTGCAACAATACTGCTACTCTACTTCTGTAGCCCTTGTTACATGTATGAGACGTTTTTACACTTACACTTCTTAAGTGCGTTCGCAAAATTGCGAAAAGCGACTATTAGCTTCGTCATGTCTGTCGGTTCTTTCGTCCGTTCCCCTTCCCTTCCACCCGACCGCATGGAACAACTCGGCTTCCACTGGACGGATTTTCATAAAATTGCATATTTGAGTGTTTTTCATTAACCTGTCGATAAAATTCAATTTTCATTAAAACCTGACAGGATAAACGGTAATTTACGTGAAAACCAATACACATCTTTTATCACATCTCGCTCAGTTCTTTCTAGAATGAGAACTGTTTCAGACAAAAGTTGTAGAGAAAATCAAAACACATACTTTACGTTCAATCAATTTTTTTTTTCGAAAACTGTACCCTTTATAACAATGTGAAAAAATATAGTAGAGCCCGGCAGACCGCAGATAATACTATGGCGCGTACGCATTGCATGCCGGATAAAGGTAAAAAGTAAAGTGCACCCTTGTACAGGCACTGAGGCTCTGTACAGACCGTACGGCCCACAGAGGGAGTAGAGGTATAGCTCTACTCCTTCTTGACCACGGCACTAAAAGGGGGTGAGGGGGTCAGCGTCACGCCCCGGCCGCTCTTTATCCCCGGGAAAGACAAGGTGCCTATTGTAAGGAGACTGGGTAGGACCCAGAGCCGGTCTGGACAGGTGCGGAAAATCTCGCCCCCACCGGGATAAGATCCCCGGACCGTCCAGCCCGTAGCCAGTCGCTATACCGACTATGCTACCCGGTCCACCCATGTCGGATACCTAAGGCTAAAAACACAGACTCAGAATATATAATACATATTACTTTTCCACTGCAACAATGGTTGCAATAATGCGCCTCGATCTTACGTTTTATGTACATTGCCTGCCGTTTTTATCTCCTCTACACATGCTACAGTCCCTGCCAACCTGTCGCCTTCAGTGTTGTTATAATACTGTCTCGTTAACAGGGGAGCATGAAAACTGCGCATGTCATAATTCTTTCTTCTTTTGTTGTCGTTACAACCCACCATGGGATTTAGCCTTCTCAGTGATTTTCTTCCATTCCGTCCTTTCCTTACTCAATTTTCTCCACCCTCTTATTCCCATCGTGTTGGATATCTTCTTCAACGTTTCAATCCATCTTTTCCTTGGTCTTCCTCTGATTCTCCTACCCATTGGCTTCCATTCTAATATTCTTCTAGGCATTCTCCTTCCATCCATCCGCGTCAAGTGACCTAGCCAGGCCATTCTTCTGCTTTTTATAAATCTTACTATGTCTGCATTTCCTATGAGTTCGTTCAATTCATGGTTCTTTCTGATTCTCCAAATTCCATTTTCGTCTTGCACTGGACCAAAAATGTTCCCTAATATTTTCCGCTCAAATATTCTTAATTGTTGTTCACCTCGATTCGTTAATGTCCAGGCCTCACACCCGTATGTTACTACAGGTCTTATTAACGTTTTATATATTTTTAGTTTTCAACTTCTATTTAATGCTCTTGATTTCATTAGTGTTTCACATGAATAGTAACATCGGTTTCCGCTCATAATTCTTGCTTGTATTTCACAGTTGGCGGAGTTTGTTTGATTCAGTTGTGAGCCTAGGTAGGACAGTTCTTTCACATGTTCAAATTCGTAGCATGTCATAATTATCCAGTTCATAACATTCTGCCATTACGACTCTCACGTTTTCAGACATTCCTTGCTTCATTCTTTGTTTTAAGCACCCACAAGATTCCAGGACGTACTGAACGGCACATAGACTGAATAACTTGATGGAAATTGTAGTCGCAGTGCAATTACAGACAGCACTGATTTTCTGGAGTGCAGAAGGATTTATTTGAGAAACGTCAATCTCATAGCACATTTCGCAAGGTACATTGTAACATGATAGTAGAGAAGAAATATTCATACGCTAGAAATCAATATACGACAAGTTAAAGTGAGAGGAACCTTGTATCTGCTAGAAGGAATCACGTGCAGGGGAAAAAGATTTTTTGTGTAAACACTTTGCAATCACGACGTACATTTTTAGCAACAAAAAAATCATCGTATTGAAAAGTTGTTTTCATTCGCACGAGCAACTTTAAAGGAGAGGAAGTCACGATTACTGCTATATAGTAACGCTTTCTTGTAAGAGAAGCAAAAAAAAATTCCAATAATGTTTAATAAATAATTAGGCAGGGGTGGTAAAAAAGACGTGCGAATTAAGCAATCACTTCTGTTGTTATATTCGCATATGTAGAATATTATATTTCGTCTCGTTTTAAGTCTCGTTTTAACCTAATTTATTTACTGATGTAAAGTATATATATATATATATATATATTGAAAGCATCGTGTCCATCTATGTAACTGCCCCACCCACAGTAAATTTCAAAATAATAAGCAGTGTTTTACGATCCTGAATGTGAACACCGTACCAAGAAAGGCCACACCCTTCGTATATTTAATGTACAGCCATTAATAATACCAACACGCCGGCCACAAGAAATTGTTGACTTGGGAAGAGGACCAGTTGTGAATACTTTCGTCGTAATAAATTTATGGAAAAAAATATACAACTTACTTCAAGGCAATTTTTGTGGAGTGTGAGAGTACAGCGCGAAATACATACATGTTTTTCATTTTTTTTTTTTTGGCGCAACAGCCCCCAGTGGGCCAAGGCTTCCTCATTCACGATGTTTCTAGATCACACACAACGACGCACCACAGTCGGTAGGAATCCTCTGGACGAGTGATCAGCACGTCGCAGAGACTTCTACCTGACAACACACAACAGACAGACATCCATGCCCCCTGTGGGATACGAACCCTCAATTTCAGCAGGCAAGCAGCCGAAAGACCTACACCTTAGACCGCGCGGCCACTGGGACCGGCGAAATATATATATTAAAACTTGTTTCTTTGAAAGACAACAAACCTAAGCAGGGAATTTTGTTTCCTGTTAATGCGACATTTTGTGTATATATAAGTAATAAAATTCACTACAAATTGGCTGTGAACAATTTTTATACTTTTATGCCAAGGTTAGCAAACATGGCTTATAGTGGATTATTTGAGATTAGATCCCATAAGTTGAAATTGCCTTGTTTCTGTAGTACTTTCGAATACAAAGTAAAATGGGCCACTGACTGGTAATACATTCTATCGGAATATATAATAAAACATTTGAAGGTAAACAGGCTTCTCATTTTTCTCACAAATTCTTTTGTCTGTAGATATATTTACAAATTATATTGGATGGGACGCTATACATATTTTTCAGGCAATAAACAATGTCAAAGATTATTGAAATGATTATAAAATAAGTTTATCGTCTTTACCGGCCTTCAAAGCAGCATCGGTAGCAGTTAAATAATAAAAAGTTCCTAAGTACATAATTTTTTTATCGTTCAGTCCTCGTAACTGTTAATTTCTTCGAAAAGTTCTAACTGGTCTCCGAACAAAAGCAATTTCCCACCCCTGCAAAAAGTAGGGCAGAAAATTTCTTGATTTTTACGGAAGGTAAGACAAGAGAAGAACTATTCTCCACTCACGTATCCTGCACCGCCTGAACACTCCAGTGCACTTAGGTTGCAGTTCGCTAGACAAAGTGTTCAGCCCTATACTAGCTTCCCGTCTTTCTAACACGGCACAGTACAGCGCTTTTTGTCGGCAGACATCGTTACACGGTTCACAACCGCCCGTCCCTTGGTCTTCAATCCATGAATATACGCATAACGTAATATTGAGGGGCGTCCGCTTAACCACTGTTGTCTTTGAAAAGCAATAATTACTACACATTCTGAGTGTGTATTTCTCTCACTAAGCCAGCACGCAAAGCGCATGCGCCTCAATATATTGCCATCTTAGGCCTGTCTGGCCCTACCATATTTCTCCACATTGTCTCACAAACGGTAGGACTTTCGGGACAAAAAAAATTATTGAACATAAAATGCATATTTTGATTTTATCTATAACATTCATCTCAATATGTCTCATTTTATCTGTAACATTCGTCATTCGTCTCAATATGTCTCATTTTATCTATAACATTCGTCTCAAAATGTCTCATTTTATCTGTAACATTCGTCATTCGTCTCCATATGTCTCATTTTATCTGTAACATTCGTCTCAACATGTCTTCATTTTATCTGTAACATTCGTCTCAACATGTCTTCATTTTATCTGTAACATTCGTCTCAACATGTATCATTTTATCTGTAACATTCGTCTCAACATGTCTCATTTTACCT
>Ga0136643_10017265_pt1 | contig 10859 bp, 6 predicted proteins | sample TergutLab28metaG_FD_96883 | JGI IMG/M metagenome (GOLD analysis project Ga0136643, IMG submission 96883) | Labiotermes labralis P1 segment gut microbial communities from Petit-Saut dam, French Guiana - Lab288 P1 (version 3) (version 3) | ecosystem: Host-associated > Arthropoda: Insects >... | reverse complement strand
TTATATTATATTATATTATGTATAATAAAAGACTGTTCTACTAGATCTATATGTTGTGTTTGGTCGGATAATTAGCATCTTATTGAGAAATTCAAAACGGGATGACGTCACCCAAGATTCCTGACTGATGTTTCTTCTATATTTCGCTGTACTAGAGAAGAAGATGCTAAAACAAAACCTTTAAAGTACACTTTATATTCCTCCTTCACACACACACAATTAATGATACTCTTCAACTTCAAACCGTCTGTCTTTCAAGCACATTTGTGCCTGAAAGACATTCGTTAAGTTAACGTATGAATCGGAGAAGAATAAGGGTGGGTTAAGGTTCTCACCAACACAGCTGGGGTGCTAAAATGTAGTAAAGTATTGAAAGTCGGATTTAATGTTATATCATCTACAGCATTCCTCAGCCCTTCTTAAATACCAATTTCGTTATGGCTTATTTGAAAAAGTCGATGGAACGTAGTAAACCGAAGAGGAGAAGAAATGTAAATAACGAGACCAAATACTTTGACTACTTTTATTGCGTGGGTTTTCAGTATATAACTCTGCTTGAATCTTGCAAGTGGGCTCAACTAGTCCAGGTGTGCTCGATTTTACAAGAGCACTCGCAGCGTCTTAATTTGAGAGCCTCATAGTTAACTTAAATGCTACAATGCAAACATACTTTAAAAATGGGTTAGACAGATTTCATTCAGTGGGTTAAAATTTTAAAATCAACACTTTTCACGTAACCTATACAGTTGAAGAAAATTCATAAATCGACCATACAATTTGCGAAGACTACTCAAATCTTGAAATCGATCTACAATCATCAGCTTTATTATTAAAAATTTGACACAAGTAAATGCAGTTAATTGCCACTTAATCTTTCATTTCTTACGTAACATCTTAATACAGTCCTTGAAAAAGTATGGAACCATCATAACAAAGTAAGTTCTACAATTTTTGTTCGAGAATAAGTTTTCTTAGCCATTCTTGTGTGAGAGTTCAGAGGGGAGTTCCACGTACTTAAAGAGAGATTCGTTTTTTGACAAATAAATTTTTTGGACGATATTGTGTTTTCGGGGAGATTCGATAAAAGACTCTTTCATTATCCCATACAGAAGGGTCTTCAGGTGCTTGATTCTGAAAAATGTAAAATTTTTCCTTTGGAGAGTCCATAGATAGCGAAATATGTCAAATGAAGAAACATTTCGAGTTAATTTTATAGATAAGAAAATTAACCTGAATTACGTTAAAAGATTTAGTTCATAAATTCTTATAATAAAACCAACTAGATGCCCTAATTTCTCAAATTTATTTTTGGAATAAAACTCTACATGTTTCGGACAGAGGAACTGTCCGAAACATGTAGAGTTTTATTCTAAAAATAAATTTGAGGAATTAGCGCATCTAGTTGGTTTTATTATAGGAATTTACCATGATGCACGGTCACCTGAACGTCAAATTCATTCATACCACGCAGTAAACACACCCGTTTCGTTACAAAAGCCAAACAGTTGATGTTGTAGAGGGAGATAATTGTCGTTTGTTCTGATACGCATACAAAATACAGAAATTCCCTCTATAGGCAGAATATGATATAAAAATTTTAAATATTAAATCTGGTTGTACACAAAGTAATTATTGGGCTTTAGACGGTTAATTAACTGTATGGCAAATACTTTCCTTTATCTAACACATCCATATATTGTGTGCAAAGACAATACAAACATTGCAGTAGAATCTCGCTTATGCTTGTCAGCAGGTCGCATGCTAGGTTAGTTTCCAAGAAATGAAATCTCAGCTTGTATTTAGGCTGACATAAATTGGCGATTTGATCACGCAGCTGGTGAAGCTTGTTTGTACCGACGGTGAAAAAAGTAGCGAGAAACTGCTGGCCTATTTGCTGTGGCCGGGGATGTCTGGATTGTGAGTGTGTTCTGGAATCTTTTGATCTCTGGCAATGGAGTGAAGGGGCCTGCACTATCTGAAGTTTCATGTCAACACCAAATTCGTAGTTGCTACTGAATGTTACCCTAAGGTGTTGGACATTTACACCACACATTCTGGACTACTGTTTCACATCGTCAGCTGGCTGCAAGATAAAACAAGACAGGCAACATAAGTGTAACATAAAATTGTGGCACCATTATCCTCAACTATTTTGCAGCGGAAAAGCAATAAGTATTAATTTAGATTGTGTGTCTATATTCTTGCCTTGGTTATCCGGCAGGCAAATCGCATCTTTTCAGCACCATATTATATTGTCATCTGCGACCTGTCTGACTCTACTATGTTTTTTCCACATATCTCATAAATGGCACGTTTTTAAAAAAGGAATTTTTGAACATAAAATGTGTGCTCTGATTTCCTCTACAACTTCAGTCTGCAACATTTCACATTCTAAGGATTTAGAGCGATATTACCATAAACGGACTTAGGTATTCATGTAAAGCATCCGTTATTCTTGTCACCTTTTAATGACATTGATTTTCCCCTGAAATGTTTTGAAGAATCTTGAAATTTCGAACCACACGAACCTTTGTTTAGTTTTAGCCGAATTCTTGCGTGCAGCCACATGGACAAATATTCATGACAAAGCTAATAGTTGCTTTTCACAACTTCGATAGATCGTCTAAAAAAGCTGTCTCTTAATGACACATGTAACTGACTAATTAGATGTAATTTCTTTGTATGTTTTTATATTGTTTCTTACGCTTTATGAGGATACAAATCCTGTGGTCTCACAGAAGTGTCAGGTCGTATAAAGTTCCAGTGTTTTGCGTAATTTTATTTTGGTTGTAAAAAGTGGTGTGAGGGATGATCTTTTAAAGAGTATATTTTATTATATCGTGACTGATTCGGACGGTATAGTTTCCAGATGGATGGGAAAGAAGTTTAAAAAATCGGGTATGGTCAAAGTGAATTATCCCACCCTTTTTTCCGTACAGTGTGAGGGAAAACACGAAAAAGTACGTTCTGGATAATTGTTAACAGGCTACAGGTGCAGGATGGACATCTCCGAGGAAGTCAGTAGTGTTAACGACTGAACCAACTTTTCGGTCTCTGTTGTTTGCTCTTATTTCTGTACACAGCTTAACCCCTGCCAAGGGTTCGAATGATACATACATCACACCAACCAAGCAACCAACCAACCAACCAAACAACGTTAAGTATTTCCTGTTTCCGTCAAGCAGAATCCTTCCTGGGCTATTTCGCTCAGGTAGTCAAAAAACTGCACGTCCATTAAGGTACACTGCGGCACAACAAGGGCAGTCGGCAGCAATGCCTAAGACAAAGCTTCTCAAAAGGTGGTAAGCAGAAGGTCGCCTGAAGGAACGTGAAGGAGTTTAAAATTACTTCTTTTTTTTTTTTTGCAAAATAAATAAAATTTATAAACTTTAATTAAACTATTCAAATAGTCTTCAGTATGTTGAAATTAGAGAAAAATATTTATAAAGTATATACCGAGATACAATTTAATTATTCGAATATACGTTTAGAGTCTCCTCTGTTGTCTGATCGCGTTAGATCAGAAAAGCAGCAGGTTCGAAATTTGAGGTTTCCACAGTGAAACATCTCAGAAGACCAGTATCCGGCAAGTGCGAAATAATATTTGCAGTACTTAGTGGGTACGTGTACATGTTCTTATTGTGATAGTGGTATGCGAGAAAAAAGTTTGAAAAGTACTGGTCTCCGGCATCCATTTGTTCCAAATTAATTCCGAACCTGCTCTAATTAGATTAACGATATTGTGATGTGTGTATATGTATGTTACTACGATGTGTGCGTTTGTGTTTGTGTGTGTGTGTGTGTGTGTGTGTGTGTGTGGGCAACACGTATATTTACTTCACTTCTTCATATTAATTACCTATCAACAGCTCGTTGCAATTATGCGTACTTCATAAAGTTTCCTACAGATTTCCTACGGCAAATTTTATGAACCTCAAAAATCACAAATGTAGCGACTCCTCCTCTTCTTTCGTTACATGGCTTTGTTTACTTTTCCTGCAAGTTTTTTTCTTAACCCACTTAGCATATTTGTGTATTTGTGAACATTTGTGTAGTTTACAACTCACAACTTTCTGGTCATTGCAGTACATTGTAGTGGAAACTATGGAAGAAGATAACAATCGTGGGACTGTAATTGACTTAAGTTATGCTGGCCTAAACTACAGTTTACTCACTGAAGCATTTAAGTAACAAAGGACCTTGAAGTATTTCCGCGAGGGACATGCGTGGTGGGGGTAAGGGTTGAAGAGACGGTAGTAGTGCGGCCACGTGGAACATAGACTTGTATGGCGGTATAATGTTGAAATGGGCGATATGGCAACAGGGGTTTTTCTTGTTAATTACTGGTTTATTTAGCGACGCTGTCAGTAGTTCAGCACGTACATAAGCGAACAGCAGGATGTTGAGCGAATAAACTTGCAATGATAGGAAAGAAAACAGTTATGGCTTGTTTTGAGGTACTGTCCCAGAAATTGCCTTGTGGGGACTGTGGAACACCATGAGAAAATTCGAATTATTCGGTTTCTGATACAAGATTAGTGGGTCTCCTCGGACACCGAAGACTCGGAAGCGTTTTACTTGCTTGTTGTAACAGGATGCTGTGGGTTGAAATGGTCCATGCTAAGGCCAAAGAAAGAAGCCTGTCGCTTTCCCATGTACTGCTTCAGTCTGTTTTACACGAAGAAGGTTTTTAGTACTAATGACGCGATAGTAGCAGCTAGCGACGAGCTTTCTGGTCGAGTTGTTATGCTGCAGAATGAACCTGAATGAAAATGCAACAGTCGGTAAGGAGTGGGAAACCTGGAGGGTCATCCCTACCATTCTTGGGACTTATTTCCGTCGCTTTGCTATAGCGGCAAACAGGAGGGACTATAGTGCATGGCTTGAAATGATCAGTGTTTGAATAATTTATTAGCAGTGTGTAATCGCGGGTATGTTAGTGTTATTACGTCTACTCACATGAACACTCGACTACCAGGAGTGCGTGGAACGGGAGTATCAAGGAGACTTCAACATCAGTGCATCCAAATATGTGAGGTATGTAGTCAAACGCCACTGTATCAGTTGAGGTGTTTATTGACTATAGGCTAGGAAACTACATGTCTCGGCGCTTTATTGGCCGTCGTCAGGTTTTCTCCAATATAACCTAGGATTATTCTACATATAGTGCGCGTGCATGTTGTGTTGATGGAGAGATATCTACATCAAGATTTTATTGTGTGATTTTATATTGGAATGCTCGTGGTGGGGTCTTGGCTAAATCGAGCGAAGAGCATACAAAGAACTGAGCCTCTATATTAAAGCCCTCCGCACGATCTAGCCAAGACCCCACCACGAGCATTCCAATATAAAATCACACAATAAGGTCTTGATGTAGAGATCTCTCCATCAACACAACATGCAAGCGCACTATATATAGAATAATCCTAGGTTATATTGGAGAAAACCTGACGATGGTAAATAGAGCGCCGAAACATTTAGTTTTATAGTTTATAGTCAATAAACGTCTCAATTGATACAGTGATGTTTGACTACATACCTCCTATATTTGGTTTACACACACAACGGGGATGACACACATTAAAAAAAAATGAATGCATCCTTCTACTTTGCAGAAGCGATAATAATGAGCAACAGAGCTGAAGATGAATGTACACCTTTTATGTGCATTATATTGACTTCTACAGCAACTCTTTTTAATTTTTTATGTTCATGCAGGGTACATAAAAACGCATTTTCATCTCTATGTTGAATGTTTCACGGTCACTTTATTGAAGTGGGCGTTTATGTTCGACGAACCGCGTGTTTAGACTACCAACAGTTTGCGCACGCTCTGTTTGGATAATCTTATTTCATACTGCTTCATAATCGCCAGATGTTAAAAAGGAAGTGGGTCGGCCATTGCTCTACTGAAGGGTGACAGTAATGACAGACTTACCAGACCTTAAGCAAGAGTAGTTTAATCCTTCTAATCACAGTTGTTATATGGACCACCTATTTTAATATGAAACTCCCCCGTATTCTTTATGTGCGTCATCCCCGTTGTGTGATATACAATTAGTATGGCAATATATGTGCGTGGCACTTACCGTCAAACACAACTATTTTAGTGGTTAATTATTGGATGGTTTACAACTACAAGTTTCGGCCCTATTCCTGGTCCATCATCAGGTTGTATCACGAACCTAGAGTAGGCTATATTACATGCTACTTATTGGTAATGGGTGTTTTGGAGAGCTCTCCCTATTACTGCGTGTTATCATGGTATGTGTATTTTTTTTTATTCTATATATAATAATACTTCTACCGGGATTAATTGCCCCGGTGTTTCCTGTAAGTATAACACTTATCATATGTTACTTAACGTATATGTACAATTATTCTGTTTGTTAGTATTTTGGTCTGGTTGATTGTAATAGTCTCCTATGCACTTTTTCGGTTGTGTATTGTCATTTTTGTATTTGTTGATCAGCTGTTTTGTCCTTGGGGTTGGCATGCTGTATAGTGTGGTCCGGTGGGGATTTCTTCGGTGAGTCCTGTTATTGAGCCGTATTCTCGAGGGTATGTATGTGCGTATTTCCTACTATAATGTGAGGAACGAGTAATTACTCACTTAAAACAAGTCTGGTCTCCGCTGTGCTTGCGTGAAGTAGAAACTGTTTCCTTTAATATTACGGACAGCACCTCCTTTCCACCGGAAATATTAGCCGCAGACTGGGCGACATGTTGCACATAGCAGTTGACAATGTTGCCCCCCCCCACCCCCCGCCGTGCTTTTGCGATGATAGTACCCAGCACGAAAATTAATTTCAGACTTAAACCTGTTATAAATAAGCTATATTATTTGTGTTATTATACTATTATCTACAAACCAGATTTAATCTCTGGTCGTTAGAATGGACACGACTGTTCTCTGTAAGTTAAGAACTGAGGGTTTGTGTCTAAAATATGCGAATGTCTAACTTCGGCGTATTAATTCTGTCGAGTGTTTTGTCAGAAATTTCTATCACCCCAACGTCTGCAACAGTACACATTAAAAATAGTGTTTTGTGAAAGATATGCTGATATATTTATCATCCTCGTTATTCCGACTGTCATTGGCGTAGCTTCAGTAGTTCATTGGCTGTTGCTGTTGTCAAACTAACTGCTAAATAAAAATGTCGCACAGCCAAAATCTTGCTATCTGACATTCTGTAAATTACTGTCTTAACAACTGTGTTTCTCTTATCATGCGTAAGTTCTAAGCCCTATGTAATTTGCGTTACCGACTCATTCTAACTCATAAGAAACAATCATTATTTTAATGTCCAAAACCGCTAGTCACAATTCCCTGTCAGATCTCTTATATGGCACATCGAATCCACTCATTGACTTGTTTCAGCACTGTGTGTCGAGGTTTCTATAAGTAATCTGCAACGGCTAAACGGATTTCATTGGAGCAGCGCGTGTTTATATATATATATATATATATATATACACGCTAAACACATTTTCAAAAATAAAATCTTCGTAAATTTAGACCAGACGTTCCTGAAGCAGCTCTTTCATCTATTACATAAGCGTGCACTTGCGAGAAAACATTTCGCTTTGCATGTTCATTTTGGATACTAAAAGTTGTATAAACCACAGGTCAACTGGAAGAATTTATAACTGTTACAGCTAGTTTAAGATTTACGAGGTGTTGAAGTTGTACATTTGATAGATAGGGTGGATTTGTTTAAATTTAGTAATTTTAGTTTTGGGCGATTTGAACAGCGATTTTAACAGATTTGTATAGCAGCTTAGAGGGATAGGGAGAGTGAGAGACAGACAGAGAGAAAGAGAGACCAGTAAGTTAAACGCGGCGAGATTATGCTAGTACGATACGGGAACAGCGCTACGTAAGTGAGCCAATAGAAACAAAGTATTTTAAATTTTGACTGTTGATTCTATTAGGGAGTAGTGGGATTTAACAGTCAGCCAATTGGGAAGGGTAAGAATATTAAAGGGAGGATGGGTTTGAACTGTGCGAGTTTGGAACCTTAACGTAAGTAAGTAGTCTGTTGACCTACCCAGGATGTGAGAGGTTTTGTACATGATACGAGGCTAACAGTGCATAGATTTTCAACGGCGCCTCCATACACGAAAACAACTGTAAACATTAATAATCTGGTGAAATAATACGAAGAATATTTTATGGTGTACAGTTATTTATTGCCGTTTTACTACTTAGAACATTTAGATTCTCTGAGATTAAGATATGCGAAACGACTGATGAGCTGTGTTAGGTTATAAATTGTTGCAATATTGTGTTAGACCGGAGACCTCCAAGAAAACAATTAGCTTGACTTTAAGGGCAAATGACAGTGTCTACGTCCTCAGCATGAGGTACAACAAAACTCACATTAGCACCCACAAAATACAACTGTTATTCAAACTCTAAGACACAGATCTTGAAGCAAGCCCGAATTTTGTGAGTTGGTGCACTCATAGGCTATATGTTGGTGCACTCATAGGCTATATGTTGGAGAAGTCGACACCGAAATCTTTCATTGGGTTATGAATGGTGGGTGGCGTGCGCGTAAGTGCAACCGGGGTTATTGGGCCGGTTTATTTATGAGAACAGAATTTCGCACAACATGCAGCAATTCTGATATCATTTTTTGATTAGGACAAAACCGACATCTCTTTCAAGCAAGACAGCGCATTAGCGCGTACTGGAAAGAATTCTGTGTTTGTTTATGAAGTGTTTTCGGTCAGAGAGAAATAAGCAGGGGTGAGTGTGGCCTATATCTCATATAATCTGAAAACCTGCAATTCTTACTGGTGTACAGTAAACAACCTGCCAGCGACGACGAACTGAGAGAAAACACTTAGAGGACAGCGTCTTAAATTTTACCATAAGAATTTCGACATGAAACGAAGGGTTTGTCTGTGAGCCGAAAGAAACCATTTACAGCACCTTCCTTATGTACTGTGGTTTAAAACTTAGTATGAACGGCAAGACATAAAATTAAACATTGTGGACCCCGACTCACGGTAGACTAGGAATGTCGCTATCGTAACTCTGCCTATTGCCATTAAAAATAGTCCGATTGTAAAGTCATGATATCATTAAAGTATTTTCTGTAGAATATGACTGTTATTATATGACTTCTAATGGATTCACTTTATTATAAAATTTTGTGAAAGTCAGCCGTACCTTTAATATTTTGAACCGAGTGCTCAGACGTTAGGTCACATGTGCATGATGTTCCTCATTAGCGTCATTTATTCTAACGACGAAACAGAATAGAATAGAAATGCTTATCGAGACGGTCTGCTACCTTTCCGAAACAATATTCTAACGACACAAAAACTGGCATAAATTGAGAAGCAACACAGATGTACTTCGAGTTGGAATACATGTACGAAGTTATTTCCGCCTGCGTCCTTTTCTAACTTCACGTCGTTCAGTGACTGTCAGGTTAATATTTATGCCCAAAATTGGAGTACACATTTCCAGTATTTTATTTAAAGATAGGCAGAAATTAGTTATGTTATAGTCGATTAAATAATTACAGTCATCGTCACGTAACATTTTAGTCAGCCTTTTATTTAACGAGACAGTGAACACATTTGATCCTAAACAGGACTGATTAACAGTTAAATAAGAAATAGTCGACGCAACTAAGTTTTTTTAAGTGTTTAATAAGGTGACACTTTTCTACCTTTTTTCAAATCGGTTGTCATCAGGCTGAACATTTGTAATGTAAGACATAAAAGAGAAATGGATTTATTTTGACTAAATATTCTACAGGCCCTTGAGTATCCTTACTTTTCGTTCGACAGTTTGAAAAGTACTTTCCCCTGTATGCGGTCTCACTCTGAAAGCTGATGCAGCGAGTTGCACAGAACTTTGTGTACGCCGTTCGGAACATGGGAGTGAAAATCGCCGCGAATGTAGATAACTTCTCTGACACAAGTGTCAGGCGTGAAGTCTGAACGTTAGGCTATCCTCCGACGAAGTAACGCCATACAAATTGACAATTAAAAATTCTGTTTTTCCTAATATAGAAAGAAAACAAATGAACTTTGTCCATAAAAGCTGGTCCTGTTGTTTACAGGCATTACATCACAACAAAGTGAGATGTATCCCTTACACCCGAAACATATAGTGGTTACTGTATGCTCCGCCAGGTCTGGCAATCAAAATTTCTACTTTCTGCTTCAGGGTACATTTATGTGTTTTGTACTGTTATAAGAACAACAATAATTTTCCTTCACAACATTAATTGTTTTGATGTTTATGGAAGAGATGGTGAGTGTGTACTTTGCTGTGGGAAGCGAACCTTAAAATATACTGAAATTTAATCGTGTTCTTCGACTGGTAAAGCAACTAACGACCTCCACTCAGTAGCCTTTTTTTAGGAGCTAATATTCTTCCAGCTATTCAAGAAATATCCCAACGATTTATTAAATAAGAGTTTTGTATTCGTGTTTACAAAATTCAGGAAATTGTCACTATCCTGAAACAGCCGATCAGTCTTCTTCCTCTTATTTTTAATTTAAGATGGTACGGTAATACCGAAACCCTGTCTACGTCTATCATCCACAAAAGAAAGAAAGAAAAAAGTTACCGAATCACTGAGATTTTCAGTGTAGAAAAAAAAAGTTACCACCACTATTTACACCTTTCACACAAACCCATGACAATACATATCCTTTATGCACATAGAATCCCTAAATCTGCATGAGACATACATTGCTGCAAGACTCATAGTTCATTTCTTCGGATATTTGCCCTAATCTGTTTTGTAAATACGGCCACAACTTGGTCAGATTAAATGCGACGCTCCATAATGAAGCGCTTATGTTTTAAATGTCGACTAATTAATTAA
>Ga0136643_10017263_pt1 | contig 10860 bp, 4 predicted proteins | sample TergutLab28metaG_FD_96883 | JGI IMG/M metagenome (GOLD analysis project Ga0136643, IMG submission 96883) | Labiotermes labralis P1 segment gut microbial communities from Petit-Saut dam, French Guiana - Lab288 P1 (version 3) (version 3) | ecosystem: Host-associated > Arthropoda: Insects >... | reverse complement strand
GCTGTGGGGACCCGTTGCGCTGACCACGTGACACCCCTCTATCCGCAAAAGTTGGCACTAACTTCGCCGACCGACGGCGGCCGCTCTGTCGGTATAGTTCGCGTGCGGACTAAGACCACGGAGGGGCAGAGGACCGACTGCTCTGCCAGAAGCACCAGTTTGATTCGCAACGCGAATAAATTTTCCACCTCGTTCCTAACCCCAAAGAATGGCGATATCTGTCCGGAAACAATTTGGATTATCTGTTTTAAAATTAAAATTGTAAAAGGAAGTATTGTTCACTACGTAACATACGACGCACCCCATAGCCAGACACATTCCTAACAACGTACTCTCACACAACACGATATGCTGCCACAACACCCTGTTAATATAACGGAATTATTTTGTGAATGTTTTTAAAATGACTTTAGCAAGGAACAACGTAGCTCCCTGAGGATGATCTTAGGATCGAAATATGTCGGAGCGATTTCGAGTGTTTTAATGTGAAATTTTATGTAAGTGCATTTGTTGGTTAATAATTAAAATAAAATATTGTCCACAAATTATTATACAAAAGGTCATGTGATTTAAAGTATCCAAATTATCCAAAACTAAACTCTTTCATTGTGAAATAACTGACGAAAAAAATATATAAAAAATGTTTATATGTATGTAGTTTTTACAGGGGTGCTGATAAGTCCTTAGCCCGACCAGCAAGGAAACAAGCGAATGTTTCTGTCAGAATGGCGTGAATTTCCTTCGGCGACTTGCCTTGCAGGGGGAAAAAAACTTGAGGACAGCTCGCGTCCCGATGTTGTTGAAATCGCGCGCGTTCCTGACATGCTTCCGAGCTTGTTTCCTTCCTGATGGGGCTAAGGACTTATCAGCATGTAGCGTATAACATACTGCGGGAATTTTAAAGATAAGTGACAATTTTAACGAGAAACGGGGCTGTATTTTATCTGTTTCATGTAATCTTTAAGCGAAGATAAGAATATTTCTTATTTTAACTAACAAAATCAAAATATGTTATAATTATTTTGTTTTAAACGTTCTTGTCCTTCTCTGCGGACATATTTGGTACGTTACTGTCCATGGATAGCCGACCGCGATAGCACAGTGGTTAAGGTGCTGTGCTACAAATCGGAATGTCACTGATTCGATTCCAGGTGGTGTCATTGGAATTTTTCATTGACATAAAATCCTTCCGATCGCACTATGGCCCTGGGGTCGACTCAGCCTCTAACAGAAATGAGTACCAGGAGAATTTCCTGGGGGTAAAGGCGGTCGGTGCGTAAGGCTGACAACCTTACCACCATCCCGTACCGTTGTCACGAAATCTGGGAACCTTAACTTCCTGGAAACCTCTGGGCCACTCCAGGCCTGTAACGGGACTGCTTTACCTATTTTACTGTCCATGGATCACAAAAGTGTTGGAAAATTCACGTCTCTGAAAGGAATACATTAAATCAAAACCTTTGTTCGACACTGTGCCAGGCTACTGGCTTTCACTGGATTGAGAGAAATTCTGTTGTGGAGAAGAGAATCATGGTTTTGAGAGAGATTCCCGCTCGTCCTTCCGATAGAATTAGCATGACAATGCAGAGATAGAACTTAAAGAAGTAGTCTTATGCATATTGGACCGTGCATCATCTTGATATTTGAATGAAGGTAGACCAACTTGATGACACCCCTCAAGTCAACACAACACAGCCTACACAATAACGCACCAAGTAGTCGCAAGCTCCTGAAGATGGATGTATTAAAATCCGAAACATGTTGAGCAGTAAATTGACATAATAAAGCAAGTGTCATCAAGTTGGTCTACCTTTATTCAAATTCAAATAAAGAAGTGGTGTTTAACCCTTATCCTGCTAACGTGGAGAATCCTTCCGATCGCACTATGACCCTGAGGTCGACTCAGCCTGTAACAGAAATGAATACCAGGAGCATCTCCTGGGGGTAAAGGCGGCCGGTGCATAAGGCTGACAACCTTATCACCATCCTATGCCGTTGTCATAAAATCTGGGAACCTAATTTCCTGGAACGCTCTGGACCACTCTCGGCCTGTAACGGGACTGCTACTGCTGTGCTTTAAACCGTTCATATCGTGGCATTTTTTCTGTGTTTAGTGTTACATTGTAACATCGTGATTGGAGAAAATATTAGAATTTGTTAACGAAATTAATTCGAATTTCCAGCACTTAATCTATGTCGACAACATGCTGTTAGAATGGATAATACGTATAGTGTGTGTCACACGCATAATAGAACCACACACACTGCTGGTGAGGTTAATGCGTTGAGGGTCGATCCAGATACATTAATTAGTTGCGAGGGTCTGAAATTTGAAGCATATAAAGCAAACCGGAAAATATGAAACTCGTGGCCATAGATTGAATACAAAATTCTGTTGTGAAGTGTACTGAACGAAGTAAGTTAGAACTAGGTCCGAATGGTTATTCCGTAGCACTGGCAAAGGTTATGTTTGATCCACACTTTGGGTAAGCTCACGGTCAGCTCACGGTCAGTGAACAGTCCGCTCACGGTCAGCTGTCGATCAGAGAAAACATTATTCACCTTAATAACACAGAAAAAAAAGACAGGCAGCGTTCGTTTCAGTGTAGCGCATTCGCGTAACCATTGTTGCAGTGAAAACAACGATACATTTTGTATTTTTCCAACGTTATCCCATAAACTATACAATTTTCGGGTAAAAAATAAAATATTTCCAGACTGACAGCTGCGTCAGATGGTTGAGTGGCGAGTAAAGAAACGTTCTGAGAACTCGGCTCCCACTAGACGGATTTTCAATAAATTTGATATTTAAGGATTTTTTCGAAAATCTGTCCAGAAAGTTCATGTTTTATTTAAATCGGACAAGAATAACGGGTACATTACATGAAGACCAATATATATATTTATCGTACCTCGCTCATTTCTTCTTGGAATCAAAAGTGTTTACTACAAAATTTGTAGAGAAAATCAGGACACACTTTTTTGTGTTCTGTAAATTTTTATGCTAAAATCGTGCCGTTTATAAGAACATGTGGAAAAGTATTGTAGAGCGAGGCATGCTACAGATGCAAATATGGCGCATGCGCATTGCATGCTTGTTACCTAAAGCTACAAATACATAGAGTCTTGTTGTGTAATAATAACTGCTTTTCCACAGCAACGATGGTTGCATGAACGCGCCCCACTATTACGTTATACATATATTGCCTGTCTTGTTTAATTTTCTCAGTAACCTTTTCCCAAAATATTTCCAATTATAAGAAGAGGTTTAATTTTCTCAGGAACCTTTTCCCAAAATATTTCCAATTATAAGAGGAGGTTTAATTTTCTCAGTAGCCTTTTCCCAAAATATTTCTAATTATAAGAAGAGGTTTAATTTTCTCAGGAACCTTTTCCCAAGATATATCCAACTATAAGAAGAGGTTCAATTTTTGCAGTAAGCTTGTCCCAAAATATTTCCAGTTATAAGAAGAGGTTTAATTTTCTCAGTAACATTTTCCCAAAATATTTCTAATTATAAGAAGAGGTTTAACTTTTTCAGGAACCTTTTCCCAAAATATTTCCTCTTTTAAGAAGAGATTTAATTTTCTTAGTAAATTTTCCGAAAATATTTCCAATTATAAGAAGAGGCTCAATTTTCTCAATAACATTTTCCCAAGATATTTCCAATTATAAGAAGAATACAGAGAGCCATTACCATAAATTTACGTATGTCTTCATGTAAAGTAAACTTCATTCTTGCTATATGTTCAACATATTTGGCTTTTCTCGACAGATTTTCGAACACGCCTTAAATTTCATATTTCATGACAATCCGCCCAGTAGGAACAGAGTTCCGTGCGGTCGGACAGACATGGGGAAGCGAATAGCTGCTTTTAGCAATTTTGCTTAACCCTTTAAACGCAGAGTTAAATCCCATCTGCAAGTCCCGGCTCGCCGAATTATTCTGCGACGTATTTAAATTTTGCGCATGCTTTTCGAAAAACCTAAGTGATTGCACAGATATATGACACAGGACGCTTTTCATGATTGGTTCATCGTGCAGACAATAAAAACAGAGGGCTGTCAATATTGCCAAACGTAGGCAACCAGATAGTACACGTTAAAATTGCTGGAATTACTAGGAGCTCACCATATTCTCTACGTTAGTAGGCTAAGGGTTAATTAACACCACTGTTCATACAAACGGTTACTCTGACCTCAGGGAGCGATCAGCTGATGGCAGGCGTTCTTCGTTAGGATATTTAACCCGATAGTAATGCGATTACCTGAAGATTTTTGCTGGTTACCTTGTGAACACGTGTGGGCTGAGTAGCTCAGTCGGTATAGCTACTGGCTAGGGGCTGGGCGATCCGGGATCGAATCCCGGTGGGGACGAGATTTTCCGCCCGTCCAGACCGGCCTTAGGGCCCACCCAGCCTCTTGTAAAATGGGTACCGGGTCTTTCCCGGGGGTAAATTGCGGCCGGGGCATGCTGCTGACCACTCACTCCCTTCTAGTGCCGCGGTCAAGAAAGACTAGAACTATACCTCTACCCACCCTCTGGGCCACACCGGGCCTGTAACGGGATCACTTTACCTTTTTTATCTTTTACCTTGTGAAAACGTGTGAACAAGATAAACTGCCCCCGATTGTCCCACGTGCTTTCGGTTCGAATACTGTCCTCTTATCTTGAGTTGTACAAGAGCGGACCTATAATGTGGAAAGGTTGTTATTCAGCTCGGCCTTGGGGATAGTATTTTCTTCACACAAGTTTTAGAAGTTTTAGAGCTACTTAACACTTTTTATAGAAATGTATAAAATTAATCTTTAAATCAGGCTGGGAAATATATATAAAATTTGAAGCAGTCCCGTTACAGGACCGGAGGGGCCCAGAGGGTTCCAGGACGTTAAGGTTCCCAGATTTCGTGACAACGGTACGGATGGTGGTAAGGTTGTCAGCCTTACGCACCGGCCGCCTTTACCCCCAGGAAATACTCCTGGTACTCATTTCTGTTAGAGGCTTAGTCGACCCCATGGATATAGTGCGATCGGTAGGATTTTATGTCAATGAAAACTCTAGTGACACCAGCTGAGATCGAACCAGCGACCTTCCGATTTGTAACACAGCACCTTAACCGTTGTGCTACCGCGGTCCCCGGAATATATATATATATAAATTTATGGTCCCCAGTGAGGAATGAAACATAATTGGGAAGGTGACTGATGGGACTGTTGGAAAACACATGCAGATGTAATAAGGGTTTTAATGGCCGGTTCGATGGCATCGTATCAGCAGGAGGAAACAAAATCTCTGAAAGAGGACGTCACATTTTTTATTAATAGTTGATTGAATATTAACGAGGACTGGTATGCTGAACAGAAGTTACTGCTAGCAGATGTTGAACGTGTTTATGTGAAAAAGGGGAATGAGAGGAGAGGAAGAACAGGAGACAGGAGGAGATCGCTTGAAGAGAAACTGCATAATTAGCATTCTCCATTAAATATTATCTGGGGGAGTAGGGAGTTGTGAGGTGAGGGAAACATTCATCACGTTTGATATAGGTAAAGGTAAAGCAATCCCATTTCAGGCCTGGACAAGCCCTGAGTGTTCCAGGATGTTGAGACGCTCCCATATTTCAAGACAATAAGCACAAGAGCGTGGTAGGTTTGTCAGCCCTACGCACCGGCCGCCTTTACCTCTAAGGAAATATCTTGACCTTGAATTGTCTGATGATGTTATCTGGAATCTACCACCGTGGAGTTTGATACGTACAATACATGTGAGATTTTCAAAGCAAGCTACTGACTCCATCGTCAAGTGAATCATAGCTACCAAACTGCACGGCATCACTTACCAGAAGACCAAATTTGTAATGTCCATCGTCAAGTGAAATTCAGATTACTGGCAGAGCAACACAGTTACTTACGTTAGCAAGATCCTTATTTGTGATCTGGTAGTTGCTCAGCACTTGCAGAAACGGTTTCCCTTCTATGGAATCTGAATTATCATTATCATGATGTGTGGCTGACCATGCATCGTAATTCAGTTTGGATAAGAAACCAACCAGATGTCACTTTTGTTTTATCCTTTATTTCTCCTTTACAAGTTGCTCAACATGTTTCGGGGAACCATGTGCCCATCTTCAGGACCTGACGACTGCGTAGTGTTATCGCCACTTGTTGGCATTGTGCCGTGGCTGCAGGAAGGCTGTCAGAACCGGTTAGCATGTAGTGTGTCCATTGAGGAGTTCGTAGCAGGAAGGCTGTCAGAACCGGTTAGCAGGTAGTGTGTCCATTGAGGAGTTCGTAACAGGAAGGCTGTCAGAACCGGTAAGCTGGTAGTGTGTCCATTGAGGAGTTCGTAGCAGGAAGGCTGTCAGAACCGGTTAGCAAGTAGTGTGTCCATTGAGGAGTTCGTAGCAGGAAGGCTGTCAGAACCGGTTAGCAAATAGTGTGTCCATTGAGGAGTTCGTAGCAGGAAGGCTGTCAGAACCGGTTAGCAGGTAGTATGTCCATTGAGGAATTCGTAGCACGAACTCCTCAATGGACACACTACCTGCTAACCAGTTCTGACATCCTTCCTGCAGCCACGGCACAACACCAACACGTGGCGATAACTCTACGCAGTCGGCAGCTCCTGAAGATGGGAACATGGTTGCCCGAAACATGTTGAGCAACTTGTAAAAGAGAAATAAAGGATAACACAAAAGTGACGTCTGGTTGTTTTCTTATCCACACTATGTTATTAACTGTACGTGTTATCTGCTTGAATGTTAACCCTTAAAAGGCCAAGAGGAAGCCGAATTGTGTGTAAAGATTAAGTAGGCTGTCAGAACCGGTTAGCAGGTAGTGTGTCCATTGAGGAGTTCGTAGCAGGAAGGCTGTCAGAACCGGTTAGCTGGTAGTGTGTCCATTGGTAAGTTTGTAGCAGGAAGGCTGTCAGAACCGGTTAGCTGGTAGTGTGTCCATTGTGGAGTTCGTAGCAGGAAGGCTGTCAGAACCGGTTAGCAGGTAGTGTGTCCATTGAGGAGTTCGTAGCACGAACTCCTCAATGGACACACTACCTGCTAACCAGTTCTGACAGCCTTCCTGCAACCACGGCACAACACCAACACGTGGCGATAACACTACGCAGTCGGCAGCTCCTGAAGATGGGAACATGGTTGACCGAAACATGTTGAGCAACTTGTAAAGGAGAAATAAAGCATAACACAAAACTGACATCTAGTTGGTGTCTTATCCATACAATGTTATTAACTGTACGTGTTATCTGCTTAAATGCTAACCCTTAAAATGACAAGAGGAAACCGAATTATGTGTAAAGATTAAGTAGGCTGTCAGAACCGGTTAGCAGGTAGTGTGTCCATTGAGGAGTTTGTAGCACAGTTGTGCTACGAACGCCACGGCACAACACCAACACGTGGCGATAACACTACGCAGTCGTCAGGTCCTGAAGATGGGCACATGGTTGCCCGAAACATGTTGAGCAACTTGTAAAGGAGAAATAAAAGATAAAACAAAAGTGACATCCAGTTGGTGTCTTATCCACACTATCATTATCATGTTATCATCAGCCCGCCAGATGAGCTCAGATCTTTATATAGCATGTCCGTTAATTTTGTCTGGTTTTAAATAAAATTGTAAAATGGCGATATATTTTGCTGAATTCCGTGGTATACTATATCACGGAAATCAGTTCAACAATTCTGGAGTTGTTTCATGCGGACAGACGGACGGATAGGGCGATTTTAGTAGTCGTTCTACAGGGATGGATAAGGTAAAGTGATCCCGTTACAGGCCCGGTGTGGCCCAGAGTGTGGGTAGAAGTATAGCTCTACTCTTCCATGACCGCGGCACTAGAAGGGGGTGAGTGGTCAGCAGCACGCCCCGGCCGCACTTTACCCCTGGGAAAGACCCGGTACCCATTTTACACGAGACTGGGTGGGCGCCAGGGCCGGTCTGGACGGGCGAAAAATCTCGTTCCCACCGGGATTCGATCCCGGACCGTCAAGTCCGTAGTCAATCACTATATCGACTGAGCTATCCGGCCGTCCTCCAGGGATTGGGAAAGTGTCTAATAACAGCCTGCATTAATATTAATAATATTGCCTGGTATAGTATTAACCAAACTTTCCTCAACTCAGACCGCACACACAGTCCAACTGTTTCATAAGCCCACGCATTGTGAAGGGTGGTAATTAGTTTTGAAACAAAACGCACACACTCACATTGTTTCTAATGCGTTTGTACTCATACTCTCCCCCCCCCCCCTGTAACTGCGATTTAAACTGTGTAACAACTAATTCTACTCGCCCACCTACTGACGGATTCGTTTAATTAATGCACGAAACTAAGCTTACAGTGACTTACCATAGGGGAAGCCTAGCACACGTGTACCTGAATTTTTGTGCTCCCTCGCATGTCACAAATTGTATATTTATTCCCGCAGTTTAATATTTGATGAGTTACAAAAGTTAATTTTCAACAGTGGAGCAGAGTAACCTGGAAATGGAATGGAGCAGTCAGTTTAGTTTCTAAACTACGGGCTGCCCAACCGATGGTATCTTAATTCTATTCCCGGCAAGCAATGCTTCCTCCCGTCCCTAAGCGCGTCTAGACAGTCTCTGGGGCCCACCCAGATTTCTGGTCCGTAAATGGGGAGGAGGGAGTTATTTTCCTTAGACTTTGGAATTTCACGCGTCTGACTTTTTGTTGGTCAATGCCTGGAGTTAAAGGAATACGGAATTTGGGTGCTTGCCGATGACATTATTTTCGTACCGCGTTTCGTCCCATTCGGTCATTTATCGGTCAGATCAAACTTTGAAAGGGAGAACACAAATGTACACTCAGAATGGAAGTTTCCCAAGCCAAGAAGAATGAGATGGGCAGGACGTGTGGCAAATTTGGGGAGACAGGAGTTATGCATACAGGGTTTTGGTGGGGGGAAAACTGAGAGAAATAGACTACTTTGAAGACCTAGGCGTAGATGCGGGGATCTTCAAGAAGTGAGATAAGGCATAGACTAGATTGATCAGCCTCAGGATAGGGGCAATGAACTTCCGGTTTCCATAAAATGCGGGGAATTTTTTGATTGGCTGGGGAACTGTTAGCTTCTCAGGAGAACTCTGCTCGATGGAGTGAGTTAGTTAATTGGTTGTTAGTTAGTTAGGTCCGATGTAGGAAACAGACAATAATAGGAGACGTTTCCTTTTTTCTGTAGTTTACATCACACGAAAAATAATGCACCCCGGGGGGTTCTGCACTTTAAGAAATTCCAAGGTAGGCGCCATTTGTGATCGCTTTTCTGCACGGTATATAGTACGAGAGAGTTGGTTACATCACCAAATAATAAATGAATCCTGTTGCGGATGTTGGGGAAACTCTTCCGTGCCCAGATGAATGCAGTAGCAAGCAGTCTGTTGCTTAGCAACGGTACATACAATAGCACTGCATCGTGACAGTCGCGGATATAAAGCCCAGCCCGCTTTATTTCTCTTTTATTTGTACACTGTCAACATCCCGACGTCACTGCACTTTCTGAGCTCTCTGTAACAGCACCGATCTCCAAAAATAATTCTTGAGACAATGCAAAGTTCGAGAGCTGTACTCCACAGGATTACACACACATTAGAAAAGCGATACTCAAAATTTCTTGGCGAAAAGTAGTTCTTCATATGAATAAAAAAACACAACCATAAATTTAAGCTATTTTTACATAGTTTAATTTTTTTAACCTTCATACACATTTCGGGCTTCTTCCTGAATTTTGCCCAGAAGGCCGAAACATGTAGGAATGGTTAAATAATTAACACAAAACTTTAATTGTTGGTAATAATATATACAAAGAATATTCTTCTTCTCTATGTTTAATTAAGACCAACGATGTGAAGAATGAAGGTAGACTCCACAAATTCCTAACCTGGGGTCTGATTGAAGGTGATTGGTCAGCTTTCTGCCCTATCCTTTTTTGTTCTAGGTAAAAGAGCTGGTGGTACTAGTTTTAGAGAATTGTCAGTTGGCCGCAGAGGTTTTCCTAGACGCTGTACGAGAAAGAACAATCTTTCATCTAGTCCAGTTTGCTCTCCTCCATTAAATATCGCATTGACTAAGTAATTAATGACTTAATTACGCTGGCTTGTGGAGGAAATTGCCTTCTTTGTTAAGGGAATCCCCGTCACTACGGGCTGGACCTCTTCGGGTTGCGGATGGAATGTGAATTCGTCGGATATGGAGAGGTATTTGGTAAGGAAGGCGAGTTTTGTATCCTGAACGTGGAGCCAAGTCAGTTTGACGTCGTTAAACAATTTTTACCCTCCACCACACTATACCGAATCACTTTACAGAATACCTAAATCTTCATATTCTCATCCGTGGTAATCTCAATTGTGGCAAACGGATGAGAGTTAAAAATTTGTACAGAGCCCTAACCGTAGACTCTTCTTTATTTAAAAAAATCTTGTTTAAAAAACGTACTTCTGCCGGTATTTTTAGTAGTGTAGACATCAGATAGCTAAAGACGTTTACATATACAGCACTAAATTTCCCCAAACTATTAGACATAATACACATTGTAAATCAATCCGTTCGCCGGTCTGCATCCACCTGCCTCTATATTGATCTCACGCATACAAAGTTATTCTGAGATCATCTCCAAGCGTATCCACTTGCCTAGTTATTTAATACTCCAGGTATTTTTGTATTGATCGAGACAATGGTTAGAATTGTTGTTTTGAAATTTAAAGACAGTAGTGCTTTATAATTGACCGCCTCTGTGGTCTAGTGGTCAGAGTTTCTGGCTACAGATACAGAGGTCCCGGGTTCGATCCCCGGCGCTACCAGATTTTCTGAGTAGTAGTGGGTCTGGAACGGGGTCCACTC